>Ga0310915_10000727_pt1 | contig 16138 bp, 14 predicted proteins | sample GREbulkMGAN111_FD_202508 | JGI IMG/M metagenome (GOLD analysis project Ga0310915, IMG submission 202508) | Lab enrichment of tropical soil microbial communities from Luquillo Experimental Forest, Puerto Rico - GRE.bulkMG.AN111 | ecosystem: Environmental > Terrestrial > Soil > Tropical forest >...
TGCCGCTATATGCAGATCGAGGGTATGGCCGAACTTACACCGCCATCGGTCGACACCGATCTGGCAAAACTTCCACCCCTGGCGGCTTGACCGATGGCCGCCTCAAACTTCACTCCAATTTACACCCGCTTGACGGACGTGACCCAAGGAGGCAAAGACGAAGAGGCCGATCGAACCGGCAAACAACTGCCGGGCGCCATAGCGGCGCCGTAACCATCCGGTCAATGTGGCCATGACGGCAGAGGCGCACAAATAGCTCGTCATTACCCACGACCCGAGATCGACTCCGCCTCCGAGATTTTGCTCGAGTTGCGGCAACGCCACATTGGCGATCGTCGCGTCGAAAGCCTGCATGGCGGTCGCCGTGATTAATGCGACCGCCGCCTGCCGCCGGCCTGATCCCGATAGAATGGTTGCGTCCAAGGTCATCCGGTCCCCGGCTCACCGATCGCAGACCAAGCACGGACCCGAGCACGTCGCATCGTGAGAAGTGCAACGGCGCTTGCGCTCGAATGGTAGTGGCAGGGCACTGATCAGGTCGGAGTTTCGGCCACGAGTCTCGCGCGATCGAGATAATCGATGGACTTTTGTAGTAATAGACTAGTGCCCTTGAGCGAGCTCGTTGGCGGCTTCATATAACCCCCGTGGGTTCATAACCTGTTAACCGCCGGAAATTAACATCGGGATTCCCGGAAAATTGTCTGGGTTCATTACCGATATTTGCGAGGACCCGTGAAACGCCTAAGCATGTTGGTAACGGCCAAGGGAGAGTGGGTGTTCGAAGATAGTGCCGAGTTTCTTGCCGCGCTGGGCGATTCCAACCCAGATTACGATGCCGCCTCGTTCGCCGTGAAAAATCTCGGTTTCATCAAGTTTCAGATCTTGGACGACTCGATCATCGAGATAGAACTTCATCCCAGAAACGTCGAGCTGCCCGCCCTGCTCGCCGTACAGCAGCAATTGTTGTCATCCCGAGTCAACTTATTTCGTATAAAATATTTCGAGACTTCCTGGCGCTCGGAGATCACCTTTACGGCGGAGCGGGCGATATCTCAGCTTGCTGAACTGTGCTCGCCGGTATTTGCAGCACCGCCGAGCAGGCGCTTCCTCGCCGAGCCTAGAGACTTTTCGAAACTGGCGCAGGACCCGGATAATCCCTTTTCTCCGATGGTCCACAAATGGAGAATGTCTTTCGGCTTCTTCGATTCCACGGTCATCGCCTTCGCGATCAAGCAACAACTCCTGTCGCGCATGATGATCATCGCGGTGACGCCCCATCGTGCTGATCCGATTTTCCGGTTCATCGGCGATGGATTTCCGTGGACCGATCATGACTACAAAATGGGCACAATCGGCAGAAGGATCGAGGAACAGCCTGACAAGGAATATGGAGAATGGGTATCGGAGTTCTACAAGTTTTCGGCGCAGACAGGCCAACCGAGGTATGATTTTGTTACTGCAGAGATCCAGCGCTGGCCGGGCAAGTCAGAGAGCTACATTACTCATTATGAGCGATTGTTGTTACCTTGGAAAACACCCTCCGAAGAAATATTTGTCACGTTGTTGTCAAAAACGGTCGATGGCAAGCCGGCGGAACGATCGGACCACGGCTCTGACAATTCGGTCATCAAGAATTTCGCGAAATCTCATACGCCTCAGCGGCTGAGACCGTAGTCAACACGACTTCGAGATCACCCCACGGCGAGCCTCGGTTCGGTAGAAGAGGCTGTAACTGGCGTGCTTGTAACCGTAGCCCCAGGCGACCCCTTTATCGACGAGCACGGGCGCGACGAACGAGATCCCCCAATCGACCGGCCAGCGAGCTAGAGCATAGGCCCGGCCCAGTCGCGGGACCAGCTGCATTAACCGTTGCCCACGAAAATCGGGCCGTACCCACCCCGATCCACCGTAGAACACCACGCCAGTGATGGATTTCGCCGCTGCTGCGGTAATCTCGCAGCGTTGACCTTCATCGCGTCCCCCGTAAAACATCACGCGCGCTTCTTGTTCAAGACTGGTTTCGGGCCAGTAATAGACGCGGCCGGCCTGACTCAGAACGATCTCGCCATATTCATTCTCGCCCGAGATCCAATAGGAATTCTGCGGCGAAAGATCACAAAATTGGGGATTGAACATGTGAACGAGGCGAAACCAGTCGCCCTTTGCGACCCGCTGTTTGTTGAGGTAGGCCAATTCGCCGAAATCGTGTCTCAGACGCAGGCGAACACCGGCCCGCCGCGCCGCCTTGTCGCCCTCGAGCACGAATGTCGACAGCAGGCGGGCCGGACCGTGCTTGATCGTCAGCGCGTCGGGTAGGCGGAGGTTGTTGTCCGGGACGATGTTCGGATAGTTTTTAGTCATCACAGCTCCTCGAGACTGGCTGCCCATCGCAGCCTCTCCACTCTCTTAGAGTCGGCGCCGATATCTTGAGGTCTTCATCGGCTAATTGTTAACGAGACCTGAAGAGTTCGTTGAGTTTTATCTGTTATTTATCTCCCGTCAATTCATTTCATGGTTAATATCTAAAATGTTTGAAACCAAAACGCATTTCATCCTCTTTGGATTTTTATTAAAAATTTAGAGAAAAGTCATCTGACACTTAATATGGAGTGACTACGATCCTCGATTAGCCTTATTCACGCTCTATCCTTATTGTCCCGCTGGTTAGATAAAGCCGACGAAATGACCAAGGTACAACCACGAGAAGAATTACGCCGTATATTCGCCACAGAGAGGACCTAAGTTTAATGTTTCACTCAATTCACGATTGTACTCCAAAGAGCCGGGGCCGGGATCGTTGCGCCGAGACCCGATACGCCGGATATTGGTGACCAGCGCGACCCAGCGAGTTGACCCTCAATGAGCAGCAGCAAGGACGATTTGAAGCGCGCGGTTTGCGAAGCGATCGACCGCCGCGCCGATGCGATCGTCGAACTCGGCGAGACGATCCTTCGCCACCCGGAAACCGGCTTCAACGAGGTAAAGACCGCGGCCCTCGTCGCCGAACGCATGCATGCTCTCGGGCTGGCGCCGCGCGCCGGCCTTGCGCTGACCGGTGTCAAGGGACGGCTCGCCGGCTCGGCGACGGGGCCGCGTCTCGCGGTCATCGGCGAGCTCGATAGTCTGCGGACGTCCGAGCACCCGCTCGCTGATCCGGCCACAGGGGCTGCACACAGCTGCGGCCACAACGCGCAGATTGCCGGAATGCTCGGCGCGGCGATCGGGCTGACGGAGGCCGAGATCGCCCGGCACCTCGGCGGCGAGATCATTTTCTTTGCCGTGCCGGCCGAGGAGTTCATCGATGTCGAGGAGCGCGCGGGCCGCGTCGCCACAGGCGACATCGAATTCATGCTCGGCAAGCCCGAGCTCGTCGCCAAGGGCCATTTCGACGACGTCGACATGGCCATGATGATCCATACCGGTTCGCGCGGCGGCGCCAGGGCGCGGGCCTTTCTCGCGGAATCCTCGAACGGCGCGCTGATCAAGCGCATCCGCTTTCTCGGCAAGGCCGCCCATGCCGGCAGCCTGCCGCAACTCGGCGTCAATGCCCTCAATGCGGCAATGATCGCGATGAATGCGATTGCCGCTCAGCGCGAGACCTTCTGGGAGAAGGACACGATCCGCATCCACCCGATCATCACCAAGGGCGGCGATGCGGTCAGCGTCGTGCCGTCGGAGGTCAGAATGGAGACCTTTGTGCGCGGCGGCTCGCTCGAAGCGATCATCGACGCGAACAAAAAGGTCGACCGCTGCCTGCGCGCCGGCGCGATGGCGATGGGCGCCGACGTAGAAATCCACACCATCCCCGGCTATCTGCCCCAGCGCAACGACCCGAGATTGGGAGAGATCTTCGGGGCCAATGTGGCGGTGCTGTTCGGCCCGGGTCAGTTCCATGTTGGCGGCCATCGCACCGGGTCGACCGATATGGGAGACCTCGCCCATATGATGCCGGTGATCCACCCCTATCTGGTCGCCGCTGAGGGTAGAGCGCACGGCGCCGACTGGCGGATCGACGAGCCCCAGCACGGCTATGTCACTCCGGCCAAGCTGCTGGCGATGACCGCGATCGACCTACTCTACGGAGACGCCGCTCCGGCAAAGGACATCCTTGCCCATTTCGAGCCGGCGATGACCAAAGAAGCCTATCTGACCTTCCAACGTGGACTATTCCGCAAGGAAAGCTATGCTTACGGCGATGGCTGATGCGCCCGGCGCGGCCGCATCAAGCCGTCGAAGGGGCGCCAAGCCCTGCAAGAAGCTGCCGGGTGTGCGGCGGCGGTTTACTTTTTCTGCATTCCGAAGAAAAATCTTCGCCTGACTGGAATGTCGAGAGGTGCGACGAGTTTAACAGTCAGGATCAAATGCCCGCGTCCCGTCGGCGAGGGCAACCGTGCAACAGCAGTTCGGAGGTGTGGAGATGCCTTTCGACGGTATAGACGCTTTCGACAATCACCCCCTCGCCAAGCTCGGCGCGGTAGAGCACCTGCTCGCCACTGAGCAGCAGTGGTGCAAGGGCAGATTACGCGATGCTCATGGACGCCACTGCCTGGTCGGAGCCATCGAGGCCGTGGGGGGACGCCAGGTCCTGCAAAAAGTCGTCCTGCAAGCCGCTCGCGAGGTCAGCGGCAAGCGGTATTGGCGGATCGAATTCTTTAACGATGATCCGCGCACCACGCATGGCGACCTGCTGCAAGTTCTGCACCGCGCGCGGGAAAACCTGATCACCGGGATGATCAGCGAGTACGATCGGTTGCCGCGATATCAGAGATGGATGCGGGCGTTGCACATGCGCTTCTCACGGCGAGGCTGCGGCAGTAGCCCTGTCATGGTTTCGGCCGGACCGGCGACCTCATGTCACGAAACCGAATCCGGTCTTTTTGTCGGACAAGACGTGCAAAAGGACCGTGTCGCGGTGCTGGAGCTACAAGTATAGGCGGTAATTCCCGGCGCTTTTCGCGCCGGCGGATTTAGGTCACAGCTGCGCGCTCGTCGGCAGCGAGGGGTAGCGAGAATGCGTAGCTTATGGTCGGATGCGGATGCCGAAGGCATGGTCGAGCGCTATGCCGGGAAGGGCGTCGAGCGCGATTTAGCGCTGCGTGTTTACACTTCCCGCTTGCTCGGGCGCGAACCCAAGCTGGTGTTGCACGGCGGCGGCAATACCTCGGTCAAGATGATTATGAAAGATCTCCTCGACGAGGAGGTCGAAGTGCTCTGCGTCAAGGGCAGCGGATGGGATATGGCGGCAATCGAGCCGGCCGGGCTTCCCGCGGTCCGCCTTGCACCGCTGCGCAAACTGCGCGGCCGGCCAGCGCTTGCCGATGAGGAAATGGTGCGTGTGCAGCGCGCCAACCTGCTCGATCCCAGCTCTCCGAACCCGTCAGTCGAGACGCTGTTGCACGCCTTTCTGCCGCACAAATACATCGATCATACGCATTCGACGGCGCTGCTGAGCCTCACCGACCAGCCCGACGGGGCGGCCCGCTGCGCCGATCTCTACGGCCGCCGACTGGGTCTCGTGCCTTACATCATGCCCGGGTTCTTGCTCGCCAAGAAAGCTCACGACGTGTTCGAGGCGGATCCGGCCGTCGAGGGGCTCGTGCTGCTGAAGCACGGCGTCTTTACTTTCGGGGGTACGGCGCAAGAGGCCTATGAGCGCATGATTGCCGCCGTCTCGCTTGCCGAAGACCAGCTGGCGCGCGGGCGCAAATCGGTCTTCCTCCCGGCTGGCCTCCCGAGTAGCGTCGCGCCCGCGGCCGAGGTGGCCCCGATCCTGCGCGGCGCCTGTGCCATTGCCAATCCCGAGGGCTCCGATCACTATCGCCGCCTTATCCTAGAGTTCCGCTCTAGCCCGGCAGTGCTCGATTATGTAAACGGCGCCGAACTCAAGCGTTATAGCCAGGCCGGGGTCGCCACGCCTGATCACACGATCCGCACCAAGAACTACCCGCTGATCGTGTCTGCACCCGAACCGGACCGGCTCGATGCGTTCAAGCGGGAAGCGCGTGCGGAGGTCGGCCGTTTTATCGCCGAGTACCACGCTTACTTTGCCCGTCACAATGCGCGCCAGGAGGTGCCCAAACGCGAACTCGACCCGATGCCGCGCGTGATCCTGGTGCCAGGGCTGGGACTGTTCGGGCTCGGGCGCAGCGCGAACGATGCTCGCATCGCCGCCGATATCGCCGAGTCGACGATCGAGACGGTAACCGACGCCGAAGCAGTCGGTCGTTTCGAGTCGATCAGCGAGGCTGACCTCTTCGATATCGAGTATTGGTCGCTGGAGCAAGCAAAGCTCGGGCAAATGGGCGAAAAGGCGCTCGCCGGCCAGGTTGTCGTCATCACCGGAGGCGGCGGCACGATCGGCTTTGCCACCGCGCGGGCAATGAGCGGCGCCGGTGCAGAAGTGGCGCTCCTCGACCTTGATGCGGAGGGCGTCCTCGGTGCCGCGAAGAAACTCGGCGGAGCGGCGCTCGCGGTCAAATGCGATGTCACCGACCGCGCCGCGGTGCGTCGTGCTTTCGACCGCGTGGCCGAGCATTTCGGCGGCGTCGACATCGTTGTCTCGAATGCCGGTGCGGCCGCGCAAGGTCGTATCGGCGAGCTTGAAGACGAGGTGCTGCGGCAAAGTTTCGAGCTCAATTTTTTCGCCCACCAGACGGTCGCGCAAAACGCGGTGCGCCTCATGCTAGCGCAAGGGACCGGCGGGTGCCTCTTGTTCAATGTGTCGAAGCAGGCGATCAACCCCGGCCCCCGCGCCGGGCCTTACGGTCTGCCCAAGGCTGCGACTTTGTTCCTCGTCAGGCAATATGCCCTCGAATACGGCGCCGACGGTATCCGCGCCAACGCGGTCAATGCCGACGGCATCCGCAGCGGGCTTCTAACACCGCAATTCATCGAACAGCGCGCGGCCGCTTACGGTATGACCGCCGACCAATACATGTCACGCAATCTGCTCGGCCGCGAGGTCACGGCCGAAGACGTTGCGCAGGCCTTCCTGCATCATGCGGTGGCGCTCAAAACGACCGCCGATGTCACCACCGTCGACGGCGGCAACATCGCTGCCGCTTTGCGCTGACCCTCGACAAGGAGCCGGCATTTATGGAGCAAAACCCGTTCGGCCGGCTTTGGCCGGTATCGGCGTTGACATTGGGTGGCGGCGGCATCGGCATGGTGTGGGGTGAAACGACGTTCGAGGAATGCGTCGCGACCGTGCATGCGGCCATAGCCGCCGGGATCAATCTGATCGATCTGGCGCCCCGCTACGGCGAGGGCACCGCGGAGCGGGTTGTTGGTGAAGCCTTTGACGGCCGACTGCCGGCGGGCGTGAGGGTCACGAGCAAATGCGGTCTCGGGAACCCATTACCCGCGCAAATAGAGGCTATTTTAAGGGAATCAATCGAAGGCAGCCTCAAGCGTTTGCGGTTGTCGCGGCTCGATCTCTTTTTTCTACATTCGAACGTGGTCCCTGATGCGGACCACATCGCGCGCTGGCCCGACGCTGCCAGCCGCATGACCCCCTACGCGATCTTTGTAGAGCATGTCCGTCCGCTGTTCGAGCGGTTCGTTGCCGAGGGTCTGATCGGTGCTTGGGGCCTGACCGGCATCGGCCACCCGGACACGATCATCAGACTGTTGGGCGAGCGGCCGGCCCCGGCGGCAGTGCAATGCATCGCCAATCTGCTCGATTCACCGGGTGGACTTAAGTTTTTCGACGGACCCGCAAAACCGCGCGCCATCATGGCGGCCGCGCACGCGAACGGAGTCGGGGTGATGGGCATCCGCGCAGTGCAGGCCGGCGCGCTGACGAGCTCGATCGACCGGCCGCTCCCCGCCGACCACCCCGATATGCGCGATTACGCGCGTGCCGCCGGCTTCCGGCGGCTCGCCGAAGAGTTGGGCAGCACTCCCGCCGCGCTGGCGCATCGCTACGCGCTGTCGCTCGACATCGATACGCTCGTCCTCGGCGTCAAGAACCGGCGGGAGCTTGCCGAATGTGTTGCGGCGGCCGAGGCCGGGGCGCTGCCGCGTGAGCTGGTTGCCCGACGCGGCGGCGCGCGAGTAGCGGCGAGAGAGAGTGAGCCGTTATCCGGCGGTCATCGCGCGAATGAAGGAACCCGCCTCTTCGATTGCTCGCCGACCGGCACTCAGCTCGGGATGAAAGAGGTGCCACACATGGATCATCTCCGGCCAGATCTGTAAATCCACGCGCACATCGGCCGTACCGGCCGCCTTGGCCAGGCGGATGGCGTCATCGAGTAGCGTTTCCGCGGCACCGACTTGGATCAGCAACGGCGCAAGACCGGTGAGATCGGCATAGATCGGTGCCGCCAAGGGGGAGCGCGGGTCGGCGCCGTTCAAATACATGCGCGCCATGTCGAGAATACTCGCCTTTTGCACTGTCGGGTCGGCGGCGGCTTTGGTCGACATCGTCTCGCCGATAGCTTCCAGGTCGACCCAAGGCGAGATGCACCAACCGCAGCCCGGCTGCGGCAGCCCCAGGTCGCGGATCGCGATCATCGCCGAGACCACGAGACCTCCGCCGGCGCTTTCGCCGGCAAACGCAATGCGTCCGGGCTTATACCCGCGGGACAACAGGAAGCGATAGGCCGAGACGCGAATCCCGATCCGCTTGCGGGGTCGAGGTCCACTCCGCGCGAACCCCGTTCGCGTTCACCGGCTCGACGGCAACGTCCAGCGCGAGATCATATTGGAGGCCGCGCGCGTCGATGTCCTTGCGGCGCTGTCTGTAGTCGTCCGAACGCGGCCTGCTGGCCAATTTCGCGCGTAACGCCGCAATCTCGGGATCGCCCATTTGCATCTCCTAAATCCGCCTCCGATCCGGGATGAGATATCGCTCGATAGCAGCGAAGAATGACTCGGCACCACGCTGGGGGTGGACGGCTACAGCGAGGCGCGCGCATCGGCCTTTCCGGGCAGGCGCGCCATTGGAGTTAGGGAACCAAACGCGGTCACTGCGCACAGACCCGCGGAGGCAATCACGGCTGCGAGCACGATCGGGTTGCCGCTGGCACCGAGCGAAAGGGCGGCGGTCGCGGCCGCGGCGCCAGTCATCTGAATAAAGCTCATCAGGCCGGAGGCGGCGCCGACGATGCCAACCCTGACCCCGAGACTGCCGGCAATGGCGTTGGGCGTGATCAGACCGCTGCCGCAGCAGATCAGGATCATCGGTCCGACGATTGTGTAAGCGTTCACGACGTGCAGCGAGGCGAGGGTGACCATGACAAGGCCGGAGGGGACGAGCACCGCACTCCCGGCCGCGATGAGACCGTCGATGCCAAGCCGCGATGTCAGTCGGGTGGAGAGGAGACTGCCGACGAGGAAACCGATCGGCGGCAGCGAGGCATAGTACCCGTAATCCTCGGGAGGAATCCCGAAGCCGTTGATCAGTACCGCCGGAGCACCGGCAACGAAAATATGAAACCCGGCGTGGGCGCCGGTGGCGGTCAGTGCATACGCCAGAAAGCGACGGGTTCCAATCAGAGTTCGATAACTGGCGATGATGGTTCTGGCGAGCTGCGCCCGGCGAGGCGAGCGAGAAGGGTCCGGGAGGCGTGTCTCCGGCAAATGGCGGAAAACGAGTACCAAAGTCACGGCGGTTATGATCGCGACCGCCGCAAAATTAGCTCGCCAACCGAACCACGCCTGCAGATAGCCCCCTGGGATCGGCGCGAAGGCTTGTAACAGAGTCACTACGACCGAAAGCCCGGCAATGATCTGAGCGGCACCGCCCTCGCCGTAAAGGTCGCGTATTACGGCGCGGCCGACAACCATCCCCGCGGATAAACCGACCCCCTGCAAAATCCGCGCGGCGATGAGCAACTCGATCGTCGGGCTTAAAATGGCAGCAATACTCCCGAGCGCGCTCAGCGCGACGCCGAAGATCATCACTCGTCTGCGCCCGTATCGATCCGATACCGGCCCGACAACCAACATGCTGATCGCGAAAGCCAGTAGATAGCCAACGAAGGTGAACTGGACGCGGGTAACGGTCGTATCGAGCCCGGCTGCGATTGCCGGTAGCGATGGGACATAGATCGTTGAGGCGATCTGACCGAGCGATGAGGCTAAGGTCAGCGTCAGCAGCAGGGCGGGGCGACTCGCACTCGAAACCCCCTCGGCTCGGCGTGTCGCTGTGCGAAATGACTTAAACACGACCGCTCCTCTTTTTGGACGAGTGTCTCCCCGCGAGCAATCCTCCGATCGGACAGAGGCTATAACTTTGGTCCGTCATGATGTTTTTAGAGCAACCCTAGACAGGGGGTCAGGATCTTCGCAGGCAATCGTGCCGATGAGAAGTACCAGAATAATCGCGCGCGGGCTCCTGCCCTGGGGGTTTCGCGGCGCTCAATTGACGCTTTTTTGACGGGCCTCCTATTAACCTTATTTTCCGGGACGGAAGTACACCGCGCCCAGCAGATCTAAGGGGTTCCCGCACGGCTCGCCGCCTCCCAAGCCGAGAAGAGCATTTAATGATCATCCGCAACTTCGGTATAGTTAACAGCCGCGAAGCAAAAATCTACTCCGCAACTGTATCCTGGGAGGACCGGGAACTTCCAGATCGGGAGCTCATCTTCGAGATCCGCGATGAGGCGCCCGCGCATTCGGCGCAGGCCGAGCCGTGCGCGGACGCTTTTTTGGCGGCGTGCTTCCCTCTTGCTGCAGTCCACGGGGAAGCCAGGATTCGAATCCACGGTCAGCCCTGCCCGCTGTTGATAGAGGGCCTATACAACGCCCACGCTTGGTGGACGAGCTGGGGCGGAATGCCGTCCCCGATGCCACTGATCGAGACGTTCCCGCGGGCAGGCTGCGTTGTACCAGCTGGTCCACGGCGGGGTGTCGCCTTCCTGTCGGGAGGCGTCGACGGCCTTCACATGCTAATGCACAACCGTTCCCGTTATCGCTCAGGCGATCCCGCTTACATCAGAGAGGTATTGTTCATCCAAGGGTTTGACATTGGCAAGCGTGCTCGCGACCCCGAGAACGCACGCTATGAGATGGTTTCGCGGCGATTAGAACCGGTGGTCGCGGAATGTGGCCTCCGGCTAATTAAGTGCCGGTCGAACCTGCGTCACCTGCCATCGAAGCCTGATTTCTGGGAGGAGCGGCACTGTGGTGCAGCGTTAGGTGCGGTCGGCCATGCGGCAGTGGTTGGATCGGCTTTTCTATTCGTCGGAGCCTCATATCCGATAAGCGACGCTGTACCTTGGGGATCGCATCCCGCAGTTGACAGCCTTTTTTCAACCCAGCGTTTGACAATCATTCATGACGGAGCGCGTTTTTCTCGATTTCAGAAGGTGCGTGATCTGGCAAGCTGGCCAACAGCAATGGCCGTCCTACGGGTCTGCCCAGCAAGCATAGGGTTGCGGCCTAATTGTCGAGAGTGCGAGAAATGCTTGCGAACGCGACTCGAGTTACTGGCGGCCGGGATCGACGAAACTGAGGCTTTGGGACCAAGCCTTGTACCGGCCGAGTTATGGCATGAGGCCGTGTCTGGGCCGCTCGGCGGTCGTCTCGCGTTTTACAAGGAGCTGATCGAGCCTCTAAGGGCCCGCGGCTACGACGAGCTGTGCCGGGTCCTGGAAAGAAAGATCGCGGCTTCGGGGGAACAGGCTCGGGGAGCCGGCGGACAATGACGCGGCTTATGCGATAAAACGATCTTGCCGACTGCAAAGACTCAGTCCACCCTACCTAAGGTTAGAGTGCCGATAGACTGCACGTTCGATCGACGCTGCGGCGTCGCGATCACCGCACGGTGGCGTAATTTGGGGCAGCAACGATGACATTGTCGATCCGCATTTTAGGGCCTCTAGTGATCGAGAGCGATAACTGCCGACTTGGGAAGGTTCCCAAGAAGGCGCGCGCGCTGCTCGCGTTTCTGGCGGCACAGCGCGGCCAAACCGTCAGCCGCGAGCGGCTGGCGGACCTGCTGTGGCCCTACCAAGGGTCGGAACAAGCGCGCCACAGCTTGCGCAACTGCCTTTTGGAGCTGCGCAAGGCGCTGGGCCGCAGTGCCACGGAGCATCTGGTCGCCGATTTCGCCAATTGTCGACTGCAGAGCATTGTTGCCGACCTGGAGAATTTCGAACGCTTGTCGCGTTCGCAGCATCGGCCTGACCTCGAGGTCGCTGCCGATTTGTACCGAGGCGAATTCCTCGCCGATTTCGATATAAACTCGGAACCATTCCAGGAATGGTTGACCGGTGAGCGCGATCGCACGCTCGGCCTGATTTGCGAGGTCCTGCAGCGGTTGAGCACGCAGCAGGATGCCGCCGGTGAGCGCGAGGCAGCCATTCAGTCCGGACGCCGGCTCGTGGTGCTCGATCCGCTTTCCGAGTTTGGTCAGCGGGCGCTAATGCGCGCCTATGCGCGCGCCGGGCGGCGCGGCGAAGCGCTGCGGCAATATAAGAGCTGCGCCGAGACGCTGAAGCGTGAGCTCGGGGTCGCGCCCGACGCCGAGACGCAAGCGCTCGCTAGCGAGATAGCGCGGTCGGGCGGCGTGCGCGGAAACGACTTGCTGAATGATGCAGCGGATGATCGCAACCTTGGCGCGCCTCTAGCGCCGACGAGTGCGCCGGAACGCCGCGTCTCGGCGCGACCCGACGCGTCGCCGAGCGAAGGCGCCGGGAAGCCAGGCTGGCCGTGTCTGTTGCCGAACATTGCTGTGGCAGTAGCTCCGGTGCGCAACTTAACTGGAGATCCCGCTCAGAACTATCTGGTTGAGGCGTTTACCGACGACCTCGTCACCGACCTGCTACGGCACGGCCGCGGGATTTCTCTCAAACCTTTGGAAGACGAGCGCGGCACACTGAGCAACGGTAATCGGTCGGCCGAACGTGTTTTCGATTACGTTGTCACCGGCAGCGCTCAGACCAGTACTTCCGGGTTGCTGCGCGTCAACATGCGGATCACCGACGCGGCGACGTCCGAGTTTCTCTGGGCCGGGCGGCATGAATTCAAACCGGAAGACCTCGCTCCAGTCCAGACGAGGATCACCCGGCGAATTTCTCGAGAGCTTCACGTCTTGTTGCTGCAGGCTGCCAGCCGCCGTGCTTTGATTGAATCGGAGCGGGTCGAGGCCTCAAATGCCCTCAAGGGGAAATACGCGCCTGAACTGTCGGCCGAGGCGCAGAGGTGGTACCTTGCCGCACTCGGCCATGAACCGCGCAGTGTCGAGGCTCTAGTCGGGGTCGCTCTAACCTGCCAGCAACTGGTCAGCAACCCGTGGTGGGGAGATCCGCGGGCCGTGTCGGCGGCGTCAGATCTCGGGCGTGAGGCAGCGGCGGTAGCGCTCGACCTTGCACCCGGGCATGCATTTGCTAAATGCATTCAAGGCATGTTGTATTCTGCAGCAGGACAGCTGGAGTTGGCGGCGCGCGCATTCGACCAGGCGCTCGGAATGGATCAAGCGCTCGCGCCAGCACATGGGTTCGCCGGATATAATGCAGCCTTTCTCGGCCGCGCCGAGGAGACGTGGCCGGCGATTGAAAAAGCCATGCGGTTCGATCAAACGGACCGTCGACAATGTTTATGGTTCTTTTATGGCGGATTTGCCGAGCTGCTGCTTGGCCGCACTGAGCAGGCGATCGCGCTGCTGCAGAAGTGTTTGGAACGGAATCCCAGCTACGGAGCCGCGCAACTTTTTCTGATGGCTGCGCTGTCTCTGGTCGGCCGTCACACTGAAGCGGCCGAGACGGCCGCGTCATTCCGCAAGCAATATCCGGACTATCGCACGACCACATTCGAGCAGCTCTGGCTGTCGCGTTCGGGCTCTTCTGCTTATCGTGCGCAAATTCATCCCCTGTTCGAGAAAATTCGCGGTCTCGGCGTCGCGAATTGAGGGTTCGGGCCATGAGCCATCGCCCCGCCCGGCCCGCGGCCGAAAATACCGGTGGGATGAGACACAAGCGAGTGGCACTCTCGGTGCCGATCGCTGAGGGCGCAGCAGGCCGTTGGCGCTGTCTCCAGTCGAGTATGGCGGTGGCTGTCGCACCGTTGCGCAATCTGACTGGCGATGCCGACCAGCAGCGGCTCACCGACGCCTTCACAGACGATCTTCTCACTGAGCTTGTCGAACATGGTCGAGGATTTTCGCTCCAGCGGCTCACAGGCAATCCAACTACTTTTTGCGGCAACGACGAAACGGCGGAGCCCGAATTCAAATACCTTGTCACCGGCAGCGCTCAGCGAGGTGAGCCCGGGATGTTGCGCGTCAACGTCCGGATCATCGAGACCGCAACCTCGCAGTATCTGTGGGCGCGTCGCTACGAACTGAGCCTGAGCGAACCGGCCCCGGTTCAGACGAGGATCGTCCGGCGAATCTCCCAACAGCTGCACGTCCTGCTTCTGCAACAGGAAATTGATCGCGCCTGTCTCGGATCGGGTTCAGAACCCGAGCTCTACGAGTGTCTTTCCAGCGCGGCAAGTGCGCTGGAGGGAGAGTTGCGGCAGGACCACACGGCCGAGGCGCAGCGATGGTTTCTCGCTGCGCTAGCCGATGACCCTCGCAGCGTCGAAGCGCTTGCCGGCTTGGCACGAACCTGCCAGGAGCTGGTCAGCAATCCATGGTGGGGTGATTCCGCGGCACCCGCGGTAGCGGCCGATCTCGGACGCGAGGTGGTCGCGATCGCGTTGAACCTTGCGCCGGGGGCGGCTGATGCGCACTGCATTCAGGGCATGCTGTACTCGGCGGCTGGTCAGTTGGACGACGCAGCTCGTGCCTTTGAGCGGGCACTGTCGTTGGATCGGGAATTAGCTATCGCGCATGGTTTTGCCGGGTACAACGCGGCCTTTCGCGGCAATGCCGGCGATACATTGCCGGCGATCGAGAGGGCCATGCGGCTCAACCGCACCGATCGCCGTCACAGCATCTGGTTCTTTTTCGGCGGATTTGCCGAGCTGCTCGTCGGCCGGACCGAAGCGGCCGTCGCGCTGCTCGAGAAATCCCTGGAACGCAACCGCAGCTATGGAAGCGCACAACTGTTCCTGATGGCGGCACTGTCGCTGAGCGGGCGGCGCGACGAGGCCGCCAAGGTCGCCGCATCCTTCCAGGCGCAATACCCCAACTGCCCCGCTGGCGCCGTCGAGCAGCTCTGGTTTTCGCGGTCGGCCTCTGCTACCTATCGTGCTCAAATCCTGCCGGTCTTTGGAAGCATCCGCGAACTCGGAGTAGCCGTCTGATTGTTGGTATCGGCTTTGGCGATCTCGCGGTGGCAGCCGAGATTATCGCGCTCGAACCCGCCTTGACGACCGGTGCGGCACTAGGGAACCCCTGCAAGAGCCAGCTGCAATGATCGTGGTATAATGTTTGGCGGGGTGGATTGGTGCGCGTGGGTTGGGGGGATGAAGCAGCTGACGCTGGCGACAGTGGGGTTTGAGCGGTGCCATGACGACGCGGCGGGCAGCGTTTCTGGCCGGGATGGAGCGGGTTGTGCCGTGGTCGGCGCTGTGCGGGGGCTGATCGAGCGGTCTATCCGAAGCCAGGCAATGGCCACCCGCCGGTCGGGGTCGAGCGGATGCTGCGCATCTCTTTCTTGCAGCACTGGTTCAATCTGTCGGATCCGGCGGTCGAAGAGGCGCTTTACCATTCGCAGGCGATGCGGCGTTTTGTTGCTATCGACCTTGGCCGTGAGCCGGTGCCCGATGAGACGACGGTGTGCCGCTTTCGCCACCTGCTCGAGCGCACGATCTGGGCCGGCGGCTGTTCGACGAGGTACAACGGCACTTGGCGGTGAATGGACTGAAGGTGGCAACCGGCACAATCGTTGATGCCACGATCATCAATGCGCTGTCTTCGACCAAGAATGCGGGCAAGGCGCGCGATCCCGAGATGCATCAGACCAAGAAGGGCAACCAGTGGTACTTCGGGATGAAGGGGCATTTCGGGGTCGACAGCCGCAGCAAGCTGATCCACGCGGTGGTGGCCACCCCGGCCAATGTCGCCGACAGCACGATGCTGCCCGATCTGTTGCACGGGCAAGAGACCCGCGTGTGGGGCGACCAGGCGTATCGCGGCCAGCGGGCAGCGATCCGCCGGCACGCACCGCGAGCGCAGGATTTCGTCAACCGCCACTATCGCCATCGGGGTGTCGTGGACGAGGTCGAGCGGGCGAAAAACCGGACC
>Ga0310915_10000728_pt1 | contig 16126 bp, 13 predicted proteins | sample GREbulkMGAN111_FD_202508 | JGI IMG/M metagenome (GOLD analysis project Ga0310915, IMG submission 202508) | Lab enrichment of tropical soil microbial communities from Luquillo Experimental Forest, Puerto Rico - GRE.bulkMG.AN111 | ecosystem: Environmental > Terrestrial > Soil > Tropical forest >...
GAATGGCGGCCCCGAAACCGCAACCTACGTCCTGGGAATCATGCTCTTCCAGCACGCGTTCTCTTTCCTGGAATTCGGCTATGCGTCGGCGCTGGCTTGGGTGATGTTCGCCATTTTGCTGGTGGTGACGGTGCTGCAGTTGCGGCTCACGCGGCAGCGGTCTTTGGAGGCTCCTCGTGGTCTCGGTTGAGGGTGTGTTCAAGCGCAATGTCTTTCGCGCCGTGCTGGTCTACACCGCGCTGATCGGCATCGCGTGGTGCTGGCTGTTCCCGATCGCCTGGGCGGTGTCCGGCTCGTTGAAGCGGGAAGGCGAGGTGACCGAGCCGAGGCTGTTGCCGGCCCACCCGCAGTGGTCGAACTACACCGAGGTGTTCTCGTTGATGCCGTTCTGGCGGATGTTCTTCAATACGGTGCTGTACGCCGGGTGTGTCACGGCCGGGCAGGTCTTCTTCTGCTCACTGGCCGGATACGCCTTTGCGCGGCTGCAATTTCGGGGCCGCGATACGCTGTTCGTCTTGTATCTGGGCACGCTGATGGTGCCGTTGACCGTCACGGTAATCCCGCAGTTCATTCTGATGCGCGCATTAGGGTGGGTCGATACGCCGTGGGCGATGATCGTGCCGGGCCTGTTCGGCAGCGCGTTCGGGACATATCTCATGCGGCAGTTCTTCCGAACGCTGCCGACCGATCTCGAGGAAGCGGCAATCCTGGACGGTTGCTCGCCCTGGCAGATCTACTGGCGGATTCTGCTGCCGCACGCCCGGCCGGCGGTCATGGTGCTTGGGGTGCTCACCTGGGTCAACGTGTGGAACGACTTTCTGTGGCCGCTACTGATGCTCCAGCGCAACAGCCTGGCGACGTTGACGCTCGGGCTGGTCCGGCTGCGGGGCGAGTATGTCGCGCGGTGGCCGATAATCATGGCGGCCTCGATGCTGATCATGGTGCCGCTGGTCATCATCTACGCCGTCGCGCAGCGCTCCTTTGTCCGCGGGATCGCCGTCACCGGGTTCGGTGGGTAGTCATGGCTTCGGTGAGTTTCGAGCAAGCGACGCGGCGCTACCCGGGAACCGATCGACCGGCCCTGGACAGCCTCGATCTGGCTGTCGGCGATGGTGAGTTCGTCGTTCTCGTTGGACCATCCGGATGTGGCAAGACAACCTCGCTGCGGATGGTGGCCGGACTGGAAACACTGGACTCCGGACGCATCCGGATCGGCGACCGCGACGTCACCAGTGTCGATCCCAAGGATCGCGACGTCGCGATGGTCTTTCAGAACTATGCGCTGTACCCGCACATGACCGTGGCGCAGAACATGGGCTTTGCCCTGAAAATCTCCAAAACCCCGAAGGCCGAGATCCGCGAGCGGGTGCTGGCCGCGGCGAAACTGCTTGACCTGCAACCCTATCTGGATCGCAAGCCCAAGGACCTCTCCGGCGGGCAACGTCAGCGGGTGGCAATGGGCCGCGCGATCGTGCGGCGTCCGCAGGTGTTCCTGATGGACGAGCCGCTGTCCAACCTCGACGCCAAACTGCGGGTGCAAACCCGCAACCAGATCGCCGCGCTACAACGACGACTCGGTACCACCACTGTCTACGTCACGCACGACCAGGTCGAAGCCATGACGATGGGCGACCGCGTCGCCGTGTTGTGCGACGGAGTGCTGCAGCAGTTCGCGACGCCGCGCGAGCTCTACCGCAACCCCGGCAACGTCTTTGTCGCGGGATTCATCGGCTCCCCCGCGATGAACCTTTTCACCCTTCCGATAGTGGATTCCTCGGTATCCCTGGGGGATTGGCCGATCCGGCTACCACGTGACATCGCCAGCACCGCGAGCGAGGTCGTCGTCGGGGTCCGTCCCGAGCACTTCGAGCTGGGCGGCCTCGGCGTCGAAATGGAAGTCGACGTGGTCGAGGAGCTAGGGGCGGACGCCTACCTGTATGGCCGAATCACGGACTCCGGCAAGGCGATCGATCAGCACGTCGTCGCGCGCGCCGACGGGCGTCGCCCACCCGAAAAGGGCAGCCGCGTGCGCCTGCATCCAGAGCGCGGACACTTGCATTTCTTCGGCACAGACGGGGCCCGGATTTCCTGATCGGTCCGAGTCATCCTGTTATGCGGCGCCTGTCGCGCGCGCATCCGATCGCATCGAGGCGGCGCTGGACGCGCGCGATGTCATCCTGGGATGGCAATTCGTTGGTGACGCGGGTGATCGCCACCCCGACATCGGCCGTGTTGATCGACCGACGTGCTTGCATGATGAGTTCGCCTGTGATGGCTGTGATCTCGTCATCAGATGGGCGCCGTCGTGACAGGGCCGCGAGCGGCACGTAACCGGTGGTCGGCATGCCGGCGGGGTAGCCGGCCCTCACAAAAGCGACGATGGTCGACACCCAATGGGCCAGGTCCATACTTCCACCTCGCTAACCGCCGCGAGGCTGAGCGCCGACGGCAGTTTGTACTACGAGGCTCAACATAGCAGCGGCAAAGTCATCAGCTTGGTAACACCACGGTTACTTTCTCGCTTTTTATGTTTTCTTTAGGCATGCGATCCGCATCGAACAGTTCAAGTAAGGCGATGATGTCGTCCCCAACAATGACGGCCGAGCATTTGAGCGCGATGATTGTCTCGCCAAGACCGGTACCGACAGCCAGAGGGAACTCATGACACACGCGTGTATCAGCAAAAGGTTGCCCCGATGATCCCTTACTCCGACGGAATTCCCGCGCGCCGATTCCCGGTCGTCAACACTGCGCTCATCGCGGCCAATTTCGCGGTGTGGCTGTTCTACGAACTGCTGAACGGGGACGAGGCGGTCAACCGAGCGTCGTTCTATCCGTGCAACGTCGACAATGCCTGCCACATCGGCATTCCCTGGGGAGTCAGCTGGATCACCGCCATGTTCATGCATGCGAGCTGGGATCACATCCTCGGCAACATGCTGTTCCTGTTCATCTTCGGCAAGAACGTCGAGGACGCGTTCGGGCACCTCGGTTACCTGCTCTTGTACTTCGCCGGGGGTTTCGCCGCCACGATGACGCAGACTGCGATGACCTTGGGCTTCGGGTCGGCATCCGATGCGCAGGTGCCGACCCTCGGCGCCAGCGGCGCGATCGCCGCCGTGCTGGGCGCGTATCTGGTGCTCTATCCCGGTTCACGGATCAGCACGTTCGTGCTGTGGTTCCCGATCGCCATCCCCGCGTGGGTATTCCTGGGCGGCTGGTTCCTGTACCAGTTCTTCGAAAGCAACTACTCGCTGGTGCACGGGAACAGCGGTGGCAGCGGTATCGCGTTCTTCGCCCACGTCGGCGGATTCGTGTTCGGTTTCCTCGTCGCGAGAGTGCTGGTCGCAACTGACCGAATCGCCCCGCAGCGGGCCTGACGGAGTGCTGACACCGGAGGACTGATGACACTTAAAATCGTGCCCGGGCGGCCGGACACCCTTGGCGCCACGCCCGACGCCGGGGGCACGAACTTCGCGGTGGCCTCGGGCGGTGACGAGGTGAGGCTCTGCCTGTTCGACGCCGACGGAGCGGAGACGCAGCTGGTGCTGCCGGACCGCGACGGCGACATTTGGCACGGCTTCGTGCCGGGGGTTGGGCCCGGGCAGGCCTACGGATTTCGGGTCAGCGGTCCATTCGACCCCGGGCGCGGATTGCGGTACAACCCGGCGAAGCTGCTCCTGGACCCCTATGCGCGCGCAATCGCAGGCGATGTGCGCTTCGGGCCAGAGCTTCTCGGTCACTCGGTGGAAAACCCCTCCGCGCCAAGCTCTCTGGACTCGGCCGCACATGTGCCGCGCAGCCTTGTGGCTCCGGTCATGCCGCCCATCGTGGTAGCCAAACCGCGGCATCCGCTTGCCGACACCATCCTCTACGAGGTCCACGTTCGCGGGTTCACCGCGACCCATCCGCGGGTACCGAAAGAGCTGCGCGGCACCTACGCGGGACTCGCGCACGAAGCGGCGCTGCAACACCTGGTCGACCTCGGCGTGACAGCAGTGGAGCTGCTGCCCGTCCACCGCAGCGTGCCCGAGCAATTCCTCGTCGACCGCGGTCTGACCAACTATTGGGGATACAACACGATCGGATTCTTCGCCCCCCACGCGAACTACTCGGCCGCGGCGCGTGCGGGCCAATCGTGTGGCGAAATCGCGGAATTCCGCGCGATGGTCGACGCCCTGCACGCCGCCGGCTTGGAGGTGATCCTCGACGTCGTGTTCAACCACACCGCCGAGGGCGGAGCGGGGGGACCGACGTTGTGTTTCCGTGGGCTCTACAACACCGCCTACTACCGGCTCGTTGCGGCCGACCCGGGCAGCTACTTCGACACGACCGGAACCGGGAACTCGTTGAACACCGACCATCCCACGACGCTGCGGCTGATCATGGACTCCCTCCGATATTGGTTGTCGCAGATGGGTGTCGACGGCTTTCGTTTCGACTTGGCGGCGACCCTCGGCCGAGAGGCCGGCGCCTTCGAGGCGTTCTCCGCGTTCTTCGACCTTGTCGCTCAAGACCCGGTGATTTCGGAGGCAAAGTTGATCGCGGAACCGTGGGACGTGGGTCAGATGGACAGCTACGAGGTCGGCCGGTTTCCCCCGCTGTGGAGCGAATGGAACGGCCGTTTCCGCGACACCGTCCGCGACTGGTGGCGCAGTCAGGACGGGCGCCTCGCGGAGTTCGCGTCGCGGCTGTGCGGGTCGTCGGACATCTACGGCGATCGCTCCGAGGGGCGCCGCCCGAGCGCGTCGATCAACTTTGTGACCGTGCACGACGGGTTCACGCTGAATGACCTTGTCTCCTATGACCAAAAGCACAACGAGGCGAACGGCGAAAACAACCGCGACGGCACCGACGACAACCGGTCATGGAACTGCGGGGCCGAGGGGCCGACCGATGATCCCGACGTGCTGGCGCTTCGAGCACGACAGGAACGCGCCTTCCTGCTGACGCTGTTGCTGTCCGGCGGCGTCCCGATGATGCTTGGTGGTGACGAACTGGGCCGCACCCAGCGGGGAAACAACAACGCCTACTGCCAGGACAACGACATCACGTGGTTTGACTGGTCGGCGGCCGACGATACGTTAATCAAGTTCACCACCGACCTCGTCGCGCTGCGCCGTCGTCACCCGGTGTTCCGCAGGCGTCGCTTCCTCACCGGGGCGGCGGCCGCGGACCTGCGCTGGTTCACGCCGTCAGGCGCCGAAATGACGCCCCAGGACTGGGCGGATCCCCTGGCGCGCAGCATTGCGTTGTTCATCGACGGCTCAACGGATCCCGACATCGACGCCGACGGCACGCCGTTGACCGACGATGACTTTCTGGTGTTCGTCAACGCGTGGTGGGAGCGGTTGACGTTCTCCATTCCCGGCAGTTTTGCGCCGGAGTCCTGGGAGATCGTGTGTGACTCGTTCGACCCCGCGCGGACGGGTCGCGCCGGGCAACGGTTAGAGCTCGGGCCGCGCTCCGCGGTGGTGATGCGATCAGCTCGTCAGCCCACTGGCGCGCCGTAACGGTGTTTGGCCGCAAGGCTTCCTAATATTGCCGGGTGACGGATCGTTACGGAACCGATGTCCTCGCCGCGGGTCGGCGCAAGCCTCGCTCGACCGAGCACCCCGCCGAGCTCGGCATGGTGGTCGAGGACGTTGAGACCGGCTACGTCGGCGCAGTGGTGCGAGTGGAATACGGCCGCGTCGAGCTGGAAGACCGGCACGGCCGCACCCGCGGGTTTCCCCTCGGCCCCGGGTATCTGCTCGAAGGCCGCCCGGTGATCCTTACCGCGCCGCGGCGCCCGGCGCCTACCGCCGCGAGCAGGACCGCGTCCGGCTCGGTCGCGGTCCCAGGCGCCCGCGCCCGGGTAGCCCGGGCCAGCCGAATCTATGTCGAGGGCCGCCATGATGCCGAACTCATCGCGCAAGTATGGGGCGAGGACCTGCGAGTCGAGGGTGTCGTCGTCGAGCACCTCGGTGGCGTCGACGATTTGGGGGACATCGTGGCGGAGTTCGCACCCGGTCCGGGGCGCAGGCTGGGCGTGCTGGTGGACCACCTCGTCGCCGGTTCGAAGGAGGCGCGGATCGCCGACGCGGTGCGACGGGGACGGGGCGGCGCAGACACCTTGGTCGTCGGCCACCCCTACGTCGACATTTGGCAGGCCGTAAAGCCGCAGCGGCTCGGCCTGGCGGCGTGGCCGAAGGTGCCGCGGCACATCGAGTGGAAGCACGGCGCGTGTGCGGCGCTCGGCTTGCCGCATGCTGACCAGGCGGACATCGCCAGGGCCTGGCGGCGCATCCGTGCGAGGGTGCGGGACTGGAACGATCTGGAACCGGCACTCATCGGCCGGGTCGAAGAACTCATCGACTTTGTGACGCAACCGGGCCCGGCGAAAAACGCCGCTGACGGCGGCCATAGTTAGGGTAGGCTAAGTCGAAGTCTTGATCCGCGGGACAGGAATGGGTGCATGCAGGGCGTGTTCGGCATTTTCATAGGCACGTTCCTCATCGGCCTGCGCGAAGGCCTCGAGGCGACGCTCATCGTCAGCATCGTCGGTGCCTTCCTCAAGCGAAATGGCCAGACCACACGTCCGATGTTTGCCGGCGTCGCCGTGGCCGTGCTGATCAGCATTGGGGTCGGCGTCGGCCTGGACCTGCTGTCGGCCACCCTGCCGCAGGCCCGGCAAGAGATGATGGAGACGGTCATCAACGCCGTCGCCGTGGTGTTTGTCACCTGGATGATCATCTGGATGAACCGCAATGCCGCGCGGCTCAAGGGCGATCTCGAACGCGACGCCCAACACGCGCTCAACCGCGGCGGTGCGCTCGCTTTGGCCGCGATGGCGTTTCTCGCCGTCCTCAAGGAGGGCTTTGAGACGTCGGTGTTCCTGCTGGCCGCCGCGGAGACGTCGCACGGCAACCGATGGTTCGCCGTGCTGGGCGGCGCGCTGGGGATCGCGGCGTCGATCGCGTTGGGCGTCGGCCTTTACTTCGGCGGCTTGAAACTCAACCTCGGCCGGTTCTTCCGTATTACCGGGGTGTTTTTGGTGCTGATCGCCGCCGGGCTGGTGATGGGCGCGCTGCGCACGGCGCACGAGGCGGGCTGGGTGAGCATCGGCCAGCAACAGGTGCTCGACTTCTCGGCATGGATACCAAGCCGGTCGGTGCTGGGCGCGTTGGTCACCGGCGTGTTCGGCATACCGGCCGACCCGCGCCTCATCGAGGTGCTGGGCTGGCTGCTCTACGCGGTGCCCGTGCTCGTCGTCTTTCTGTGGCCCGCTCGACTTGCCGCTGCGCCGCGCATCCGGTCGCGGCTGCTGGCCGCCGCCTCGGCGGTGTTGCTCATTGTCGCCGCATTACTCGCGATCATGGTGCCGTCGGGTACCCCCGCATCCGGCGCGCAGACGCGCACTGTGACCGACCGGGCCGGCCACACCGCCGCGGTGTCGCTGGCCTCCGGGCAGGGGGGGAGCACGCTGGCCGTCATCCCCGACGGCACCGCGAACGTCCGCAGCATTCCGCTCGCCGCGGTCGGCGACCAACCCGTGGACGGCGTGTGGGTGCGTGTGTGGCAGGCGACGGTGACCCCGGAGGGTGCTGCCGCCGGCGATGGCGCGCCGACGGTCACGCTGGAGCAATTGCTGAGCATGACGGGGGGCAGGCTGCCGGTGGGCCTCTCCGTTGCCCGCACTCCGGGTCCGTTCCAGGCGCAGTGGGCGACCACGACCTCGTACACGGTGCTCGCCCAAGGTGATCTGGTGGTGAGCGCCCAAGCCGCCAGCAACCGCACCGCGGTCCTGACCGGCGGTGGGCTCACCACGGCCAAAACCGTCAGCCTGGGCGGCCTGCCCACGGATTGGTCGACGGCCAGCGCCGACGACCGCTCGGCCGCCGCGCAGATCGCCGCGGGCGACCGGAATCGCGCGGAGGCGCAGCTGTGGAAAGTGTGGCTTCCGTTGGTATTGGCCGCCTTTGCGCTGGCCTGCGGCCTTGGCGCCATAATCGCGGTGCGCGGCGACACGCGCGCCGAACACGAGAGGAAAACGATTGACAGCGAATCGTACCGTCCGCGCAAGGTGCCGGTCCCGTGAACTCTGGACGACCGCAATGGGTTTGGTCGCAGTAACGGCATTGTCTGCGACCGCTTGCGGCCATTCCAGCGGCAACTCGAGCCCCGCAAAACCCGGGCAACCGGGCGGTACCAACGCGGTCAAGGTCACGATGGCCAACAACGGTGGAAAAGACGGCTGCGCGCTGGACACCGGCAGCGTGCCGGCCGGCCCAGTGACCTTCACGGTCGTCAACACCAGCGCGCCAGGCATCACCGAAATGGAGCTGCTCAAGGACCAGCGGATCGTCGGCGAGAAGGAAAATCTCGCGCCCGGACTGGATCCCGTGTCGTTTACCGTCACCTTGGACGGCGGCTCTTATCAGCTGTACTGCCCCGGCGCCAGCACCGAATACCAAACCCTGACGGTGACGGGTCGAGCATCGGCGGCGCCGACGGGCACAGTGGCGAGCATTCTCAGCCAGGGCACCAAGGACTACGCGGCCTACATCGTCAACCAAATCCATCAACTTGGTGATGGCGTTAAGGCTCTCGACCCCGCTGTGCAGGCGGGCAACCTCGACGCCGCGAAGGCGGCCTACGCCAAAGCGCGGCTGTTCTGGGAGCGTTCGGAGGCGAGTGTGGAGGGCTTTGTCCTGCCGGGATTTTCGGTCGGGGACAATGCCGGCAGCCTCGACTACCTGATCGATATGCGTGCGTCCAGCCCGGTTGACGCCAAGGTCGGGTGGAAGGGCTTCCACGCCATCGAACGCGATCTGTGGCAGGGCGGCGCGATCACCCCCGGCACGAAGGCGTTGAGCACCGAATTGGTCGGCAACGTAGCCAAATTGAACGACGTCGTCGCCAACCTGCAATACAAGCCAGAGGATTTGGCCAACGGTGCCAGCGATCTCATCGAAGAGGTGCAAAACACCAAGATCACCGGTGAGGAGGAGGCCTTCAGCCACATCGATCTGGTCGATTTTTCGGGCAACGTCGAAGGCGCTCAACAGGCCTACGCCGCGCTGCGGCCGGGGCTGGAGAAGATCGACGGCAACCTGGTGAACCAGATCGATCAGCAGTTCCAGGCCGTCCTTAAGGTGCTGGACGGCTACCGCGACCCGTCGGCGCTGGGCGGCTATCGGCTCTACACGCCTGAGCTGAGGGCCACTGACGCAACAAAACTGACCGCGGTTATCCAGCCGCTCCATCAGAGCCTGTCGACGGTCGCCCAAAAAGTGGTCTCGGCCAACTGACATGTCGGACGACGATCTAACTCCGGAAGACGTTGAGGCGCAGATGGATACCGCCGCCGTTTCACGCCGGCGCATGCTCGGCGGCGCCGTTTTGGCCGGACTCACCGGCACCGCGGTCGGTGCCGTCGGTGGCGGGCTCGCCGGCCACGCGGTGGCGGCCGAGCAGCGTGGCGACGATAACGACACCGTCGACCTGCACCGAAGCTACTCCTTTTACGGTCAGGTCCACCAAGGCGGAATCGCCACGCTGCCACAGCGTTACGCCGTGTTCATGTCCTTTTCGCTCGCCGCCGGCGCCGGCCGTGCCGATCTACAGTCCCTCCTGGCGCGCTGGTCGGCCGCGGCCGCAATCCTGCAGCAGGGCAAGCCCGTTGGCACCGTGCAGCCGCAGGTCGATGTTCAGCCGCCCACTGATACCGGGGAGGCCTACGGGCTGAGCCCCGCCAGCCTGACCGCCACGATTGGGTTGGGCCCGTCGCTGTTCGGTGATCGTTTCGGACTCGGCGCGCGGCGACCCGCCGTGTTCACCGACCTGCCTCCGCTCAACGGCGACAACCTGGATCCTCGGCTGCACGGTGGCGACTTGTCGGTGCAGGCCTGCGCCGACGATCCGCAGGTCTGCTACCACGCCGTCCGCAACCTGGCCCGCATCGGCCGCAATATCGTGTCACCGTTCTGGGCGGTGCTGGGATTCGGACGCGCGTCGGCCGGGCCCGGCCAGCTCACCCCGCGAAACTTGCTGGGCTTCAAGGACGGTACCCGCAATATCAGCACCGAGGCGGAGTACAACCGTTTCGTATGGGTCGACAACAGCGACCAGGCCTGGATGAACGGGGGAACGTATCAAGTCGTCCGCAAAATCCGGATGCTGCTGGAGACATGGGATGTCGATCGGATTGGCAATCAGCAGAAGATCTTTGGCCGCACCAAAGAGGAAGGGGCGCCGCTGAGCGGCAAGGCCGAATTCGATACGCCGAATTTCGCCGCAAAAGACGCCGATGGCAATCCGCTGATCGATCCGTTGTCCCATGTCGGCATGGCTGCCAGGGAAAACAATGACGGCATCATGATCCGTCGACGCTCCTACAACTACACGGACGGCCTCGACGCCAACGGCCAACTCAACGCAGGTTTGTTGTTCATCTCGTATCAAAACGATCCGCAGAATTTTGTTCGCCTGCAGAACCGCCTCGGCGCCAACGACCTGCTCAACGAGTACATCCGTCACATCGGGTCAGCTATTTTCGCGGTGCCGCCCGCGACGGCCGAGGGTCACTACGTCGGGCAAAGTCTGTTCAGCTGAGTCGGCCCGTGCGCCCGCTAGATTCCTGGTGAATGGCTAGTGACAACGCCGTTAAACCTCGTCGACGCCTGTTGGTTGATTGGCGCCAAAGGGATCCAATTTTCGTAACCGGGTTCCGGCAAAGGTCCTCTGCACAGATGTTGAGGACTAAAGGCTCACGACCGATCACCCCACAGGTTTATAGCGTCGGTTGTGGTGGAAGGAGACCGAATGTCAACGTCCAAAAAGCTAGGCATCGTCGTCGCGGCCGATGGCTCGCCAGCATCGAATTTCGCCGCATCTTGGGCAGCTCGCACCGCGGCCATGAGGAACGTTCCCCTGACTGTCGTCCACGCGGTGGCGACCCCCACCGCCACCTGGCCGCCGGTTGCATACCCCGATTCGCTAGCGGTGCGGCTGGAAGACGAGGGCAAGAAGGCCATCATGCACGCGATGAAGATCGCCGAAGATGCGATGCCGGCAGACCGGAAGGTCGCAATCGGCAGGGAGCTGGTGTATTCCGCCCCGGCGCTGGCCCTGATCAAAATGTCAGATGACGCAGAGATGATCGTTGTTGGCACCTCCGGGCGAGGATTGCTGGCGCGGGGAGTGCTCGGTTCGGTCAGTTCGACCGTGGTGCGGCAGGCGAATTGTCCGGTCGCAGTCATTCATGACGAAGACCTACCGGACCCGGGTGCTCCCGTCCTGGTGGGAATCGACGGCTCGCCGGTTTCTGAACTCGCGACGGAGATCGCGTTCGACGAAGCGTCTCGTCGCGGCGTCGACCTCCTGGCCTTGTACGCATGGAGTGACGTCACGGTGAACGACATTCTGGATGTTCTGGAATTAGATTGGGCGACCGTAGAACCCGAAGCGGAACTCAGGCTCGCCGAAAGTCTGGCAGGCTATCAAGAGCGCTATCCCGACGTGACGGTGCACCGACTCGTGGTATGTGATCGGCCGGCGCGACAGCTCGCCGAAAAGTCAGAATCCGCGCAGCTTGTCGTCGTGGGCAGTCACGGCCGAGGCGGTTTAGCCGGCACGGTGCTGGGCTCGGTCAGCAACGCAGTCATGCACTCCGTCAAGGTACCGGTGATCGTCGCCCGGCCGACGTGAGCGTCTGGGAAATACCCACTCACCGGCGATGAAGGACGGTGAGTGTCCACGCACATAGTGCCGCCGCGTCGCGTCCGGTGCGCATGACGGTCCGGTCCGGTCGCACCAGCGCGGCATTGGCGCTTCCCCGGCGCAGCCATGTCTGAAGTGCACTGCCCGGTTGGGCAACCAGTACCACGACTCCGGCGCGCCGCAGCGATGCTTCGTCGGCATCGTCGGGACGACTCGTCGTGATCAACGCGAATCCGGCGCCGACCACATCGTCGAGCCGTTGGCCGTTGGGCAGCAACGGATTCGGGCACAGGGTACCCGCGAGCTGGCGTGGCCGACGGGGTTTCCGGACCATCGCGGAAGCATGCAGGGCCGGCGTGGTGGAGTCGACGACCTTGTCGCGCAGACCGGGGATCAGTCTCAGGCGGGGGAGCACCGCGCGCCGGGCCAAGCTGCCCACCCGGCCGCCGCCGGTCATCGCCCACCCGACGGCCAGGGCCAGCCGGATCATGTGCCGGGCGTGCGGCTTGCGTTCCCGCTCGTAGGTGTCCAGAACGTCTGCGGCCAGCGTGCCGTCATGGACTGCGGCGATCTTCCACGCGAGATTGGCCGCATCCCGGACTCCGGCTCCCATACCCTGACCGACGAACGGGGGAGTGAGGTGTGCCGCATCGCCGAGGATGAAAATGTTCCCGCGGCGCCATCGATCCGCGACTTGCGCGCGGAATGTGTATTCGGTGACGCGCAGCAGCGTCAGTTCGGCGTCGGCGACATCGGCGGTCCAGGGCGCGATCAGTGATCGCAACGCATCGATGGTGCCGAAGTCGTCCGCGGTTTCGTCGGCCAGTAGCTGGAATTCCCAGCGGTAGCGGGCCGATCCGATGCGCATGTAGGTTCCCGCGCGCACCGGGTCGCACACCTGATGCACGCCCTCCCATTGACGTAGGTCGGCATCGCTGGCGACATCGACGACCAGCCAGCGCTGCTGGAAGTTCAAATCACGCATGGCTGAGCCGATCTGGGCGCGCACCAGGCTGTTGGCGCCGTCGCATCCCAGGAGGTAGTCGGCGTCGACCTGGTGAACCTCGCCGTCGGAACGGTCGGTAAAAGTGACGCGCACGCGTCTTCCGGTATCAGTCACCTCGGTGACCTCGGCGTCGCCACGCAGTTGGGCGTTCGGATACCGCTTGAGGTTCGCGCGGAGCAGCGCCTCCAACTCCGGTTGGTCGAACATGTTGGCCTGCGGAAAACCGTTCGGGCTTCGGGAGGGGTCCCGGTTGAACTCGGCGAGCACCCGGAATCGCTGAGATCGGTTGTCGAGCAGCCGCAAACCAAGCGTGGGCCGCGAAATCGCCGCGAACTCATCGGCAATGCCCAGGCGGGCGATCACACGGTAGATCTCGTCGTCGAGGTGCACGGCGCGGGGTTGGGGGTACACGCCGGGCCAGCGGTCGAGGACCAGGCAATCCAGCCCGTATTGTGCCAACAGCGTGGCGGCGGTGATGCCGGTCGGTCCGGCCCCGACTACGACTACTGGGACGACGGGGACGTGCCGAATAGCGTTCTCGGTCACGCGAATCGGACTGACGCGCGCTGCGTTCCGAGATCAATGGCCCCGTCGTCGGTGGCCACCGACGCCTCGACGATGTCGTCGTGCTGCAGGTACTTGCGGTTGCCGGCCTGGCGTGAGAAGAACATCTTCCACTTGACGGCCGGCGGCAACAGGTTTCCGATGATCTGCATTGGCTTGGGCGGTGCGCTCAGCGCGGTGCCGACCGGGGTGCCGGTGAGTATGAGGTCACCCGGAGCGAGCTCCTGGAATTGGCTGAGTGATTGCAGTGCCTCCAGTGGCCGATACAGCATGTCCCCGTCGACGAGCGCGTTTTGCCGCTCTTCGCCATTGACGGTCAGGCGCAGCCGCAGATCGCCGAACCGCTTGAGCTCGTCGGCCGTCAGCAGAACCAGCTCCGGCCCGACCGGGGTGAACGTCGGATAGGACTTCGCCTCGTAGAACTGCGTCTGTGGAAGTTGGATATCACGTGCGGAAACATCGTTGGTGACGACCAGTCCCGCGATGAACTCGGCAAGGTTCGCGTCGGAAATGGTTGTCCCCACTGGGATTGCGCGCCCGATTACCAGCCCGATCTCCACCTCGTAATCGAGTAGCTTGACGTGCGGGGGCTTGACGATGTCCTCGAACGGACCATTGATTGAAGCGGACGCCTTGCGGAAGAAGGTCAGCGGAACCGATGCCGGGTCCATGCCCGCGTCCCTGACATGCGACTCAAAGTTGGTCATTTGGGCCACCACTCGGCACGGCCGGGTGACCGGCGAAACCAATTTGAGACTGTCGATGGCGACGGTGTCCGCGCGGTCGGCGGCGGCCTCGATCGCGGCTTCGAACGCGCTTCGGTCGGCCAGCAGCTGAGCGGTCGTGGTTGCGGCGGTGTCGATCTTCGCGGCGCCGTTTGGGGTTTTGCGCCACCAGGCGTGGCCGGTTTCAGAGGCGGTGCGCAGCACGGAAACGGTCATGAGGTGGGCACTTTCAGTAGGCCGACGAGGCGGCTGATATCGAACTCATTGCTTGCGCGTAGGCCGGTGATTATTGAAACCAATTCGTGGCGAGCGGATTTCAGATCGGTGCCGAGGAAGTCTTTGGTCGCCGGCGGTCCCCACTGCGCCAGCCCGGACGCGGTGAAGGGCGCCCAGCCGGGTTCCACGGTGTTGTCGAACAGGTCCCCGTCGGCGAAGTGCTCGACCAGGAAACCATCGGGATCGCGCCAGTAGTCGAAGATCTGACTGCCCTGGATGTGCCTGCCGATTCCCCAGGATCGGAAATATCCCCGCTCCCTGAGGTATTCGCCACCGGCGGCCAGGGCGTCGAGGTCGCTGACCTGATACGCCGAGTGGACGTAGCGGTTGGCCGGCCCCAGTGCCATCGCCAACGTGTGATGGTCGGCCGGCGTCGATCCCCGATCGCAGCGGATGAAGCTCATGCTCGGCCCGCGTTCGCGCTGGCCGGGAAAAAACTGGAAGTCGCTGACGATCATGCCCAGGTTGTCCAGGTACCACTCAAGCGCCTGAAGGTACTTCGTCGACTGCACCACCAGGTGGCCCAGTCGCTGCACTCGCGCGGGCACGCGCGGTGGACGCTGGGTGATGTTGGTGCGCCGCATGTCGTGTCCGAAATTGAAAACGTGGGGCGGCTGGTCCGGCAGTGCGGGCAGCTCGTGCATGCCGGCGACGACGCGCACCGGCATTCCGCTGGGGTCGATCAGGTCGACCGACAGGCCGCCGACGTTTTCCGGCAGCGGCCGCGTGGGAGCGCCGGATTTGTCGGCCAGGCGCAGCACGTCGACCTCGTCGCACGCCCGAAACGCCACGCCGGTGAATCGCGTGCGCGGTCCGCGGCGCAGGATCACGCACGGTCCGCCCGCCTGGGTGCCGCGCAAGTGCAGCTCGTCCGGGCCGTGCTGTGCCGTCTGGAAGCCAAAGGCGCGCGCGAAGGCCTCGGCGCGCGTGAGGTCGGGCTTTTCGAACTCCAGCCACGCGATATCGGCGACTTTGATCAGCGGATTGCGGGACCGGCCGGGGTGTTCGCCGCGCAGCGCCCCGTGCTCGCTGTGCAGGTCGTTATGGGCGTTCTTCGTCAGATCCATGACCCTCTCCAAAAGTGAACTGACGAAATCGTCACATACACCACGACACATAGTCAAGACTTTCTGACGAAATCCTCAAAAGTGATGCATACTGCTAGAGATGAGCGCGATGCCCGACGATTCAGAGCCGCCCAACCGCCTGGAGCGGCGCAAGCAGCGCACCCGAGCGGCGCTGGTCAAGGCCGCGCAGAGGCTGGTCGCCGAGGGAAAGGTCAACGTGCCGGTCTTGGAGATCACCCGGGCCGCCGACGTCGGGATGGGCTCGTTCTACAACCACTTTGACAGCAAGGAGCAGTTGTTCGAGGCGGCCGTCGCCGACGTGCTCGACGCGCACGGAGCAATGTTGGACCGGCTCACCGCGTCGATCGACGACCCCGCGGAAACATTCGCCACCAGCTTCAGGCTGACGGGCCGGCTGTTCCGTCACCGCCCACAGGAGAGCGAGATCCTATTGGCCAACGGGCCGGCGCTGCTGTCGTCGGATCGCGGCCTGGCGCCTCGCGCCCTGCGCGACATCAAGGCCGGCGCCGATGCCGGAAGATTCAAGGTTGACGACCCCGAACTTGCCCTCGCCATGGCCGGTGGCGCGCTGCTCGGGCTCGGAAAACTGTTGCGCGACAACCCTGGTCGTGACGACGCACGGGCGGCCGACACGGTCACCGAGAACGTCTTGCGTCTGTTCGGGCTCAGCGCCGAGGAGGCGCACGAAATCTGCCAACGCCCGTTGCCCGACGACGCGTTCGCCGAAACTTAGGGCTCCGAGCGATCAGTGATTTCGAGTGTCG
>Ga0310915_10000733_pt1 | contig 16064 bp, 8 predicted proteins | sample GREbulkMGAN111_FD_202508 | JGI IMG/M metagenome (GOLD analysis project Ga0310915, IMG submission 202508) | Lab enrichment of tropical soil microbial communities from Luquillo Experimental Forest, Puerto Rico - GRE.bulkMG.AN111 | ecosystem: Environmental > Terrestrial > Soil > Tropical forest >...
GATATCTTGCAAATCATTGACGTAAGAGAGAATCCGCATGGGCATTTCCCGCTGCTCCAGCGCATAAATCAGCGGCATGGTGTCAGGGCAGGGGCCGAAAACCACATCGCCGGGCTGTAGGCGTGGGGTCAGTGCGGCGGCCACGGCCTTGGCTTCAAAAAACGATCCGTCAGGATTATTGCGGACAGCGTCGGTTTGGACCTCTCCCATGATGCCGGCGAGTCCCAATCCCAAGGCCAGGATCAGACCCAAGTTGCGTCCGATGGAACCAAGGCGCATCAAGGGCTCGCCAAGCCCGACGCCGATCATCATATAGGTGAAGACGGCAAAAGGCAGCCAAAGCCGGGTGAAGCCGAAGGAGGGAAAGATCGTCAGAAAAAAGCCCAGCCACAGAATAACTGCCAAGAAAAAGGGGCTGCGCCCTTTATTTCGCCAGGGCTCGATCAGCAATCCCGCCAGCGTGGCTGAGCCCAGCAGCGCAGCCAGCCAAGCCGGAAGGTTGCGGCTGTAAACCGAGGCCAGTTCGCCAAGCCGTTGCACAGGCGAGCCCAAGCTCAGATCGCTGCTTCCGCGCGCCACCATGGCGCCCATATGACCGATGCCGGAGCTGACTAGAATGGGGGAGTAAAGAAGGACGGTCAGCAAGGCCCCCAAAAGACTCATTCCTACCAGCCTCGCCAGACCGTTCAGCCTCTCTTCGGCGGGACGGCAGAGGATGCCTAGCAGCAGCCAGGTCGCGATGACGCCATAGGATAGAATGGCCGAAGGGTTGGTCCAGAAGTCCAGCGCCGAAACCAGGCTCCAGATCAGCCACAGGAACAGATTGTCCCGGCGGGCCAGCAGATGGCGCAGACCAAGAAGCAGCACGGTCCAGAAAGCCAGAAGCTCATAGCCGCGCGCATTGACGGAATATTCCAACAGAGCACTTGAACCGGAGGCAAGAGCCAGGGCCAACAGGGCGGGCAAACTGCTGTAAATGGATCGGATCACTAAGAACAGGCAGGGCGGCAGCAGGCAGCCCGCCACGAATACCGGGAGGCGGATCACCCATTCGGCCTGCCCAAACAGTTGCCAGGAAAAATGCTTCAGGACCGTCTCGAAGACATGATTGGCGACATCGTTATACATCGCCACCAGCAGATAAAGCGGGCGGCGGACGAAATTCAGGAAGACCAAAGCCTCGTCATGGCGCAGCGGCTGGTCAAGGTCGCGCCAGCGCAGCCAGATACCGCTCAGGGTCAGCAGACCGGCCAGACATCATAACAGCCGTCCGTCCTCGGCAATGACGCTGCGCAGCCAACAGGTGAATTCCGTGGTGATGTCATAGGCGTCGCACCAGACGGCGGAGGCGAAGGACGCGATAGCGCTGCGTTTCCAGAGGCTGATGCAGGCCAGAGCCGTCAGCAATGCGGCGCAGGCCAAGGCTTTCCGTCTGATGCCGATCCAGACATCGGGCGTTAAATAATTGGCGGCACTTCCTTTCGCGGAAGCGGCATTGGCGATGGCAAGCCAGTAGTCATAGCCCTGCGCAATCGTCAGAAGCAGAGCGACGGCGCCGACCAGCAGCAGGGCCGCTATCAGATAGGGAATCGTTTTGACGGACATGGGGAGGGATTGTTCTAAAGACGCCGATTTGTAATGGATGGAAATACTAACTGGAAAGTTGTTCCGGATAAAGGGGCTGATGGTCACGGGGGCCATTCCGCAAGCGCATGAAGGGTTTTAGGTGGCAAATATGGAATTCGCGCTATGCTAAGGGAAAGATGCAGCATCGCCGGGGTATGATCGTGGCTAAGCCGAAAAAGAAGTCTCCTTCCGCCTTCGATCTGGAAATCGATGCCGTGATGGCCGCCCGCCATGGCAATCCCTTTGCCTTCCTGGGCCCGCATGTGATCGATGGCGACTGTCATGTCCGTACCGTCCAGCCCCGCGCTGTCCGCGTCTGGCTGGTGGAGCCCGAGACCGAGGCGGTGATCGCCGAACTGCCCCGCCTGCGCATCGAAGGTTTCTTCTCCGGCCCCTCTGGCCGCGCCGAGCCGTTCGCCTATCGTCTGAAGCTGGATTTCGGCAACGGCTTCACCCGCATCGTCGAAGACCCCTATCGCTTCGGCCCGGTGCTGGGCGATCTCGATCTGCATCTGATGGGCGAGGGGACGCATCTGCATCTTTATCGCCGCCTGGGCGCCCATGTCACCGAGCAGAACGGTGTCGCCGGCGTCGCCTTCGCCGTTTGGGCTCCGAATGCCCAGCGGGTCTCGGTCGTCGGCGACTTCAATCACTGGGATGGCCGCACCAACCCGATGCGCAAACATCCCGGCGTTGGTGTGTGGGATATCTTCATCCCCGAAATCGGGCCCGGCGAAACCTATAAATACGAGATCGTCGGACGTGACGGTGCGCTCTTGCCGCAGAAGGCCGATCCTTACGGCTTCTATGCCGAGCAGCCGCCCTGCACCGCTTCGGTGGTCTATGACCTCAAGGACTATGAATGGCGCGATCAGCCCTGGATGCAGCATCGCCAGGAGTCGGCTAAGCGGGAAGCCCCCATCAGCATCTATGAGGTGCATCTGGGCTCGTGGAAACGGGTGCCGGAAGAGGGTTCGCGCCCGATGACCTATCTGGAACTGGCCGACGAACTGGGCGCCTATTGTGCCGAGATGGGCTTTACCCATGTCGAGCTGCTGCCGGTGCATGAGCATCCCTTCACCGGCTCCTGGGGCTATCAGCCGATCGGGCTTTATGCCCCCACCAGCCGCTTCGGCAAGCCCGACGATTTCCGTTTCTTCGTCGATCGCCTGCATCAGTTGGGCGTCGGCGTCATCATCGATTGGGTGGCGGGGCATTTCCCCACCGACGTCCATGGGCTGGCCTGGTTCGACGGCACGCATCTTTACGAGCATGCCGATCCGCGCCAGGGCATGCACAAGGACTGGAACACCCTGATCTTCAATTACGGCCGCAACGAGGTTTGCAACTACCTCTATTCCAATGCCCTGTTCTGGCTGGACGAATATCACGTCGACGGTCTGCGGGTGGATGCGGTGGCCTCGATGCTCTATCTCGATTATTCCCGCGAGGCCGGGGAATGGGTGCCGAACCGTTACGGCGGCAACGAGAATCTGGAGGCTATCGACTTCCTGCGCCGGATGAATCAGGTGGTCTATGCCGAACATCCCGGCGCCATGACCATCGCCGAGGAATCCACCGCTTGGCCGATGGTGTCGCGTCCGGTGCATCTGGGCGGCTTGGGCTTCGGCTATAAATGGAACATGGGTTGGATGCACGACACCTTGCGCTATATGGGCAAGGATCCGATCCATCGCCGTTATCACCATGACGACCTGACCTTCGGGCTGCTTTATGCCTTCCACGAGAACTTCGTGCTGCCGCTGTCCCATGACGAGGTGGTGCATGGCAAGGGCTCGATCATGGGCCGTATGAAGGGCGATCGCTGGCAGCGTTTCGCGAACTTAAGAGCCTATTACGCCTTCATGTTCGCCCATCCCGGCAAGAAGCTGCTGTTCATGGGCCAGGAGTTCGGTCAGGAAAACGAATGGAACGTCGATGCCAGCCTGGATTGGCATCTGCTGAGCGATCCCATGCATGAGGGCGTGCGTCGCTGCGTCAAGGATCTGAACCGGGTTTACCGCGAAACCCCGGCCCTGCATCGCCATGACTGCGAAGGCCATGGCTTCGCCTGGATCGACTGCAACGACCGCGACAATTCGGTGATCTCTTGGATGCGCAAGGGCGATCAGGGCGATCTGGCGGTGACGGTGATCAACTTCACCCCGGTGGTGCGCGAAGACTATCGCCTCGGCGTGCCGGCTCCCGGCTGGTATCGGGAAGCGATGAATTCGGACTCCGATTATTACGGCGGCTCGAATGTCGGCTTGGGCGGCGGTGTGATGGCCGAGGAAATCGCCTGGCATGGCCAGCCTTATTCGGTGGCGTTGAAGATGCCGCCGCTGGGGGCTTTGATCCTGACCCTGGAAAAGGCTTAACCGCATGCTGGCGCGTCACCGGGTCTGGGCCGGCAGTCCTTATCCTTTGGGGGCCAGCTGGGATGGCAAGGGCGTCAATTTCGCCTTGTTCTCGGCCCATGCCGAAAAGGTCGAGCTGTGTCTGTTCGACGATCATCGGGAAACCGAGCGCATCGTCCTGCCGGAATATACCGACGAGGTCTGGCATTGCTATCTGCCTGACGCCCGTCCGGGGCAGCTTTACGGCTATCGCGTCCATGGTCCTTATGACCCGGCGGTGGGGCATCGCTTCAACGCCAATAAGCTGCTGATCGATCCTTACGCCAAGGAACTGTCGGGGGGCCTGCGCTGGTCCGATGTGCATTTCGGCTATCGCACCGATCATCCCAAGGCCGACCTGTCCTTTGACCGGCGCGACAATTCCCGGCTGGTGCCGAAATGCCGGGTGGTCGATCCCGCCTTCACCTGGGGCGACGACCGCCGTCCGAACGTGCCCTGGTCCGAGACCATCCTTTACGAGGCCCATGTCAAAGGCCTGACCATGCGCCATCCGCTGGTGCCGTCGCCTCAGCGCGGCACCTTCCTGGGGCTGTCGCAGCCGGCGGTGATCGAGCATCTGAACCGGGTCGGCGTCACCGCCATCGAGCTGCTGCCGATCTATGCCTTCGTCGATGAGCATAATCTGGTCGAGCGGGGGCTGAAGAATTACTGGGGGTACAACCCCATCGGTTTCTTTGCCGCCGATCCGCGCTATTACGCCATTTCGTCCCATGGCGACTTCAAGACCATGGTGCAAAGGCTGCATGAGGCGGGGATCGAGGTGATCTTGGATGTGGTCTATAACCACACCGCCGAAGGCAATCATATGGGGCCGACGCTGTCCATGAAGGGCATCGACAACGCCTCTTACTACCGGCTCTGCCAGGGCAACGAACGCTATTACGAAAACTATTCCGGCTGCGGCAATACCCTGAACCTGACACATCCCCGCGTGTTGCAGATGGTGATGGACAGTTTGCGTTTCTGGGTCGAGGAAATGCGGGTCGACGGCTTCCGCTTCGATCTGGCCGCCAGTCTGGCCCGCGAAGGCGGCTTCGACAACGGCTCGGGCTTCTTCGACGCCATCCGCCAGGACCCGGTGCTGTCGCGTGTCAAGCTGATCGCCGAGCCCTGGGACCTGGGCGGTGACGGCTATAAGCTGGGAGCCTTCCCGCCCGGATGGTCGGAATGGAACGGCCGCTATCGCGATACGGTGCGCAAGTTCTGGCGCGGCGATTCCGGGCTGATCGGCGATCTGGCCTCGGGCCTGACCGGGTCTTCGGACCTGTTCGGCTGGGGCGGGCGGCGGCCTTGGTCCAGCATCAATTTCATCACCGCCCATGACGGCTTCACCCTGCGCGATCTGGCGTCCTATAACAGCAAGCATAACGAAGCCAATTTCGAGCATAACCAGGATGGCACCGAGGCCAACTATTCCTGGAACTGCGGGGCGGAAGGGCCGACCACGGACCAGACGGTGCTGGAGATGCGCCGCCGGCAGGTGCGCAATCTGCTGACCACACTGCTCCTGTCGCAAGGTGTGCCGATGCTGCTGGCCGGCGACGAGATGGGCCGAACCCAGCGCGGCAACAACAATGCCTATTGCCAGGACAACGATCTCGGCTGGGTCGATTGGGCCAGCGCCGACGAGGATCTGATCGCCTTCACCCGCAAGCTGATCAAGCTGCGGCGCAAACATCCGGTGCTGCGGCGCATGCGCTTCTTCACCGGGCGCAAGGTGCCGGGCACCCAGATCAAGGACATCACCTGGATCACGCCTGAAGGCAAGGAAATGGAGCAGAAGGACTGGACGCCTTATGCCCGCTCGCTGGGCTTCGTGATCGCTGGCGAGGCCGGGCAGGGGGATGTGACCGCCAAGCCGGGCGCGACCTTCCTAGTGGTGATGAACGCTTATCACGAAGCCATCACTTACACTCTGCCCGCCTGTCCAGCAGGATCGAGCTGGGAGCTGGTGATGGATACCTGCCGCGAGGCCGCCTTCGTCCCCAGAGGCGAGCGGCATCTGGGCAGCAGCCAGCATGAGGTGGGGGCTCGTTCCGTTTCGGCCCTGCTGCGCAAGGCCGAGCCGGTGATGAAGCGGTTGGGACAGGTGGCTTCAGGGGAAGACGAAGCCGAACAAGAATAACAGGGGACCAGAGGGATGAGCAGCGAAGCCTTGAACCGTCTGTCCGCTTTGGCGGGCATCGAGGAAGGATGGTGGGATTTCTTCGGCGAATATCGTGTGGTGCCCGCCGATACCAAGCGGGCGTTCCTGACCGCCATGGGCTTCGACGTTGCGGACGACGAAGCCACCGCCGCCAGCCTTGCTGAGTTCGAGCTGCGCCCTTGGCGGCGCTGGCTGGAGCCGGTGGTGGTGGCGTCCGAACGCTTCGGTCCGCCGCTGATCATCCTCCATATCCCCGAACTGCTGGAGCATCAGGACTTCGCCTGGACTCTGGCCGAGGAAAACGGCGCCATCCATCACGGCACCTTCCGCCCCTTCCATCTGCCGATGCCGGCGGAACGGGATGTGGAGGGCGTCTGGACCCGGCGGCATGAATTCCGCCTGCCGGGCACGCCTTATCCCGGCATCCATAAATTTTCGATGCGCAGTCCCGATGGCCGCTTTGCCGAGACCAAACTGATCGTCACTCCCGCCCGCGCTTTTCTGCCGCCGGAACTGGAAAAGCAGGATGGTCGGCTGTGGGGCGTGGCGACTCAACTTTATTCCCTGCGCACGCCGCAGAACTGGGGCTTGGGCGATTTCTCGGACCTGGGGCGGCTGGGCAAACTGGCCGGAGCCTTGGGGGCGCAGGCGGTGGGGGTGAACCCGCTGCATGCCCTGTTCCCCACCAGCCCGGAACGCTTCAGCCCCTATTCCCCCTCGGCGCGGCGGTTCCTGAACGTCATTTATATCGATGTCGAGGCGGTGCCCGACTTCAAGGAAAGCATGGAGGCGAAGCGCATGTTCGCCTCGCCCGGCTTCCAGGCCCGCATCGCCGCCGCCCAGAACGCCCGGCTGGTGGATTACGATTCCATCCTGCCGCTGAAGGTCAATCTGCTGGAGGCCTGCTGGCGGTCGTTCCAGTCCAGTCATCTGGGCGAGGAACCGTCGGAACGCGGCCTGGCCTTCCAGTCCTTCCAGGAGCAGGCCGGCGAACGCGGCTGGCGCTTCGCGGTGTTCGAGGCCATCCGCGACGGCTATGTCCGCAAGGAACCCTCGAAGGCCTATTGGCGCTTCTGGCCCGAAGATCTGCAAGACCCGGAAAACCCCGCCGTTGCCGCCTTTGCCGAGGCTAATGCCGAGCGGGTGGGCTTCTTCTTCTATCTGCAATGGCTGGCCGACGATCAGCTGGCCGCCGCGCAGGCCGCCTGCAAGCAAGCCGGCATGGCGGTGGGCGTCTATCGTGATCTGGGCGTCGGTATCGCCGATGACGGAGCCGAGGCCTGGGGTAATCAGGCGCTGTTGAGCCTGGGCGTCTCGGTCGGCGCTCCGCCTGATCCGCTCAATCTGGCTGGGCAGGATTGGGGCCTAGCCCCCTTCAACCCGATTGCCCTGCGCGAAGCCGCCTATGCGCCGCTGCTGGATGTGCTGGAAGCCAACATGACCCATGCCGGCGCGATGCGGCTGGATCACGCCATGTGCCTGCAAAGGCTCTATTGGGTGCCGCGCGGCAAGAAAGCCGACCAGGGCGCCTATGTCCGCTATCCGGTCGAGGATTTGTTCGGGCTGGTGGCTCTGGCCAGCCAGCGCAAGCAATGCCTGGTGATCGGCGAGGATATGGGCACCGTGCCCGACGGCTTCCGCGAACGCATGCAGGAACAGGCGATCCTGGGCTATCGCCTGATGGTGTTCGAAAAGAAAGAGGGCGGTCATTACAAAGCGCCGGGCGAGATCACCCGCGACGCCCTGCTCAGCATCGGCACTCATGACCTGCCCAGCCTGTCGGGTTGGTGGGACGGCATCGATCTGGAATCGCGGGTGAAGCTGAAGCTTTATCCCGATCCCACCATGAGCGAGGGCGAGGCCGAGGGGCGCGCCGCCGACCGCCGGGCCTTGCGCGATGCCCTGGCCGAAGCCGGATTGCTGCCCAAGGATTTCCCCGATCAGCCCAAGCTGACCGCCAAGCAGGCCGGGCAGCTGACCGAGGCTCTCTATGCCTATCTGACCCGCGCGTCTTCCAAGCTGCTGATGCTGCAGTTCGAGGATGTGCTGGGACTGTCCATGCAGATGAATCTGCCGGGCACCACCATCGAACATCCCAACTGGCGGGCGCGTTATCCGCAAGAGCTTGAGGAAATGCTGGCGGACAAGCGGCTGGAGAAACTGGCGAAGGCGCTTACTTCGGCGCTTTCTTAAGGTCTTTCTTCAGGCGTGCCTCGATCAGCCGAACCTCGTCGGCGGTCAGGCGGCGCTTGAGGGACTCGATGGCGATCTGCGGCTGGAACGACATGTCCTGATCGGCCAGTTCCACCGCATCGCCGGCTTGCGAACGGCGATACCAGTAATAAGCTTCGGCCAGATCGGGGCTGACGCCCCAGCCGGCCTCGTAGGCAGCGCCCATCATATATTGCGCCGCCACCTGCCCATGATCGGCGGCCTTGCGCAGCCATTTGATGCCTTCGACCGGATCGCGGGGAACGCCGCGCCCGCGCAGGATCATGCGGCCTACGGCATATTCGGCATCAATGGATTTGCCGGTGGCGGCGGCCTGCTTATAAAGGCTCATGGCCTTGGTCAGGTCTTTCTGGCCGGACTTGCCGGTCTCGTACATCAGTCCCAGGGCATAGAGGGCGTCGGGATTGTTTTTGTCGGCGGCTTGCTGATAGTAATCCCGCGCCTTGCCATAGTCGGCCTGAACACCCAAGCCGAACTGATAAAGATAACCCAGCGAATATTGGCAGCGGTCATCCTCGGGGCATTTTTCCCAGGCATCTTTGGCGGCGGCGTAGTTTTCCGCACGCAAACCCGCCACGCCTTCGTCAAAATCGGCACGGGCAGGGGCCGAGGCAGCGAGAAGCGCCAGGGTGGAGATCAGCATCATGCGGGCGGCGAAGGTCATGTTGAAGTTATAGTGGCCTTCAACCCGCAAGTCACGCCTCCGTTTCGCTTGCCAATGCTGATCCCAGGATCATTTTGCGTTTGCTAATGCTGTGATGAAGGTCACGATCAGACAACTTTTTTCGCCTAAAAACGATTCAAAGGTTGCGTTCGGCTTTCTTGATCAGCACAATCGCCGTTGCGAATGGGGAATGAATCACGCCTCTCGGCCAAAAAAACAGGGGGAAGCTGGGTGAAAAAACAACTGCTCGCGGCTCTGATCGTCGGAACGGCTCTGGCCGTCTCTGCCCCTGCCAATGCTCTGCAGTGTGTTCCCTTCGCGCGTGACGTCTCCGGCATCAGCATTCGTGGCGACGCCTGGACCTGGTGGTCCTCGGCTGACGGTCTTTACGATCGCGGCCATGCTCCGCGTATCGGCGCCGTGGTGGTGTTCCAGAAGACCAAGATGATGCGCCATGGCCATGTCGCCGTGGTGACCGACGTGGTCAATTCCCGCGAAGTGCTGGTGGATCACGCCAACTGGGGTTCGCGCCGCATCGGCGGGCGCGGCCAGGTGGCCAAGGGCATGTCGGTGGTCGATATCTCGCCCAAGAACGACTGGACCCAGGTGCGTGTCTGGAACCGCCGTTCCGGCGAATATGGCACCCGCACCTATCCCACTTACGGCTTCATCTACGCGCCCGGCAGCCGCGCCGTTCATCTGCAGATGGCCTCGTTCATCCCCGAGCCGCCGAAGACCGAGATTTCCCGCGCCGAGCAGGCTCGGATCGAGCAGACCCGCGTCGCGCCGACTGCGGTGGCCGCTCCGACCGTGGCTGCTGCCACTTCCGCTCCGGCGGCTCCGATGCAGCGTCTTGGCCAGCATGGCGACGCCAAGCTGGCGACGGCTGATCTGCAGATTGCCGCCCTGCTGTCGGCTCCGACCCATCCGGCCAAGGCCGAACAGGTGGAAGGCAAGTCGCCCGCCGCTGCGGCGGAACTGCCGCTGGATGACGATCAGGCCATGGCCCGCCGCTTCGGCTCGGGGCATTACTAAGCCTCATCTTTTCCGTTTCCATCTTGCCAGCGCCCCGCTTTGTCGGGGCGTTTTGCTGTGTGCAGGTCTGTCCGCTCTTGGGGAAATAGCGGGGGCGCAATCTCTTTTCTGTGACTTTCGGGGATTTTTCCTTTTTTCCAACGGGTTGTTCCGGGGTATCTTTTCGGCTGCCCGGAATTTAGGTATGTTGCAGTGTTTACGATCCTGGGGCGCCTCCCTTATCCCGCAAGGACGGTGATGACGTCAGAATTCAACGATCCGGCATGGCAGGTTGGCTGGGTCAGACATATTGCCGAGCGGTTGCCCGGCATGGTCTGCCTTTGTCATCAGGGCCTGATTTCCTATCTGAACCCGGCGGGGCGTGCTCTGCTGGGGGCGGTGGAAGGCCGTGCGTTGGCCGAGGCTTTCCCGAAAGGCGATTCGGCGCTGCGGGTCATGGCCGATCTGCCGGGCCGGGGATTGGTGGATGTTCTGGCCGCCGATGGTCGCGAGCTGGAAATGCGGGCACAGGTGTTCCCCTTGGTGGCGGACCGCTCGACTTTGCTGCTGGTGGCTCAGCCGGCGGGCGAGGCCGAGGACGAGCTGATCTATCGCCGGCTGGTGGATCTGTCCCACGATTGCATGTGTATCTGCCATGATGGCGTGATCAGCTTCATCAACAGTGCTGGCTTGAAGCTTTTGGGGGCCTCTGCCGCCGAGCAGGTGGTGGGGCATGCCTTCGCCGAATTCGTGCATCATGACTATGTCGAGGTGCTGTCGGGCGGCCTGATGCCGCTCAGCGACGAACGCGAGCCGGTGCCGCTGAAGATCGTGTCGCTGGGCAGTCGCATTTCCGACGTCGAGATTTCTGCCCGCGCCTTCGGCCTGCCCGAAGATAAAAGCCTGATGATCGAGGCGCGCGATGTCAGCGAAGCCCGCCGCGCCCTGGCCGCTCTGCATGAGCGGGAGGAGCGGCTGCAGGGTATTCTGGACACCGTCGCCGACGCCATCGTTTCGGCGGACGAGCGGGGCATTATCCAAAGCTTCAATCCGGCGGCCGAGAAGATTTTCGGCTATCAGGCCGCCGAGGTGGTCGGGCAAAATCTGTCGCTGCTGATGCCCGAGCCCTATTCCGGCGAACATGACGCCTATATGCATAATTATCTGGCCACCGGGCAGGCGAAGATTCTCGGCGTCGGTCGCGAGGTGTTCGGTCTGCGCAAGGATGGGCTGACCTTCCCGCTGGATTTGAATGTCGCCGAACTGCGCCGCGGCCGGCATCGGTTGTTCATCGGCGTGCTGCGCGACATCACCGAGCGCAAGCGGGCGGAGCAGGCGGTGGCCGCCGCCAAGGCGGAATTGCAGCAACGGGTGCAGGAACGCACCTCGGAACTGGAACTTCTATCGCGCCAGAACGAGCAGATTCTCAATTCGGCCAGCGAAGGCATCATCGGGCTGGACGGCAATAACATCATCACCTTCGTCAATCCGGCGGCGGCTGAGATGACCGGCTGGCGGGTGTCCGAGATGATCGGCAAGCCGGCCGACAGCATGCTGAATTATGTTCCCGTGTCGGGTGCGGGCCAGGCCGAGCAAGCGGCCGACTCGCTGATGTCGGTGGTGCCGCAGCGGGATATGGTGGATTTCATGCTCTGGCGCCGCGACGGCACCAGCTTCCCCATCGAGTTCGCTCTGTCTCCGATCGAGGAAGATGGCCAGCAGGTGGGCGCCGTTATGGTGTTCCGCGATGTCTCCGAGCGCAAGCAGATCGAGGAAAAGCTGCGCCTCGCCTCGGCGGTGTTCGAGACCACGGCCGAAGCAATCATGGTGCTGGACCCCAGCTTTCGCATCACGACGGTCAACCCGGCTTTCACCAATATCACCGGCTATTCGGCGCAGGAAATGCTGGGCCGTCCGCCGCGTTTCCTGTCGGGCGAGCGGCAGCATAACCTGCATGAAAGCATCTGGGAGAGCATCCGCAAGACCGGGCGCTGGGATCACGAGCAATGGTCGCTGCGCAAGAACGGCGACGAATATGCCGAACGCATTTCGATCACCGCCGTCACCGACCTGCTCAATCGCATCGTGCAATATATCGTGGTGTTCTCGGACATCACCCAGCGCAAGCTGGATGAAGAGCGCATCCGCTATCAGGCCAATTACGATGCCCTGACCGGGCTGCCGAATCGCGCCTTGTTCATGGACCGCCTGACCCAGGCCCTCAATCAGGCCGGGCGCAGCGATCAGCGCCTTGGGCTGATGTTCATCGATCTGGACGGCTTCAAGCTGGTGAACGACACCCTGGGTCATGACAAGGGCGACGAACTGCTGATCGAAGCTTCGAAGCGGTTGCTGACCTGTGTCCGCCAGGGCGATACCGTGGCCCGTCTGGGCGGCGACGAATTCACCATCATCATGCCGAATCTGGGCGATATCCGAAATGCGCCGGTGGTGGCCCAGCGGATCATCGATGCCTTGGAGCAGCCCTTCATGCTGCGCACCCACGAGGCCTTTGTCTCGGGCTCGATCGGCATCGCCACCTTCCCCGACGACGCCCATGATGCGGCGACGCTGCTGCGCAATGCCGACGCCGCCATGTACCGGGCCAAGGAACAGGGCAAGGCCAATTACCAGTTCTTCACCGCCGAGCTGAACGCCCAGGTCTCGGAGCGGATGATCCTGAAGAACGGCCTGTCGAAGGCCTTGGAGCGTGACGAGTTCATGCTCTATTACCAACCGAAATGCGATCTGGCGACCGGGCGCATGGTCGGGGTCGAGGCGCTGCTGCGCTGGCGCTCCGCCGATATGGGCATGGTCTCGCCAGTGAAGTTTATCCCGGTGATGGAAGAAACCGGCCTGATCGGTCAGGTGGGCGAATGGGCGATCGAGACCGCTTGCCGCCAGCATCGCGAATGGCTGGCGGCCGGGCATAATCTGCGGGTGGCGGTCAATCTGTCGGTGCGCCAGTTGCGTCAGGCCAATCTGGATGAAACGGTGGCCGACATCTTGAAGCGCACCGGCGTCGACGCCTCGGGTCTTGAGCTTGAGATCACCGAATCGATGATCATGAAGGATACCGAGAACGCCATCGCCATTCTGAAGCGGCTGCGCGGCATGGGCATTCATCTGGCCATGGACGATTTCGGCACCGGCTATTCGTCCTTGAGCTATCTGAAGCGGTTCCCGCTGGACACCATCAAGATCGATCGTTCCTTCGTCAACGACATCGCCGTCGATCCCGACGATCTGGAAATCATCCGCACCATCATCCAGATGGGCCATTCGCTCCGCCGCCGCATCGTCGCCGAGGGTGTCGAGACGGAAGAGCAGCGCAAGCTGCTGCGCAAGCTGAAATGCGACGAGATGCAGGGCTATCTGGTCAGTCCGCCGGTGCCGGCCTCCGAGATCGACCGCATGCTGGCCGAAGCGCGCGAGGCCGGTGCGTATGTCAGTGATTAAGCGGCTTATTGGCCTTAAGTCTGCCTGTTGCCATAAGGCATAAATCGGCTATGGTTTACCGGCTGGGAGGCACGGGAAGATATAAAAATGGTGGGGTCCGGAAGGCGTCAGATCGACGTCATCATGGCCGAGAAAAATCCGCTGCTGCAAAGTTCGCTTCTGAAGCTGTTCGACGGGGACGGGCGCTTCAAGGTGGTGGGGCTGGCCGGGGACGGCGAGCGGTTTCTCGGCGCAGTCGCCAGATTGCGATGCGACGTCGGGGTCATTGGCTGGGATATGCCGGTGATCGACGGTCGCGGCATTCTGCAGTCCTTGCGCGGCCAGACGAATGCGCCGCGCATCGTCGTCTATACCGGCAGCACCAACCCGGACGTTCCGCGCGCCGCCATGGCGCTGGGGGCTGCCGCCTTCTGTTCCAAGAACGAACCGCCGGGCCTGCTGCTGGACACTGTCCAGGCGGTGGCCCAGGGTCGCATGGTGTTTCCCTTCATCGATGTCACCCGGCTGGGTGCCGATCCCTTGGGCGAACTGACGCCGCGTGAGCGCGAGTTGCTGGTGTCGCTGTCCAGCGGCATGACCAACCAGCAAATGGCGGAACGCACGGGCATTTCCTTGAATACCGTGAAGTTCCATCTGAAGAATCTGTACGAAAAACTGGGGGTTAGCAACCGCGCCCAGGCCGTGACCTTCTATATGAAGAGCAAAGAATCTTTGTGACGTCCTTGGGAATTTTTCCAAGAATCCGTCTGTCCGGGGTCAGGTCGGTCTTGAAATCCGTTCCGATTTGGCCCACAAGCCTCGAAACGCCGTCCCTTGGGCCAGCGCCGTGACGCCATGCCCCCTGATCAGAGGTTCTTGATGACCAGCCAGACCACCCCCTACGCCACCCATCAGGAAATGGCCAACGCCATCCGTTTCCTGGCCGCCGACGCCGTGGAAAAGGCCAAGTCCGGCCATCCCGGCATGCCGATGGGCATGGCCGACGTGGCGACCGTGCTGTTCTCGCGCTTCCTGAAGATCGATCCGAAGTCGCCCAAATGGTTCGACCGTGACCGCTTCGTGCTGTCTGCCGGCCATGGCTCCATGCTGCTTTACGCGCTGGCCTATCTGACCGGCTATGAAGATTGCGACATCGAGCAGGTGAAGAACTTCCGCCAGATGGGCGCCCGCACCGCCGGCCATCCTGAGTTCGGTCATATCGCCATCGCCGACACCACCACCGGCCCGCTGGGGCAGGGCATCACCAATGCCGTCGGTCTGGCTCTGGCCGAGCGCATGATGGCCGCCCGTTGGGGCTCGGATGTCTGCGACCATTACACCTACGTCATCGCCGGCGACGGCTGTCTGATGGAAGGCATCTCGCAGGAAGCCATCTCGCTGGCCGGTCACTGGACGCTGAACAAGCTGATCGTGCTGTGGGACGACAACCATATCTGCATCGACGGCGACACCACTCTGTCGACCAGCGAAGACCAGCATCTGCGCTTCAAGGCCGCCGGCTGGAACACTCTGGCGGTTGACGGTCACGACGCTGAGGCGGTGGCCAAGGCCATCGAGACGGCGCGTGCTTCCGACAAGCCGACCATGATCGCCTGCCGCACCACCATCGGCTTCGGCTCGGCCAAGGCCGGCACCGAGAAGGTCCATGGCGCTCCGCTGGGCGCTGACGATCTGAAGGCAATGCGCGAGAAGCTGGGCTGGGAGCATCCTGCCTTCGAGATCCCGAAGCATATCCTGCAGGCCTGGCGCGCTCCGATGCAGGCGAACGGCGAAGCCCGCAAGGCCTGGGAAGGCCGCCGCGACGCTCTGCCCGCCGAGAAGAAGGCCGAGTTCGAGCGCACCCTGGCCGGTAAGCTGCCCCAGGGCTGGGATATCCAGATCGGCGCTTTCAAGGCCAAGATCAGCAACGAAAAGCCGGAATGGGCCACCCGCAAGTCCAGCCAGGAAGTGCTGAATGTGCTGGCGAATGTCATTCCCGAACTGGTGGGCGGCTCGGCCGACCTGACCCATTCGAACCTGACCAACACCAAGATCTCGAAGCCGGTGCAGGCTCCGGCCTATGACGGCAACTACATCCATTACGGCGTGCGCGAGCATGGCATGGGTGCGGTGATGAACGGCCTCGCCTTGCATGGCGGCCTGATCCCCTATGGCGGCACCTTCTTTGTGTTTTCGGACTATATGCGCCCTGCCATTCGCATGGCGGCGCTGATGAACCAGCGCGTGGTCTATGTGCTGACCCATGACTCCATCGGTCTGGGCGAAGACGGCCCGACCCACCAGCCGGTCGAGCATCTTGCATCGCTGCGCGCCATGCCCAATCTGTTGGTGATGCGCCCCTGCGATCCGGTCGAGACGGCCGAATGCTACGAGATCGCTCTGTCCACCGACGACGCTCCTTCGGTTCTGGCGCTGTCGCGTCATAACCTGCCGACGGTGCGCGAAGACCATGTGGCCGAGAATCTCTGCGCCAAGGGCGGTTATGTGCTGTCCGAGCCCGAGAACC
>Ga0310915_10000744_pt1 | contig 16009 bp, 15 predicted proteins | sample GREbulkMGAN111_FD_202508 | JGI IMG/M metagenome (GOLD analysis project Ga0310915, IMG submission 202508) | Lab enrichment of tropical soil microbial communities from Luquillo Experimental Forest, Puerto Rico - GRE.bulkMG.AN111 | ecosystem: Environmental > Terrestrial > Soil > Tropical forest >...
CCAGTAGCTGTTGCTGCCGGACAGATTGGGCAATTCGGGGAGGTTCGGAAGACTGCAGTTAAGGGCTGTTTTTTCGAGCCTTATCTGCAGGGTGGCACCACTGACGAATCCTGTGTGGGCTGACGTTTCGGCCGAGCACAACCGACGTGATTGTTGCGGTCAGGGTGTACATGGGCGACCCGAATAGCTCGCGGAATTTGTTGGCTATGGTGAGCGCGACCCAGCGTGCGCGGCCGTCGTGTTTGCGATCGAGGGACATCGCAACGGCGGTCCTATAGGTCTCATGGGCATAATCTTCACAGGTTTGGGCCGCCTCCAAGAGTCGCCGGTGACGCTTGTGACGCTGGGAGGCGGGGTCTGTCAGCATCGTCGTGGCCTTAAGCCTCAGTCCCTGCGCTTCCGTAAGATAATAATCCCGCTCCTGCTCAGCCTCGCGCCGTGTCATAGTAACGCGGTGACGCTGCTGGCATGCGCGCGCCGCATCGAATAGTTCGACCATGGCTTCATCTTGCCGCTTGCTGGCGTCCGCCGCAGATGGCGCCCCCGTCGGCAGCAGGAAGGGCATGCGTCGCTCCCACCACGCACCCCTCGCCGGGTACAGAAAGGTCCCGTCCCTGTGCTGCCGGCATAGCTCCCCCCAGACACGCCGCATTCGCGGATCACAAACAAGCGGCTGAAAAAGCTCGGTTATAAATACGAACGAATCGCGAAATGCGCGCTGATTGCGAATTTTATCAGCGAGCTGATCGCGAGCTTTATCGGCAAGCTCATCAACATCGGCGTCGAAGCCGGCTTTCCTCTCCACCGTCGAAAACACTAAATGGACGTCTTCGGCATACTTGGCGCGGGCGGATCGGGCTCGGCTGTCGGCACAGACGATGGAATGGACAGTACCGGCAAGGCAGTGGGCGAGGATACGACGGCCTTCATGAGCCGCCCCGCCCCGTCGTCGTGCTGCGATTGCTCGGACTTGGTCGGAGCCTCACGCCGCTTGCGCCTATCGCCGGCCACCTCTTCGCCGCGGTCGATCCGCCGCCGCAGCTCTCTTGCCTCCGCCCGCGCCGCCGTGACCGACCAATCCGGCCAGGAGCCAATACGAAAGCGGCGCTCGGTGCCGCTGTGCCAATAACACAGCTGGAACGTCCGAGCGCCCTTGCGATGCATTTTGGTCGGCGCGAACAATCGCAGCGCAAAGCCCCTGACCTCGGTGTCCCAGATCAGCCGCGAGCCGCGCGGGGGCGGCTCGAGCGCCTTGATGACGCCCTCGGTTAGCTTCTCGGCCATGGGACAGAATTTCTTGAGTTAGCGCCTCGTCAGTGCAGTCAGATGTCACCAAACACCACGAAGCGCAATTGGCCTTCCACGCATTTCAGCGAAAAAGAGCGAGGGGAGTGGCGTTCTCTAAAATTTCTTCGTCAGTGTCGGGTACAAGCTCGCGCTCGCGCTCGACCTCGGCGACCACTTTCGCCGCGCCTGCCTGATGGGCTCCTTCTGCGAGGCGAGCCACAGAGGAACTCGCTGGCGTGCCTTTCGGGGGGTCCTGCCCCCCACTACCCGCTGCAGCGCCTCTGCCGCCAGCGCGCCCGTGGACCCCCCACCCGCCGTCACCCCCTTTGCGCCCGCCCGATCCACAGCCGAAGCCGCGCCCAACCTCGTCGAGCGTCACATCGGCCAGCTTGTGGCCAACGCCGCCTCTGCGGTCGCGCTGGCGCTGCGCGAATACCAGAACGGCGGGCTCACTTCCGGCACCAAGATGGCCGCGGCGATTGCATCGCGCAGCTCTACACGGTGCGGCAATTCCTCATTGCCGACTTTCCCGACTTTGATGCCATTGCGAGGAAGCACGGCACCCTCGTGCTGCGTGAGACCTGCGGCACTGACGTCGACGCGAGAACGATCGATGTCCTGGTCGACGAGGTGCTCGCCATCTTGAGCAAAGTCGTCCGCGCGGCGGCTAACTGAGCGCCGGCAGGCTCCCGATTTACTTGTAGCCGGCGCGCGGATGCAGCCTTAGCGGGCCCGAAATACTCTCGATATACCTTTGAGGAGATTCTCGAATTACCCTATACTACCTTCCGGGCGTGCGCGGGGGCGCACACGAGGCTGATACCATGGACGACCTCACCAAGCTGTGCGCCGTCGAGTTCGCGCGCCACATCGATCATTTGCTCACCAAGATCCGTATCGAGACTTACAGTCGTGGGCTTGAATGGACGCAAGAGCCGGTCGTCGGCCTATTTCACCGCGTCGGGGACGAGGGCGCGGCGGCGGCGCTCAAGGAACTGGACCGGCGTGCATTGGCAGCACGAGATCGGTTCAAGATCGATGGACCGCTGTGGGCGCAGCCACTGCCGGTGTCTTGGAACACTGCTGCGCCTTAGCTGGCGTTGGCGGCAGGATGGAGCTGCTGGGTCACTACGCGAGTTCATTGTTGGGCTCGAAGTGGGATGCGGCGCACCCGTCGTTTGCTACGTTTTGCCGGGGGTAATGGCCTGTCGAGACATTCCCAGCTATTTGCGTGACGATCCCGAGTTGCGGCGGGAATTTCCGCCGAAGCCGTTGCCGGGACTGATGTCGTCAGAAATGGCAGCGGCGTTGGACCATATACCGAAGCCCGCCTGGCGGCCAGAAGGCAGGGGCCTTAGCCACGCCCTCTGAGGGGTCGACGCAGGCGAACGCCCGCCGCAGCCAAAAAGTTGTCATTGCGTTCCGACCGTGCCGCTGCCTAAATGAAGCGCCCCGGCCCGCCTGTGCCGAGCGAGCCGGGACGACTTGATCGATGCAACGCCGTTGGAGCCGGCGGCACATGATCCAATCCCCTGATATCACGAATTGGTCGAATTGGCTCGAGACTGCTGCTGGCGAGTCTTGGCTCACCAAGTGCATTGAGATGCGCGCGCCTCGTCACACCTTTTCGCGCGAGGAATGCGACAGCATCATTGCGATGGTGCTCGGGCGGCAAGCGATCCCGCTGCCTGGCACGCCCGCCAAATGCAACGAGCGCAAGCTGCGCCAATCCCCACCGGACGGCCTGCGCACGTCCGCCGAGGCTGCGCGCAAGCTCCGCTGCTCGATCAAGACGCTCAACGGTCACATCGCTTCCGGCGCGCTGAAATACGTCGTCCTTGGCCACGGCAAGCGCCGTCAGCGCCGCATGTTCACCGACGCCGATCTCAACGAATTCATCGCCAACCAGACCCGAAAGGACGTTCCGTGTCCGTCTACAAGTCCCCGCGCTCGCCATACTGGCACTTCGACTTCCAGTGGCGAGGTCATCGGTTTTATGGCTCGACGAAATGCACGACGCGGCGCGAAGCCGAAAAAGTAGAGGCCGCCGAGCGCGAGAAGGCGACACGGCTGGTCGCGCAGCTGGCGGCGGCCAGGACATCGCTCAAGCTCGACGATGTGGCCGAACGCTACTGGCAGGAGCACGCGCAGCATCTCGCCGGCGCGGCCAACATCTGGTGCCATCTCGGTCTCGCGCTGGACTTTCTCGGCAAGGACAAGCTCATCACCGAAATTTCCGACGACGACGTGGCGCGCTTCGTGGCGTGGCGGCGCGGGCAATTAAGCCGTGGTCGCGGTTTAATCTCCCCCCTTACCGTCAACGAGACCGTCGCCTCGCTGCGCAAGCTGTTCGCGCGAGCAAAGCTGTGGGGCGTGCGCTTCGAGCACGAGCCGCGATGGACAAAGCACATGCTCGCGGTTCCCTCCGAGCGCGTGCGCGAGCTGTCCGAGGACGAGGCCGATAAGCTCGACGCCGCCACCCGCGAAGACCTTGCGCCGTTCTTCGCCTTCGCCCGTGCCTCCGGGCTGCGGCTGCGTGAATGCCTCCTACGCTGGTCGGAGATCGACTGGAACGCGAGGCAAATCACCAAGCTTGGTAAGGGCGGCCGCCGCGTCACCGTGCCGATCACTGAAACAATCCGTGAAATCCTCTGGCCGCTGCGCGGGCATCATCCCGACTTCGTCTTCACCTATGTGGCGCAACGGACCCGCGACGGGCGCATCAAGGGCGCGCACTATCCGCTGAATTACTCCGGCGTGCAAAGTTGCTGGCAGCGCGTGCGCAAGCTCGCGGGCGTCACCGGCTTCCGCTTTCATGATCATCGACATGACTTTGCCACCAAGCTCTTGCGCGAGACCGGCAACCTCAAGCTCGTGCAGAAGGCGCTCAATCACCGCAACATCAGAAGCACGCTGCGCTACGCGCACGTCCTCGACTCGGAAGTGGCCGAGGCCATGGAGCGCGTCGCGAAGTCCCGGAATCGGTCCCGAAGCGCGCCGGTTCGAATCCTCAAACCATTGACGGGATAGCGATGATTGCGGCTGCACGCATCATTTTGCAAAAATGTCACAGCGGTCAACTTTCAGACATGGCGCGGTTGCCGAGGGCGGACCGACGACGCTAGTTTCTGATCAGTGAACGAGGCGGGGCCGCCGGCGCACGCCGTGGAGTGGTGAGTTAGTTCCATGTGGTTTTTCAACCAAAAACGGGCAGACCGGGTCGCTCAGTCCATAAGCCACCTCATCCACACGCTGTCTGCGGGGCGGGAAAATCACGGGCCGACGGGTCCGGAACGGCTCCTGCGCGAACTCGCGACGTTGCTCAGCGAGGACACGATCATTGGCCAGCGGGTCGTCAAGCTGCTCATGGCGACGAGCACCAAGGCCAAGTTCTTGGTTAGTTTGGCGACCACGCCGGATCATTCCAGCCATCGGCTGACGTTCGACGGGCGGGGCATATACTCCGGCTTTTCGCTCGCCTGCTTCTTGCCGCCTCGAACGGTGATGATCGATTTGCATCAAGGCGCGGTCGGACAGCACGCACGCCTACTCTACGCGGCCTGCAAAGCCATGCCCAACGTGGTCGAACGCCGAGACTTTCGCTGGGACCGCTGAAATGATGGCGGTCGCGTCCGCTGCCGTCGCCGCGTGCATTCCAAGGACTTGTAGACCGCCTGTTACATCGGCTTGGTCAGGGTTCACCCGCCAGGCATTGCCTGCCTTGTTCGGTCCGCTTGAGCTCATTCAATATTTGCGCGGCCATTTCCCGATGCCCCTGCTTATTGGGATGCATATCGAGCGTGTACCAGTCGCCGTCGTTCAAATCGACCGAGAGCGGGAACACGTTTGCAGGCGGGGTTTCGCGGCTGAGTGCGGAGATGAAGCGGCCGGGGCCCATCACGAAGATCTTTTTGCCGTTCAACTCGGAGAAAGACGCCAGAACGGCCAGGAACGCCTTCGTATCTTCGGCCTCTTCTCTGGGAGTCCCATCCATGTTCATGGGGTCGTCATCTTCCAACGGGAAGTCATGCCATCCAAGGATGTTTAAGAAAAACGCAAGCGGATTGTTCCACATGACGTCCAAGCTCCGTAGCATGACGTCCGGGAAGCTTACGTCTCGCTTGCCATAGTCCGACACCAGCTGTTGAAACCTTCTCCGCGTGGGCGAAGGTAACGCACCCCTCGCCAGAAATACGCTGTTCTCGTCGAAATCATTCCAGCTGTATTGAATGACGATGCAATTGGCGTCTTGAAAACGAGGCTGCATGCGAATGCGCATGATCTCTCTGACCGTCCCGTAGCTTGCCACGCCCAAGTTCAAAACCGGCGCCTCGATGCTGGCGGCAATGAGCGACGCGAACGTCTCGCCGTCGTTCACCCCCCATCCCATGGTTTCGGAATCGCCCGCAAAAATGAGCGGCCGTCGCGACGCAGGCGCGCGTGAAGATGTCGTGCGCCTTCCGTCTTCCGAGAAGGTGAGGTCGGTTGAAAATTCCTTGTTGACGAAATGACAGCCGCTCGACGGCTTATACAGCAACTTGTCGTCGTACTGCACGCAGTCCTTCTGATTCTGCCATAGGTTGGCCTCGTACTCGAAGTAAAGGTCGGTCGCAATGACGTTCCAAATTCTGCGCGTGTTCTGATGACGCTGCGGATGCTGGAGTATGTCGTATGCAATGACGGACACGAACAGCAGAACTGCCGCGGCTAGAACGAGTGGCGCAACGATCGCCCACATGATGGCGTAAAAGAGCACGAGCTTGATGCGGGGCAAAGCTTCGGCCACGGGTCAGCCTTCGCACTCTCAGGGTTCGAGCCGGCCGCGCAAGTCCGCAAACGGGATCATGACATGCTGGTGGTAAGCCGGCCGTTCGCGCAGGCGCGCATACCAGGCGCTCACGTTCGCAACGCTGGGACGTTCGATATCGAGCTCGAAATAGCGATAGAGCGACGTGCCGGCGGGAATGTCCGCCAACGAGAAGCTCTCGCCAGCCAGGAACGGCCGCGCCGCCAGAACGTCGTCCAGGAGCCGAAAATGATCGGCGCAGCGCGCGAGGCTCTTGCGGATCGCAGGCCAGTCGCGCTGCGATTCCGGCGTGCGATAAAAGCCCCAGAAGACGCCCATGAGGAAATCGGGCTGGAGCGTCGCCTGCGACCAGTCCATCCAGGCATCGACGCGCGCGCGCGCGGCCGGGTCTGCGGACCACAATCGGCTGCGATCGTAGCGGGCGGCCAGGTATCTCAGAATGGCGTGGGATTCCCACACCGCCACATCGCCATCCTCGATCACCGGTACGCGTCCATGGGGGTTCAATGCCCGAAACGACGGCTCGTCGAGCCTGCCGAAGTCGCCACCGGCGGGGATGTGCTCATGGGCCAGACCGAGCTCGCCGATGAGCCAAAGCACTTTCTGGACATTGAAGGAGCTGCGGCGTCCCCAAACTTTGAGCATGGACGACCCCTTCTCATAGCCGGCCCATGGCCGGCGCCGCTATGCCGCTCCGCTCCTTGCCGGTCCGCCGGGTTTGATGGCCGTGATTATGACCGACGGCGTCAGCTCTCCAATCCCGTCGGCACGTTCTTGTTCTCGCTTTGAAGCTTCATGCCAGATGCGAGCGCCATCGTCTCCATCAGCGCCGCAAAGTCCTCCTGCAAATATTCGTCGGGATTGGGCTTGAGCGTGGCGGCGCCGAAATGGCTCTGCAGCACCTCGCGCGTCGCCGCCGTCACCGGCATGGGCACGTCCCATTCGCGGCCGAGCGCCAGGCCGAGGTCGAGGTCCTTGCGCAGAAGCTCGGGCGTGAACGTGGTGGTCCAGTCGAGGTTGACCAGCGCGGGCGATTTGTAGCGCGTGAACATGGAGCCCATCACGCTGTTGTTCATGAAGGCGAGGAAGGCGTGGCGCGGAACTCCCATCTTGTTGGCCAACAGCGTGATCTCGATCAGGTTCTCGATCACCACGCCGAGCATGACGTTGTGGGCGATCTTGCAGATGCGCGCGAGTTCGCCGCCGCCGACGTAGGAGACGCCGCGCGGGGCGATCACTTCCATGAGCGGGGCGACGGTCTTGCATGCGGCCTCGCTGCCGGAGATCACCGCGGAGAGCTTGCCCGCCTTGATGACCTTGGCATTGCCGCTCACCGGCGCCGCCACGTATTCGCTGCCGAGCTGTTGCAGCCGGTCGCGGATCGCGGCCGACTCCTCCACCGCGATGGTCGAGCAATCGACGAAAATCTTCGGCAGCTTGCCGCCATGGCCGGTGACGCTGTTCTTGCCGAAATAGACCTGATCCAGATCCTTTCCGGTCGAGACGATGGAGAACAGCACGTCCACATCCTTGAGCTCGAGGAGGTTGTCGACCACCTTGCCGCCGATCTTCGCCAGCGGCTCGGCCTTGGAGCGGGTGCGGTTCCAGATGGCGAGGTCGTGGCCGGCCTTGAGCAGGCGCTCGGCCATGGGATAACCCATCCGGCCCATGCCGATCCAACCGATCTTCTGCTTGTTCGCTGCCATTCCAACTCTCCTTGCTCAAAGCCCAGGCCGAATTCGGCGGTGTCCTAGCACACGGCGAAAGCGTTTGTCGTCAGGCCCGAACATCGTTTTCTCTCTCGGCCTCATGCTGAGGAGCATCGCAGCGCGGCGAGTCGACGTAGCTTGCACAGGCACGGCTTTCGCTGCGATGCGTCTCGAAGCATGAGGCCATCCCAGCCCGTCCCATCCTTCGAGACGTGCGCGTCTCGCGCGCGCTCCTCAGGATGACGGCGGGTCAGGCGGCTTGCCGAAGACGCGCTCCGCGGCGTGCTGGAACAGCACGAGCGCGGTGCGGCACCAGATCAGCACGATGATGATGCGCATGAGCTGGAAGCCGGCGATCATCGTCGAATCGAGCCCCAGCACCTTGCCGGTGAGCACCATCTCGGCGATGCCGGCGGGCGCCATGGCCAGCACCATGGTCGGCACCGGATATCCGCCGAGCCACGCAATCGCCGCGGCGAACAGCGCCATCGAGCCGGCCGCGAACAGCACCACCAGGCACGAGGCCCACAGCAGGCGGAACAGCCGGGTGAGAAACTCGGGCCTGAACTGGGCGCCGAGCGCGCTGCCGATGAGGACCTGCGCCGCGATCAGAAGCACATCGGGCATGCGGCCCTCGATCCAGCCGAGATGGCTGGCGGCGGCGGCGATGAAGAGCGGCGCCATGAGCCAGGCATTGGGCGAGCGCGTGCGCGAGAGCAAGGTCGCAACGATGCCCGACACCAGGATGAGGCCGAGGATCGGCAGCCACGGCACGACGGGAATGGCGAGCAGCGGGTTTTGCGCGCCGCCGCCGACGAAAGAGATCACCAGGAACGGCGCAAACACCACGATGAGCGCCACCCTCGTCGTCTGCGCGACCATGATGGGCTCGAGGTGGCCGCCGTAGTGCGGGGCGATGGTCGTCGTTTCCACCACGCCGCCGGGGACGGTGGCGAAGAATGCCGTGACGCGGTCGATCCCGGTGAGCCGCATATAAATGAGTCCGCCGATGGCGCCGACGATGGTCGAGATGAAGGCGGCGGTTATGATCAACGGCAGCAAGGTCACGAGTTTCGCGACCACGGTCGCGGTGAACTGCAGGCCGGTCGAGGCGCCGACCACCACCGTCCCGGCGGGCCGTCCCCACGGGATGAGCCGCACCGGCGCGCCCGCGAGCGACAGCGCCATGGTGGTGAAGAGCGCGCCGAGCAGCCACGGCAACGGCAGATGAACATAGCGTGCGGCGAACCCGCCGACGACGCCGGCGGCAAGCGTCAAGGCGATCGCGAGCGCCGCGGCGACGCGCTTCGGCATGTGCTGGAGCGTGGTTATTCCATGCATGGCCCGACCGCCGTGGTAACAGCCGCCCGCGCGCAAATCCATCATCGCCCGCGCGCGGCACGCATGCGCGCCGGTGTGTCCCTCTCCTCCGTTCGTCCCCGCGAAAGCGGGGACCCAGTCCTTAGCTCTGGATTCCCAGCAGAAGCGCGTTTACGCGCGTCCATAGCCCGTCGAAGACGGGCGTGAACGCCCTTAACGACGCGCTATGCGCGGGAATGAGCGGAGTTTTCTGCGCAGTCGGAGTATCCCGCTTGACTGAGACATTCCACGCCCCGGACTTCGCTTGTCCGCACCTGTGCGCCCGCACTATCGTGAGCTTATGTCCGACCTTGCCCCCGCCGCATCGCCCACCATTGTTGCCGCCGCATCGGCGCGACGGGGCGAAAGCCGATGGTGGGTCGTCGCGCGCACCGCCTTTCCGTTCGTGGTGGTGGCGCTCGCCTGGGAATTGACGGCCCATCTCGGCGTCTTCCCGCGCAAGCTGTTTCCGCCGCTGGAAGAGGTGGCCGCGGCCTTGGTGCGCCTCACCGCCGACGGCGTCTTGCCCCACCACGTGCTCGACACGCTCCTTCGGCTGCTTGCCGGATTTGCGCTCGCCGCGGTGGTCGGCGTGGCGATCGGTTTTGCCATGGGGCGTTCGCGCCGGGCGGAAGACGTATTCTTGCCCCTGGTGAGCATCGGCGCGCCCATCCCCGGGCTCGCCTACGCACCGCTGTTCCTGCTCTGGTTCGGCCTCGGCAACATGACGGCCGTGCTGCTGGTCGCCTTCGTCTCCGCCTTCCCCATCATCTTCAACACCTGGACCGGGGTGAAGGCGGTCAAGGATATCTGGGTGCGCTCGGCGCAGGCCATGGGCGCGGACAACCGGCGGCTCCTGCATCACGTGATCCTGCCCGGCGCCCTGCCCTACGTCCTCACCGGCTTGCGGCTGGGCTTGGCCCAGGCGTGGCGCATCCTGGTCGGCGTCGAAATGCTCGCCGCGGTGTCGTGGGGGCTCGGCTGGATGATTTTTGGCGCGCGCGAATTTTTGAACACCGACGTGATGCTCGCCGGCGTCGCCGTCATCGGCGCCATCGGGCTCGCGCTGGAGAAGTTCGTGTTCCAGCGGCTCGAGCAGTACACCGTCGTTCGCTGGGGGATGATGTCGTGACCGCCGCCACCGCCAGGATCGAGCGCGCGACGTCGGCCTACCGCGCGGGCCTCACGCTCCTCCTCGCCGCAGCCTGCTACGAGGCGGTTGCGCGCAGCGGCGCCTTTCCCGCGGCGCTGCTGCCCACGCTGCCGAAGGTCGCGAGCACGCTGTGGGCGCTCATCCTCGACGGCACCATGCTGGAGCACGCCGCCTATACCATGTACCGCGTGCTGTTCGGGCTTGCGCTCGCGGTCGCGGTCGCGCTGCCGCTCGGCATTCTGACGGGCCGCTTCCGGCCGGTCGAAAACTTCTTTCTTCCGCTCGCCAGCGCGCTGATGCCGATCCCCTCGCTCGCCTGGGTGCCCGTGTTCATTCTCTGGTTCGGGCTCGGCAACACGGTCGCGATCCTCATCGTGTTCTATGCCGCGCTGTTTCCCATGTTGCTCAATGCCTGGTCGGGGGTGCGCGCCGTCAATCCGCTGTGGCTGCGCGCGGCGGGAGCCATGGGCGCCGACGAGCGGGCCCTGTTCTGGAAGGTGATCATTCCGGGCGCTTCCCCGTTCATCATCACCGGGCTGCGCCAGGCGTTCCTGCGGGCGTGGATCGCCGTCGTGGGCGCCGAGATGCTCGCTGCCTCCGACTGGGGCCTGGGCTGGGTCATTTTCGACGCCAAGGAATTCTTGAACGCCGACGTGATGCTGGCCGCGCTCGCCGTCATCGGCGCGATCGGCTTTCTCTTCGAGCGGCTCGTGTTCGGCTCGATCGAGCGCGCCACCGTCATGCGCTGGGGCATGGTGAGGACGGCAAAGGGGTAAAAGGCGTGTCCCGGATGCGGTGCAGCGCTAGCGCCATGCAGGCATTTGTCGGCAATCTCATTCAACGCAAGGCACGGCGCGCGCTATCGCCGGAGTTCAAACACGCGCTCGCCCGCGAGGTTCTGAAAACCGAGCGGCTGCGCATCATCGCCCTCATCGTCACCGCCACGGTGCTGACCGCCGGATTGACGACCGCCGACGCGGTCGCGCCGGCGATCTTGGACCGTATTTGGCGAGGGCATTTCCCCGTCCTCTACCTATGGGCCGGCTATGTGGGGTTTGTCCTGTTTGAAGCGTCGGTGCTCGCGCTGGTCTCACGGCAACTGAAACGCGATCTCGATGTTCCTCGGGTGCGGCGTTACGTAGGCGCGTTCATTGAAACCAGCTTGCCCAGCCTCGTGCTCGTTGTGCACATGAACAACATGGGCGCAGTGCCGGCCCTGGGCTTTGTGGCGCCGCTCCTTTATTTCGTCTTCATCATTCTCTCAACCTTGCGCCTCGACTTCTGGCTTTCGACTTTCACCGGTTTCGTGGCAGCGGCCGAGCTGCTCGGACTCGCGCTGTTTCATCCCGCCGCGCGGGCAACCGCCGGCGACCCGATGCTGGCGGCGGCGTTTCTGATCTCGCGCAGTGCCGTCATTTTTGCCTGCGGCGTTCTCGCCGGCGCGGTCGGCGTGCAACTCCGCCGGCAATTCGAAGCGAGTATTGCCGCGGCAACCGCCCGCGATCATGTCACCAACCTGTTCGGCCAACACGTTTCGCCCCAGGTGGTGGACCGCCTGCTGGCCGCCGGCTCGACAAGGAGCAGCGATACGCGGCAAGTCGCCGTCATGTTCGTCGACATCCGCGGCTTTACGGCCGCAGCGCGCACCCGCACTCCGCAGGAGGTTGTCGACAGATTGGACGCAGCGTTTACGGTCCTGGTCGAGATCGTCGATCACAATGGCGGCATCGTGAACAAGTTTCTCGGGGACGGCTTCCTGGCGCTGTTTGGTGCGCCGCTCGACGATCCCGACGCGCCGCGGCGCGCCGTCACGGCCGCGCGCGAAATGCTTGCCGCGATCGAGCAGCACAATGTCCGCAGTGATTGGCCGCTGCGTATCGGCATAGGACTGCATCTTGGGCACGTGGTGGCAGGCAACGTCGGCTCGCCGCGGCGCAAGGAATACACCGTGATCGGCGACACGGTGAACTTGGCCTCCAGAATCGAGGGCCTCAACAAGGAATTCGGGTCGCAGTTCCTGATATCCGACACGGTTAAGCAGGCGATCGGCCAAGATGTCGATGCGATCCCGCTCGGAGATGTACCGGTCCGCGGCTATGAGCAGCCGGTTCGCGTATGGCGTTTGGCTTGAGTGCTCCGCACGACGGGCGATTTTGCCCGCCCTACGCTGGCGCGTGACTAGAGGAACCGCGTCGGCCACATCAGCGTGCGCCACATGTGCGAGGACGGCGTGTTGTCGAAGCCGAGGCCCTCTTTCGGCTGCTTGAAATGGCGGCCGATGATGTCGACGAAATCGTCGAGGTTGACCTTGGCGTTGGGATCGAACGAGTAGATGTCGTTCACGCAGATCAACCGCGCGGTCATGTAATATTTGTGGCCGCGCGCGCGCTTGTATTCCTCCACGATGTAAGGCTCGGGCTTGTAGTCGGGACCGAAATATTTGACGTACATGTCCGGGTATTTGTAGCCGACCGATTCGTCGGGGAAGAAGCGCAGCGCCTGATGCACGCGCACCGCCCAGCTCACCTCCTCGTCCACATAGGGCTCGATCAGCTGCGCGCCCCAGTAACCGTGATCGCAGCGGATGAAGCCGGCGACGCCGATGTCGTGGAGGAGGCACGCCAGCACCACCTTCTCGTCGTGTCCGGCCTTGAGCGCCAGCGTCGCGCTTTGCAGGAGATGGTTCATCGACACGAACCGGTGCTTGAAGAAGTCGATGAGCGTGGGCTTGTCCGGCATCTTCGGCAGCCGCGGGTCGGCGCCCATGAGGAAATACTTGCCCGGATTGCGCGCCTGCAAATCGGCGCCGCCGACGTAGTCGAGACTGCCGTCCCCCATGTTGAACAGCGCCGACTTGGTGGCGATCTTGTCGTTGAGCTCATGCATCAACTTCTCTTCGAGCTCGTCCGCCTGCTCCGACAACGTCAGCGGCTTCGATGCGGCGTGCGGTCCCATTCGACTGCTCCTGGTGAAGGCTCGAGCCTTGCGGCGAATTGTCCGACCTCGTTCTCCCCTGTCTACACCGAATTCGAGTCGGGCGAAACTCTCCCCGGCGGGATCGCGCGCGTCTGGCCACAAAGGCGCATACCATCTATGACAGCGGCACGCAGGTCATGCCCCATATCGAAGTCCGCAACGTCTCGCTCGTCTACGACACGCCCGCCGGGGAGGTCCCGGGCGTCGCGGGCGTCAGCTTCGACATCGAGGCCTCGGAATTCCTGTGCATCGTCGGCCCCTCCGGCTGCGGTAAGTCGACGCTGCTCAACGTCATCGCCGGCTTTCTCGCCCCCACCGCAGGCGAAATCCGCATCGGCGGCAAAGCCGTCAGCGGTCACGGCCCCGACCGCGGCGTGGTGTTTCAAGACTTTGCCCAGCTGTTCCCATGGCGCACCGCGCTCGGAAACGTGACCTTCGGGCTCGAGATGCGGGGGGTGGGCAAGGCCGAGCGCGAGGAGATCGCGCTCGCGCAGCTCAAGCTGGTGAAGCTCGAAAAATTCGTGCGGTCGTACCCGCACCATTTGTCCGGCGGGATGCAGCAGCGGGTCGCCATCGCGCGGGCGCTCGCGTACAATCCCTCGGTGCTGCTGATGGATGAGCCGTTCGCGGCGCTCGACGCGCTCACGCGCGACGACATGCAGCGCCTGCTCGCGGAGGTCTGGCGGGAGACGCGCAAGACCGTGGTCTACGTGACGCACAATGTGGCGGAAGCGGTCTATCTCGCGGATCGCGTGGTGGTGATGACGCCGCATCCCGGGATGGTGAAGACCGAGGTGCCCATTCGCCTGCCGCGGCCGCGCGACCCGCTCAGCGTCGAATTTCTGCAATATCAGAAATCGCTGTTGCGCCATCTCGGCCAGGACGCAGGCGCGCAAGCAACGCCAGCGGGATGAAAGATCACACTTGGCACTACCGGCGAACGCGATGATTTTTTTTGACCGCCACCCTAATGGACAGCACGCGTCGATCTCTCCCGGCCTCATGCTGAGGAGCCGCGCCTTTGGCGCGTTCACGCGCCTCTACGACGTGTTACGGCGCGGCGTCTCGAAGCATGAGGCCGCCCCCATTCTTCGAGACGCGCGCGCGCATGTCCCGTTTGCGAATGTGTACGCGATTGCGCGCGCTCCTCAGGATGAGGGCGGGGCAGGCAGCAACCTTGACGCCGCAGGAATTGTTCAGCCTTTGTCTTATATGACCCAGCTCGGCTGTGCACTCCTTCTGCTCTTGCTCGTTGCCGGCGTGGGCGCGGCGCGCGCGGAGGAGCCATATCCCACGCGGCCGATCCGGCTGGTGGTCGGCTTCGGCGCCGGCGGACCCACCGATATTCCGGCGCGCTTCGTCGCCGACAAGCTCGGCGAGGCGCTTGGCCAGCGCGTGGTCGTGGAAAACAAGCCGGCCGCCGCCGGAATGATCGCGACGCGCGACGTGCTGTCGCAGCCGCGCGACGGCTACACCTTGCTCTTGTGCACCCATTTCGACCCGATCAACACCGTCCTCTACAAGAACGCCCAGTTCAAGCTGAGCGATCTCGCCCCCGTCTCGCTCATCGCCAAATACTATTACGGGCTCGCGCTCGCGAACGCGGTCCCCGCCGACGACTTCAAGGCGTTCGTGCAATATGCCAAGGCGCATCCCGGCGAGGTGAGTTACGCCACCATCGGCGCCGGCTCGGCGCAGGAGATTCTCGCCCGCCAGCTCGAGAAGCTCACCGGCATCGCCATGAACCGCATTCCGTTCCGCGGCGGTGCCCAGGTCGTGCAGGAGGTGGTGGCCGGGCGCGTGCATTTCTACGTCTCGCCGACGCTGGCGATCGTCCCGCAATACCAAGCCAAGCAACTCAAGATCCTGGCGGTATCGGCGCCCGCGCGGCTCAAGAACTTGTCCGACATCCCCACGCTGATTGAGAGCGGCGTCGACTTCGTGCGCTTCGGCTGGCTCGGCGTCTGCGCCGGCGCCGGCACGCCGCAGCCCATCCTCGCGCTGCTGCACCGCCACATCGCGACCATCGTCGCCTCCCCCGACTACCGGGAGATGATCGAGAAGGCCGGCTCCATCGCGGTGTCGTCCACGGCGGACGAATTCCAGCACGTGATCGCGCAAACGCTTGACGAGGTGGCGTCCAGCGTCCGCGAATTCGGCCTGCAGCAGGAACAATGACGGGATTAAACCAGCGACGACGAGAATCGCCATCAGGGAGGAGCGAAATGAGCAATGGGCGCGTTGAATTGACACGGCGGCAATGGCTCGTAGCGAGCGCGCTGGCAGTGGCGCTGCCGGCGCGACCGGCGTGGGGGCTGGAGACGATCCGCCAGGGCTTTCAAACTAACATCTGGGGCATGCCCACCTACTACCTGCTCAAATCGGGCCTGCTCGAGAAGCGCGGCCTCAAGTTCGAGGAGTTCGCCGTGCCCTCCGGCAACCTCACCATGCAGCAGATGGTGGCGCGGCAGGTGGATCTCGGCACCTATGCCGCGCAGTCCTTCATCATCGGCCACGACAAGGGCGGCCTGGTCGTGATCGCCCAGATCGAGCAGGTCGGCAGGACCGCACAGGTCGTGACGCGCAAGGATCTCAATCTCAGCCAGGTCAGCGAGCTCAAGGGGCGCAAGGTCGCGAACCAGACCGGCTCCTCCGTCGGCAATATTTTCACCGACGTCATCGCGCCCGCCGCCGGCCTCAAGAAGGGCGACTTCCAGG
>Ga0310915_10000752_pt1 | contig 15960 bp, 18 predicted proteins | sample GREbulkMGAN111_FD_202508 | JGI IMG/M metagenome (GOLD analysis project Ga0310915, IMG submission 202508) | Lab enrichment of tropical soil microbial communities from Luquillo Experimental Forest, Puerto Rico - GRE.bulkMG.AN111 | ecosystem: Environmental > Terrestrial > Soil > Tropical forest >...
CCCTTTGCGCTCACTGGGGCGCAGAAACGATCTTTGGCCGAGATCGAGGCCGATATGGTCGAGCCTTCCCGCATGCTCCGCCTGCTGCAAGGCGATGTCGGGGCGGGCAAGACGGTGGTGGGGCTGCTGGCGATGGCGGCGGCGGTGGAATCCGGTTCGCAGGCCGCCCTGATGGCCCCGACCGAAATTCTGGCGCGGCAGCATCTGGCGACCTTGGAGAAGCTGGCCAAGCCGGCGGGCCTTCGCTTGGGGCTGCTGACCGGGCGCGATAAGGGCAAGCCCCGTGCCGCGATTCTCAAAGCCCTGGCCGAGGGCGAGATCGATATTCTGGTCGGCACCCATGCGCTGTTCCAGGAGGACGTGGAATACAAGGATCTCGCCCTGGCGGTGATCGACGAGCAACATCGCTTCGGCGTGCATCAGCGCCTCGAACTGGCTTCCAAGGGCCGGGCGGTGGATATGCTGGTGATGACCGCCACGCCGATTCCCCGCACGCTGATGTTGACCGCCTATGGCGATATGGATGTCTCGCGCCTGGACGAGAAGCCGCCGGGGCGTACTCCCATCGATACCCGCGTGCTGCCGCTGGCCCGCCTCGACGAGGTCGTGGGCGGGGCCAAGGTCTATTGGGTCTGTCCGCTGGTGGAGGAGTCGGAAAAATCCGACCTTGCCGCCGCCGAGGAACGTCATCGCGAGTTGGCCGATATCATCGGTCCCCGCGTCGGGCTGGTGCATGGCCGCATGAAGGGGCCGCAGAAGGATGCGGTGATGGAGGCCTTTGCCGGCAGTGATCTCGATCTGCTGGTCGCCACCACGGTTATCGAGGTGGGAGTCGATGTGCCCTCGGCTACCGTCATGGTGATCGAGCATGCCGAACGCTTCGGCCTCGCCCAGTTGCATCAGCTCAGGGGGCGTATTGGGCGCGGCTCGGCCCGTTCGACCTGCCTGCTGCTCTATGGAGCCCCTTTGTCCGAGACCGGCAAGGCGCGGCTGAACATCATGCGCGATACCGAAGACGGCTTCCGCATCGCCGAGGAAGACCTGAAACTGCGCGGCGCCGGCGAATTGCTGGGCACCCGTCAGTCGGGCCTGCCGGAATTCAAGCTGGCCGATCTGGCGGTGCATGGCGACCTGCTGGCCACCGCCAGGGATGATGCCCGGCTGATCCTGGAAACCGATCCCGATCTGAACGGCAAGCGGGGCGCGGCCTTGCGCACCCTGCTCTACCTGTTCGCCAGAGATGCGGTAGTGTCGACCTTGCGGTCTGGCTAATACTCAGAACTGATAGCGCAGCCCCATCTGAAGCTCGTGTGCGGTGAGATTGCCGCGTGACGTCCAATTGTCCGACGTCGTGCCGGCAATGTTCACATGGCTTCCGGTTTTGGCTTCGCCCATATCCATGTAGCGGTAGCCGATGTCAGCGGACAGATTGGAGGTCAGGTCGAAACCGACACCCGCGCTCAGTTGCCAAGCGAAACTGGTGTGTGTCGCTCCCTGCAGAGACCCGTTGAGGTTAGAGACGGTGATGGAAACGTCGCCGGTCCGATTCTGCGAGAACCCCAGCCCACCCCCAGCATAGGGCCGAGCAATGCCGAACTTTACAGGTTCGGCGTACAGATTTACCAGACCGGTCAAACTGCTGGTATGCCCTCGGGAATAGTAAGTTTGCCCATCCATAACGGTGGTGCTGTTGATCTTGTATCCGTGGCGATAGCTCAGAGTCGCGTCGCTGCGGATATATTCGTTGAACCGATAGCCGACGCCCCCACCGAAAATATTTGCATTACCAACATCGTTGCCGACGTCACCGCCAGCGGCTCGGGAAAAGGATTCACCGCTATCCAGCCTCAGATAGAGGCCTTGATCATCGTCGCCAGCATGAGCCGTGACGGCACCGGTCATCAGCGAAAGAAATACCGCGGAAAAGAAGATGCGCTGCATCTCGATACTCCATCAGAAATCGTCAAAAAAGGTAGGCAAGCTATCCCAGCGGCCCTATCCCTCTTTAACTATTCATGATGCTTATCGGACCATTGCAAAGGATGGATCTATAAGACTCATAGCATCAATATCCACAATTGTTTTATGGTTAGCATCAACGATCATTGACGTCACCTCCTGCGGCGACATGCCTTTATTTATATACCTTATTGGGTAATAGAGTAGAAACGTCTATTTAAAACAGCAACCACCCATGCGCCCCGGCCACCGCGCCTAGCACGGTGACGGCGCCGACCGCCAGCAGCACCTGATGCACCCGTGCCAGCAGGGTCAGGGCCTTGTCGGTGTCGCTGGCCATCAAGGCCTCGAAACGGCGATGGGCCAAGGGTTCGATGACGAACACCATCAGCATGAAGATGATCCACAGCGTGAACATGCTGGTCATCCACCAATAGCCGGCCTGGCCGAAGCGATCCCAGATGCCGTATTTCACCGTCATGTAGAGACCGCTGGCGCCGGCCAGGGGGATCGACAGTTTCACCTGAGCCGAGAAGCAATGCTCGATGCGGGCGAACAACTGGCCATCCTTCTGGCGCTGGGCCATGGGGATGATCACCAGGGTGATGAAGGCGACGCCGCCCATCCAATGCAAGACCGCCAGCACATGAATGGCGCGGGCCAGAGCGAGATCATCGAACATGGAAATCAACCCTCCTGCGGGGCGACGATGCCGCCCGAAATGACCAGTTTCAGCCCGTCTTCCACCGAAACGCTGGTGGCCCGCACTTGCGATCGTGGCAGGAACAGCAGATATCCCGAGGTCGGGTTCGGCGTGGTGGGAACGAAGACGTTCACCCAGTCCTGCTCCTGATCGGGACAGAGACTTTTCACCGTCTGGCCGGTGATGAAGCCGACCGTCCAGCAGCCCTGGCGGGGATATTCCAGCAGCACCACCTCGCGGAAGGCATTCGACTTCTGGGCCAGCACGGTCTCGAACACCTGCTTGACCGCCGAATAGATGCCGTTCAGCACCGGCGTACGGCTGAGAATCCATTCGCTGAACTTCAGCCAGATGCGACCCAGGAAACCGGCGGTCAGTGCGCCGACCAGGGTCAGCACCAAGGCCACCAGCAGCAGACCGACGCCGGGCACGCCCCATTGCTTGGGATTATAGGCGGCCGGGATCAGCGGCGTGACCTTGGAATCCACGAAATCGATGAAGTTCCAGGCGATGGTGAAGGTGATGGAAATCGGCGCGGTGATCAGGATGCCGGCAAAGAAATAGGCCCGCAACCGCCCTGCCACCGTCATCTTGACCGGGTTTTCCGGCAGATCGTCGGCCTTATGCTCCTGTTCGCTCATGCCTGTTCCCACCTTTGCGCAAAGGGAAGCGGATTGTTTACCGCATTGCACACCTTGGCAAGAGCTAACCCATGGCCTTATTCTGATCCGTGGGAGCAGGATCACCCTTTCAGCGGAAAGGATCATTTACCAATGCCACTTCACAGCTATCGCTGCGCCTGCGGCGAGGAATTCGAGACCCTGGTGCGGGGCGACGACGTTCCCGTCTGTCCGAAATGCGGCGGCACGGCGTTGGAACGCTTGCTCGGAACCATCGCGCCCGACGCCAAATCGGTCGCCAAAATCCGTGAAGGCCGGGCCCAGGCCGCCAAGGAAGGCCATTTCAGCAATTACAGCAAGGCCGAACGGTCGAAGATCGGACGGTGAACCTTCCTGCGACTCCCGTCGTCGGCGTCGGCACGGTGGTGATGAAGGGCGAGGCGGTGCTGATCATCCGCCGCGCCCATCCACCCCGCGCCGGCAGCTGGAGCCTGCCCGGCGGCAAGCAGAGGCTGGGCGAGACAGTGGCCGAAGCCGCCGCCCGCGAACTGGCCGAGGAAACCGGCCTGACCGATCTGGACTGGCTGGGAGTCGCCGATGTGGTTGACCTGATCGATCGCGACCCGGCAGGAAACCTTCGCTTCCATTACACCGTGATCGATTTCGCCGCCCGCTGGAGAGCCGGAGAACCGACGGCCGGCGACGATGCCGACGCCGTCGCCTGGGCAATGCCGGGCGACTATGACCAGTATGGTCTGACCGATCTGGTGCGGCGGGTGATCGGTAAGGCGTTCAGCCTTCCTTGATCACCCTCAAGGCCCGGCTTGGCAGGCGTCTCCATAGTTCCCACATCGGGAATGACAGGAGGCTTTCATCATGGCCGACGAACCGCTGGAGATCATCGCTTTCCTGAATCTGCTGCTGGAATGCGAACGCGCCGGGGCCAAGGCCTTGCGGCATTTCCAAACCCAGCAGCCCCCGCCTGCCCTGGCCGCAGCCCTGCCCGAACTGACGCGGGACGAGGCCCGCTATTGCGCCGGCCTCACCCAGCAGATCAAGCGACTGGGTGGCGAGCCGTCGCGGGCGACCGGCGATTTCCTGGCCACTATTCTGGCCGCCGAAGGATGGCCGGCACGACTTGATCTGCTGATCCGTGGCCAGCGATGGGTCGCCAAGCGTATCGCCGAGCGCCGACCCGGCTTACAAGACGCCGAACTGTCCGCTTTCCTGGCCGAGATGGAGCAAACCCACTGGATGAATCTGGAAACGGCGGCCAAGCATTTGACCGCCGTCACTCCTGACATCGGCTAAACCGCAGGATTATTCTTCTTCCGGCTGGGCTTTTCCGCCTTCCGCATTCTGCGCGATGATCTTCGCCAGGCTGTAAACATGGCTGCGCACCCGCTTGTCGGCGATGGCGTAGTAAGCCCTGATCAGTTCGTTGGTTTCCCCGCCCATCGACGGAGCTTCTAACGGCAGCTGCTCGGCGGGAGCGGTAGCGGTCATCGCCAGAACTTCAGCCGGCATGGCCTCGTAGAAGAATCCGGCCCCAACCCCCAACACGCGCATCAGGTCATAAAGACGGCTGGCGCCGATGCGGTTCACGCCGCGCTCGTATTTCTGGACCTGCTGGAAGGTCACGCCCAGAGCCTTGCCCAGTTCTTCTTGGCTCATGCCAAGAACCATGCGGCGCAACTTCACCCGCTTTCCCACATGGATATCGATCTGACTTGGCCTGCCGTCGCTGGAACGGGAGTCCGTCTCGCCGGCTTGACCATTGTCAGAGCGTAGCTTCAGCACCGACATGCTTTACTCCTGATAATTAATGAGGTCGCAACGCACCAGCTTACCGTGCAGTCATTTAGCATAACAGAAACTATAGGCCTTAGAACACGGACTAATATGTTAACCAGTAAACATAACAACTTAATAGATAACTGATCTGTATGTTACCCCGATAGCTGACGATAAACTCCTGATGGTAGGCAATCACACCTACTACCATAAGGAGTGCAATCAATGTCTTATCAACTAAATCCGCTGCTCGACGCAATCGAAGTGAGCTATGGGCCGAGAATTGAAATCGGCAAGAACTTACTTTTGATTGCAGAGTCCGCCAGAAACCTTGGTATTCAGTGGTATCTTGGACGTGGATTCGAGCGGTTGCTAGAGGTCAACCAATCCCACGGCGACAGCTGGAGCCCCCTGGCCCCGCCCTTCGATCCTGATGTTTCCGACATCAATGAGGACAATGCTCTTTATGTCGAGGGTCAGAGCAGGGGCGAACCGGTGGTGACCTTGGCGATCCGCCGTTACGATTGGCCGAACAGTTCGCTTAAGACGGAATGGGAAACGGGCCGTTTTGCCTATCGCGATCCCGCCAGCCAGATGCAGGCCGATGAAACCTGGGTCGCCCAATCGCCCATGGCGGCGAATATCTCTGGACGGGTTTCCTTTGCCGGCGGGATGTGGTTCCGTCCTGATTTTCGTGGTCGTCGACTGCCTATTCTGACCGTCGCGTTGGTGCGCAGTCTGTCACTCACGGTATGGGATCCGGACTATGCCATCGCGATGCTGGAAACAGGAGTGACCTCGCGAGCATTGCTGCCGCTTTACGGCAATCCTCCGGCGCAAACCGGGATGCAGGTCATCGGAGGCTGGAAAACCTTTGATAGTACCGTCATCTGGGAAACCAGAGAGGCCCTGACCGCACGCATCGTCAAACAGTCCAACAAGACCTCAACAGCGGCGAATCACACGGATCAGTGGTACGGAGGAGACGAAACGGTCACTAGAACGGCTACGCCACGGTAAGATCAGCCGTTCATAACGGCTCCAATACCTGGAGCCATCGGGGTGAGCAACCATCGCCTCGATGAGCTCCAGGCGAGGAGTACGGCTATGGGCCGCGGTAAAAAAGCTGAGCGATGTCGGGACGATATAACCCGGATCCGGCAGCTCCAGCATATCGCGGCCCAAATAGCGCTCTTCCGCTTTGTCGTCATAATCTTTGTAGGTCTTGGGCCAGGCATGGACCAGACAGCGGTCGTTGCTGGGCATCCAGACCATGCCACCACCGCCATAGATCGGATTTTCCGCGATCTGCGTGGCTTCCTCGCTTGTGGCATATCCCTGCGCCGCTTTCCATGCCGCCAGGGCGATGCGCATGCTGGCTCGCTTGGGGTGATCCAATCGCTCCAGCGACAGAGACATGATATTGGGCGATAGGCTTTTGCCGGTATCCGGCGCCATTTGCTGCAGCAGTTTCAGCCGGGCAATGGCGTCATTCGAATTGTTGATGACGTCCAACGGGATGAGCCCCATCCCCACCCGGTCGATCACGACCCGCCTGACATCGTTGAAGATGATCAGTTCGATCAGCTTATCGAGGCAAGAGGCGGAAAACAGCGACGGGCGCAGGCGAATCAGCGCATGGGTGGAGCGAAACCGCATGGCGGCGAAGCCCAGATTGCGGATCGCATAGGCCACAGAATCATAATCCCCGCCGAAATACCCCAGATGCTGGAGCAGTTCGTAGCTATAGGGATTCCATATCCGCCCATCATCCCCAACAAGCAGATCCATTGCCTTCGACTTCCACCCTGCAACGTCCGGCGACATGTATTTATAGCTTGTAGAGCGTTACATCTCAATGCTCCGCAGGGTCAAAGATGACTGCCATGTCGATTTAACTCATTGATTGATAATTTCTGGAGCGGCCCATTGCGTTCCCCCCCTTCCCGCCTATAGTGTCGTCGCCATGAGTGACATCCGCCCCAGCGCCGCCGTCATCGAGGTTCTCGAACGACTGATCGGCTTCGACACCACCAGCCACCGCTCCAATCTGGAGGCAATCGCCTATCTGAAGGAGCGGCTGGAGGCTCATGGCGCCCATTGCCGGCTGACCTTCGACGATGATCGCAAGAAGGCTAATCTCCACGCCGTCATCGGCGATGAGTCTGTGCCGGGCATCATGCTGTCGGGCCATACCGACGTGGTGCCGACCGAGGGGCAGGACTGGAGTCAGGACCCTTATCAGCTGGTCGAGCGCGACGGCAAACTGTTCGGGCGCGGCACCTCGGACATGAAGGGCTTCATCGCCCTGGCGGTGGCTTTGGCGCCGGAATTCGTGGCGCGTGGGCTGAAGGTGCCGCTCTGTTTCAGCTTTTCCTTCGACGAGGAAATCGGCTGCATGGGCGTGCGCCGGCTGATTTCCGAACTGGCTGAGTTCCCGGTCAAGCCGAAGCTGTGCATCGTCGGCGAGCCGACCCTGATGCGGGTGATCGCCGGCCATAAGGGCAAGCGATCCCTTCGCTGCCATGTCCATGGCAAGGAAAGCCATTCGGCCCTGAACGACCGGGGCGTCAACGCCATCGAGGCGGCTGCCGAGGTGATCGCCAAAATCCGCCAGATGCAGCGCCAGATCAAGGCCGACGGGCCGTTCGATGCGGCCTATGACCCGCCCTACACCACCTTGCATACCGGCGTCGTCCAGGGCGGTCGGGCCTTGAACATCGTGCCGCGCGACTGCTGGTTCGATTTCGAAATCCGCTCACTGCCGGCCCAGGGCCCCGACGCCCTACATGAAGAGATCATGGCCTTCGCCCGGCGCTATGTGGAACCCGAGATGAAAGAGGTCGACCAGGGCTCGGGTTTCACCTTCCTGACCGTCAACGATACCGCCGGCTTCGATCTGGAAGACCAACATCCGGCGGTGCGGTTCGTCACCTCGCTGACCGGCGACAATGCCGTTGGCCGGGTGGCCTTCGGCACCGAGGCCGGGCTGTTCAACGAGATCGGCATCCCCACGGTGGTCTGCGGCCCAGGCTCGATCGAGCAGGCCCATAAGCCAGACGAATTCGTCACCCTGGACCAACTGGCTCAGGGCGAGGCCTTCCTGCGGCGCTTGATGGACCATATGTGCGAGGGCTGAGGCCCCCGCCGGTTCCTAGACTTTTTCCACATCCACGTCGTGGTTGCGCTTGCCATACATATCCAGCAAGGAGGCGCCGGTCGCGACGACATCGTGGAAGCGCGGATAGCTGGGATGATTTAGCAGCTTGGCCTGTTGCTCCGCCAGGGTTTCGAAGGCGGTGAAGTTGTCCTTCATCATCTTGGCCCAGCCTTCAAGCATGGCGATCTGCATCTTGAACAAGGCTTCATAGGGATTGACCATGGCGAAACCCTCCGACATTCGGCGCGGCTCTCGTCATATTATCCCGGCCGCATTGCGGGTATTCTACCACGTCGCGCGGATTGAAACAGGTCTTTCGCTCATAGACCCCGATCCAATGGAATAGAACGCTCCAAGCATAGCTTGAGCTTCTGCTCGGGGAATGGCAAAATCCCCCCAGGTTCTTCATATTTGATGAGTGGCATTTTCCCATGGCCGATGATCGCACCCGTCTTCGTAAGATCGCCAGCAACCTCTCCGAGGAGGAGCGCGTCAAGCAATTGAGCGCCGCCAAGGATGTGCGCCGCGATATCGAGGAAACCCTGGGCTATGACATCGTCAATCAGGACGCCCTGGTCAAACTGGCGGAAAGCATCTGGCTGAACGTGCCGGTCAATGCCCGCGGCCGCTATACCGCCGAGGATTGGCAGCGCGCCATCCATGAGCGTTGCGAAATGGCCCTGGTCCGCGCCGAGCAGCGGCTGGAAGAAAACAAGATCGACGAGAAGATGCATATCGCCAAGATCAAGGTGCTGCGTCAGACCTTCGCCCAGCAAGTCGTGCGCGCCATGCATGACGTCGCCGCCAAATATAAGAGCTGAGCCTTCCGCTCCCTCCCGTTTGAGGATCGACAAAGGGGCGAGAAGGTCTTGATGGGAGACCTTCATTTTGCGTCTGTTCCGCCCCTTGGCCTGGCTGGCCGCTCTTCTCTTCACCCTGATCCCAGCCCTGCTTCCCGCCGCCCAGGCTGACGAACCGGCCGAAATCGGGATCGTGTTGATGCATGGCAAATGGGGCGAGCCCAACCGCCATATCGACCAGCTGGCCGACAGCCTGCGCCGCGCCGGCTTTCAGGTGCTGACGCCCGAGATGCCCTGGTCCGGCTTTCGCAGCTATGACCGCCCCTATGATATGGCGATGTCCGAGATCGAGCGGGCTTTGGATCAGCTGAAGGTGAACGGCGCCAAGCGCTTCATCGTCGCCGGCCACAGCCTGGGCGCCAACGCCGCCTTGGCTTACGGCGCTCATCATGCAGGTCTGATGGCGGTGATCGCCGTCGCTCCCGGCCATACGCCCGAGCTCCCCGATTCCCGCAACCGCTTCGCCACCACGCTGGAGCAGGCCAAATCCATGGTGGCATCCGGCCATGGCGCCGAGACCGTCAGCTTCTCGGACATGAACCAAGGCAGAATGAAGGGGATGAGCCTCCCTGCCGATATTTTCGTCAGCTATTTCGACCCCGATGGCCTGGCCAACATGCCGATGAACGCCGCCTTGCAGAGGGCTCCGGTCTTAGTGGTCGAAGGCAGCGACGATCGCCTCAGCCAGCGGGGCGAGGATTATATCTTCAACCATCTACCGAACGACCCGCGCAACCGCTATCTGCTGGTCAATGCCGGCCATCTGGAAACACCGACGGTCGCCAAGGGGGATATCGTCGAATGGGTGAATGGGCTGCGGTAAGTCACAGCCCATTCATTCCAGCCCCTACCCCGCCCGGCGAACCGAGGTCAGGAAGCCGCCGACCTCGCGGTTCAGGCGGTCGGCCTCGCCGGTCAGATCGCCCGAGACCTTCTGCACATTGCCCGACACCTGACCGATATTGTCGGTCAGGCCTTGCAGGCGGGAAATCATCTCCGACACTTCCTGAGTGCCGCTGGCGGCTTGCTGGACGTTGCGGGTGATTTCCTGAGTGGCGGCCAACTGTTCTTCCACCGCCGCCGCCACCATCGAAGAGGTGTGGCTGATGGCGTCGATGGTCGAAGCGATGCCGGAAATGGCGGTCACCGCGCCCTGCGTCGCCTGCTGAATGTCGCGGATCTGGTTGCCGATTTCCTCGGTCGCCTTGGCAGTCTGGTTGGCCAGATGTTTGACCTCGCCGGCCACCACCGCGAAGCCCTTGCCGGCCTCTCCGGCTCGGGCCGCTTCGATGGTGGCGTTCAGGGCCAGCAAGTTGGTCTGGGCGGCGATATCGTTGATCAGATTGACCACCTCGCCGATCCGCCCGACCGAGGCCACCAGCCCATCCATGCTCGAAGAGGTGCGGCTGGCCTCGACCACCGCCTGATCGGAAACCGTGGTGGATTGCTGCACCTGCCGCACGATTTCGGCGATCGAGGCGGTCAGCTCCTCGGTGGCGCTGGCGACGGCGGTGGTATTGGAGGACACCTGAGCGGCGGCGCTGGCCACCGCGGTGGAGACCTCGCCGGCTTCGACCACCGCCTGCCCCATGGCATCGGCGGCATGATGCATTTCCGTGATGGAATGGCCCATCACATCCACCACCGTCTTGACGCTGCCCTCGAAGCCGTCGGCCATGCCCAGCATGCTGCGGCGGCGTTCCTCCAGGGCACGGGCTTCATGCTGTTCCTGATTGCGGCGTAAGTCTTCGGCCTCGACCGCCTCGTCGCGCAGCAACAGGATCGAGGATGCCAGCGCGCCGATCTCGTCGCGACGGTCGGTTCCGGGAATCTCGACATCATACTGCCGCTGGCCCAATTGCTGGGTCACTGCCGTCAGGCGTCCCAGCGGGACGGTCAGGCCGCGCGTGATGCGCCAGGCGACCGTCAGGCCCACCGCCATCATCACCAGCACGATCAGGCCAAACTGCATGGCCTTGCCACGGAAGGTCGCCTCGACATCATCCACATAGACGCCCGAGCCGACGATCACGTTCCAGGGCTCGAAGCCGATGGCATAAGACCGCTTGGGCGAGGCCTCGGTCTGGTTGGGCTTGACGAAGCTATAGGCGACCATGCCGCCGCCGGTCTTTCCGGCCTTGATCATCTCGGCGATGAAGGGCACGCCGTCGGCCGATTTCACGTCGCGATAATTCTTGCCGATACGCTCGGGATGGCCGGGCGAGACCATGGCGATGCCGTCATAGTCATAGACGAAGACGTAATTCTCGCCGTCATAGCGCATGCCGTCGATGATGCGATAAGCGGTGGCTTTGGCGTCATCGAGCGACATTTCGCCCTTGGCGGCCTTGTCGGCATAGGTCCTCATCACCGCCTGCGCGGCTTCCGAGATATTGCGGATGCCGCTCACCCGGTCGGACAGCATGGACTCGCGCAGTTCATACAAGGCGACGCCACTGACAAGCAGAATGCCCAGCAATCCGATGCTGACCAGGGTAAAAAGACGCGAAAAAATACTGTGCATGACGAAACTCCCCTGACGATATCCGCATGCAGCGCCCCAAAGCCATTGCTTCGGCGCATTACGGCCATCTCCCCCTGGAAAGACCGTAATTGACGGATATTCGCCGCAAATCCCACATTTAACGCCGCTGTCATAATAGGGCATTTCTATACTTTAGTTTAGAAGGAACATAAGCCTATGGATGAGTCATTGCATTGCGTCATGGGGGCCTTGCATCCTCGGCCGATGTGGCGGTACGGGGGCTGTGCTAAGAACGCCGCCTTGTTCCCATGGCTGAAAACAAGGTTTGCGTGATGAACAAATTGGCTGTCGTCATTGTTGCCGTAGGCTCCCTGCTGGGACTGTCGGCCTGCGCCTCGTCCGAGGCGACCACGGTGCGTCTGTCGAACGTCTGGTCCACCACTTGCGGCACCGGCTCGCAGGGTGTGGTGGTCAGCGCCCCGACCATGGCGGAATTCCATGCCGCCGTCGAAAAGGCGCCGGAATGCGCCCATGGCTATACCGCCAACGCTCCGGCGCGGTAATCTTCGCCGAGTCTAAAAGACAAAGGGCCTGGACGGCATCGCCATCCAGGCCCTTGTCATTTGGTGATCCGGGTGGGACTTGAACCCACGGCCATTCGATTAAAAGTCGAATGCTCTACCACTGAGCTACCGGATCATCTGCCGCCCCGCCATCTGCATGGCGAACCAGCTGAAAAATCAGCTTCCCTTCACAGGGGCGCCCAACATAGGGAGACGCCCCCAGAAGGTCAATCAGTCTTTCACGTCGGCGGCAACCTTCATCCAGACGATACGGTCCGGATCGGTCACCATGCCGTTCATGCTCTCGTCGCCCTTCTTGATCTGGTCGACGAACTGCATGCCGTCGGTCACCTGACCCCAGATGGTGTATTTGCCATCCAGCGAGGAAGCCGGGGCGAAGCAGATGAAGAACTGGGAATCGGCGCTGTTGATGTCGGCGGCGCGGGCCATCGAGACGGTGCCGCGCAGATGCTTCTCCGACGAGAACTCGGCCGGAAGCTTGAAGCCCGAACCGCCACGGCCGGTGCCCTGGGGGTCGCCGCCCTGGGCCATGAAGCCGTCGATCACGCGATGAAACGGCGTGCCGTCATAGAAGCCCTTGCGCACCAGTTCCTTGATGCGGGCGACATGATGGGGAGCCAGATCGGGACGCATGGCGATCACCACACGACCGGTCTTCAGCTGCATGATCAGCGTGTTCTCGGGATCCTTGATGGGAGCGCCGGCATAAGCGGCGCTGCCCAGGCAGATCAGCGAGAGAACGAGAAAAAGCTTCTTCAGCAACGACATACGCTTATTCCTTGATGTCGGCGGCAACCTGCATGCGGACGATCAGATCGGGGTCGTTGACCACGCCGCCGCCGCCCGAGCCGCGCTTGATGTTATCTACGAATTCCATGCCCTCGGTGACCTGGCCCCAGACGGTGTACTGGCGATTCAGATGCGGAGCCGCATCGAAGCAGATGAAGAACTGGCAGTCGGCGCTGTTGGGGTTCTGCGCACGGGCCATCGAACAGGTGCCGCGGATATGCTTCTCGGCCGAGAATTCGGCAGGCAGCTTCTGGCCGGTGCCGCCGGCGCCGGTGCCGGTGGGGTCGCCGCCCTGAGCCATGAAGCCTTCGATCACGCGATGGAAGGTCAAGCCGTCATAGAAACCCTGGCGAGCCAGCTCCTTGATGCGTTCCACGTGTTTCGGCGCCAGATCGGGCCGCAGGGTGATGACCACGCGGCCATCCTTCAGATCGAGGAACAGAGTGTTTTCCAAATCAGACGCCGTCATGGAACGCTCCAAGGATATTCGTTCAAGAGAGAAGAAAGTTACGCCCGTTCGGCGGCCCAGCGGGCTTCCAGCCGCTGACGCACGCGAGGCGAGACGAAGGATGAGATATCGCCGCCCAGCCTGCCGATTTCCTTGACGAAGCGCGACGAGATGAACTGGCAACGCTCCGAGGCCATCAGAAACAGGGTTTCGATCTCGGGTTTCAGCCGGGCGTTCATCCCGGCCATCTGGAATTCATATTCAAAATCGGACACGGCGCGCAAGCCCCGGAACAGCTGGGTCGCCCCGCAATCCTGAGCGAACTGCACCAGCAGCCCGTCGAAGGCGCGAACCTCAAGCTCGGCCCCGAAGGGATTATGCAGATCGGCCAAATCGCCGCGCACCATCTCGGCCCGCTCTTCCAACGAGAACAGCGGGTTCTTGCCGGCGTTCATGGCGACGCCGACGATCAGCTTGTCCACCGACCGGCAGGCACGCTGGATGATATCCAGATGCCCTGCCGTGATGGGATCAAAGGTGCCGGGATAAAGACCGATCCGCTCAGGCATCACCGCCCTCCGCAACCTCCGGGGCGTCAGCCCCCTCCTCGCCATCCGCGCCCTCTTCCAGCTCGTCATCGTCCGAGCCGCCCAGATCGCTGAGACGGGCGGCGGAAACCACACGCTCGTCCTCGGCGGTGCGCAGCAGGGTGACGCCCTGGGTCTTGCGGCCGACCACGCGCACGCCATCGATGGGAATGCGGATCAGCTTGCCGGCATCGGTGACCAGCATGATCTCGTCGGTATGATCGACCGGGAACGACGCCACCACCGGACCAGTCTTTTCGGTCAGGTCGATATTGGCGATGCCCGAGCCGCCACGGCCGGTGATGCGATATTCATAGGCCGAGGTGCGCTTGCCGAAGCCGTTTTCCGAAATGGTCAGAATATGCTGCTCGGCGGCGGCCCATTGCTCGATCTGCTCGGCGGCCATGTCGCCGCGCAGATAGGAGTCGCGGGTCTCGGAGTCGAATTCCACATGGTTGAGGATCGACATCGAGATGACGCTGTCGCCTTCCTCCAGACGGATGCCGCGCACGCCGGTCGAATCGCGGCCCTTGAACACGCGGACTTCGGTGGTCTGGAAGCGGATGCACTTGCCCTGATAGGTGGCCAGCAGCACGTCCTGAGCTTCCGAGCAGACCTGCACGGCGATCAGGCGGTCGCCGTCATCCAGCTTCATGGCGATCTTGCCATTGGCGCGGATGTCGGTGAAGTCGGACAGCAGATTGCGACGCACGCCGCCGGTGGCGGTGGCGAACATCACATGCAGCTCGTTCCAGGTCGACTCGTCTTCCGGCAACGGCATGACGGTCGAGATGGTCTCTTCCTGCTCCAGCGGCAGCAGGTTGACCATCGCCTTGCCCTTGGACTGCGGGCTGCCCAGCGGCAACTTGTAGACCTTCATCTTGTAGGCGATGCCGGTCGAAGAGAAGAAGACGATCGGCGTGTGGGTGTTGGCCACGAACACCTGGGTGACGAAATCCTCTTCCTTGATCGACATGCCCGAGCGACCCTTGCCGCCGCGCCGCTGGGTGCGGTATTCGGACAGCGGCACGCGCTTGATGTAGCCGGTGTTGGTCACCGTCACCACCATGTCTTCGCGGGCGATCAGGTCTTCGATATCGGCTTCGAACTCGGCATCCTCGATGGTGGTGCGGCGCTCGGTGGCGAACTGGGCGCGCATTTCCACCAGCTCGCCGCGCAGGATCTCGTAGAGACGCACGCGCGACGACAGGATATGCAGATATTCCTTGATCTGCTCGCCGATCTCGGTCAGCTCGGCATGGATCTTGTCGCGCTCCAGGCCGGTCAGGCGGTGCAGACGCAGGTCCAGAATGGCCTTGGCCTGAGCTTCCGACAGCTTGTAATGGCCGTCGACCACGGTGCGGCCAGGCTCGTCGATCAGGCGGATCAGCGGCTCGACATCCAGGGCCGGCCAGTCACGGGCCATCAACTGCTCGCGGGCGGTGGCCGGATCGGGAGCTTCGCGGATCAGCTTGATCACCGGATCGAGATTGGCCACGGCAATCGCCAGACCGACCAACAGATGGGCGCGGTCGCGAGCCTTGCCCAACTCGAAGATGGTGCGGCGGGTAATCACTTCCTCGCGGAAAGCGATGAAGGCCTCGAGGATCGCCTTCAGCGGCATCATCTCGGGGCGGCCGCCGTTCAGAGCCAGGGCATTGACGCCGAAGCTGGTCTGCAGGGGCGTGTAGCGATAAAGCTGGTTCAGCACCACGTCGGGAATGGCGTCGCGCTTCAGCTCGATCACCACGCGGACACCGTCGCGGTCGGACTCGTCGCGCAGGTCCGAGATGCCTTCGATGCGCTTGTCGCGCACCAGCTCGGCCATCTGCTCGATCATGCGCGCCTTGTTCACCTGATAGGGAACCTCGGTCACGACGATGGCGGTGCGATCCTTGCGGATTTCTTCGAAATGGCAGCGGCCGCGCAGAACGATGGAGCCACGCCCGGTGGTGAAGGCGGAACGCGCCC
>Ga0310915_10000755_pt1 | contig 15915 bp, 27 predicted proteins | sample GREbulkMGAN111_FD_202508 | JGI IMG/M metagenome (GOLD analysis project Ga0310915, IMG submission 202508) | Lab enrichment of tropical soil microbial communities from Luquillo Experimental Forest, Puerto Rico - GRE.bulkMG.AN111 | ecosystem: Environmental > Terrestrial > Soil > Tropical forest >...
TGCGGAAGCGATGAGGGCGTCGCATCGAACATTACCTGTACTTGGCCGGCCAAGAGATCGGTAAGTGCAGGCGACGAACCGCGATATGGCACATGGACCATTTCGACACCGGCCATCATTTTGAACAGCTCGCCGACAACGTGGTGCGTAGAGCCGCTGCCAGCTGATGCCATGTTGATCTTGCCCGGATTGGCTTTGGCGTAGGCGATGAACTCTGGCAGGGTCTTGGTCGGCACCGATGGATTAACCTCCATGATGAAGCAGAAGGTGGCGAGTCCGCTGATCGGCGCGATGTCGCGGATGAAATCGAAATTCAGTCTGTCATAAAGCGTTGCGTTGATGGTGTTCGATGAATTGAGCAAGAGCAGCGTGTAGCCGTCCGGCGGCGAACGCACGACCGCTTCGGTGGCGATGTTTCCGGCCGCGCCTGGCCGGTTCTCGATGACGAATTGCTGACCGAGACGCTCCGATAGAAATTGACCAATTAGACGGGCGACTGTGTCCGATCCGCTTCCGGCAGCTTGCCCGACAATTATGCGCACCGGCCGCGTCGGATAGGCTTGTGCCCAAGCGAAGCGTGAGACGGCCGGCAGCGCGGCCGCGCCCGCGGCCAGATGCAGAAATTGTCGGCGGGGAAGTTTCATTTTGAACCTCCCTTCACGTCATTCAATCACCTCGTCGCCGCAGGCTCACCACTGTGCCGGCGGGCGCACGCTTAGCGTAGAAGTCGGCCCACGCATCCATGAGCCGTCGGCGCTTTTGGAGCATGTCGCCGCGCTGGTAGGCGGCTTCGGTCTTGTCGTCGAGGACATGGGCGAGTGCTGCCTCGACGAGCTCGCGCGGGAAGTTGGTGCGCTCGGTCGCCCAGGTCTTGAACGTCGCACGGAAGCCGTGCGCCGTCAGATCGCCGCGGCCCATGCGCTCGAGGACCTTGAGCAGTGCCATGTTGGAGAGGCCCTGCCCTGCCTTGGTACCTGGGAATAGGAACTGTTTGTCCTCTTGCTGCGCCCGCTTAAGCACCGACATCGCAGCCGACGTGAGGGGCACGCGGTGTTCCCGGCCGCCTTTCATGCGTGCGGCCGGCACGGTCCACATGCGCGCGGCAAAGTCGATCTCCGGCCAGCGCGCGGCTATTACCTCGCCGGTGCGCGCGACGGTCAGGATCAGGAATTCCAGCGCGTCGGCTGCGGCCCCTTCCCGCCCTCGCAGATCGGCCATGAAGGCGCCGATTTCGGTGTACGGAAGCGCAGGATGGTGCTTGACGGCCCGCACCTTCGAGCTTGACGGCAGCAGATTCGAAAGATGTCCGCGCCACCGGGCCGGATTTTCGCCCGCTCGGAAGTCTCGCGCCTTTGCCCAATCGAGCACGGCCTCGATCCGACCACGCACGCGACTGGCCGTCTCAGGCTTAGTTGTCCAAATCGGTTCCAGGACTCTCAACACCATCGCGACGTCGACGTCACCGACAGGGATAGAGCCGAACTCAGGATAGACGTACGTTGCGAGAGTATTCGTCCATTGCTGAGCATGCTTTGCATTGCGCCACCCGGCCGTGTGAGAGTCGATGTAGCCCTTCGCGCACTGAGCGAATGTCATCGATCGTGCGGCCTCGACCTTCTTCGCGCTATTCTCAGCCTCGCGGCGCTTGAGCGGGTCGATCTTGTCAACGAGCAGCAGACGCTGCGCTGCGGCTTTCTTCCGCGCATCGGCGAGACCAATTTTCGCTAACCCGCCGAGGCCCATTTCCCGTGCCTTGCCCTCAAGCATGTAGCGCAGACACCAGCTCTTCGCGCCGCCACGCCCCACACGCAGATAGAGCCCGCCACCGTCCGCGTAGAGACCTGATTTCGTCGCTGCTGCGACCGTTCGCGCCGTCAATCTATTGAGCTGGTGCGGCATGAATCTCTGCGACCATTTGTGGGTTGGGAGGAGAGTTTCGGGGATCTTCCGCCATACTGAACTTTCCGCCCAATCCTACAAAGTTTCCCGCAACAATTTGTGGGATTGTAGCGAACGGTGGCGGATACGTACAGACGGTTATCGCCAGAAAGTACTGGAAAAATAGAGGTTTTGTGAACGGTGGCGAACAGTGGCGAACTTCGTTCTGGCGGAGGGAGTGTCCGTTTTAATACCTTTTCGCCAACTTTCGCTAACTTTCGCTAACATACTAATTAGCTTGACGGGAAAAGACCAACCCGCACTTGATACCTGTCGCAGCCTTTCATACACTTTCATCGCAAACCGCGTTTTCCCCGGGGATACAGGCGGGGGGTTGAAGGTTAGGCGGAGGAATCGATGCGCTTGACTGCCCGCTTCGTCCAGCACGCTCCAATCGGCTGGCATTGCGACGGCCGTGGATTGTACTTGCAATGTACAGCCAGCACCGATGGCTTGATCAATCGATCCTGGGTCTACCGCTACGCAATGGATAGCCGGGAACGATATATGGGCCTTGGCCCCGTTGCAGATGTGAGCCTTGCCGAAGCCCGCGACAAAGCATTGGCCGCCCGCAAGCTCAAGCTCGAGGGCATTGATCCCCTCCAAGCCCGACAGCAGCAGAAGCAAGCGCGCATTATCGAGCAAGCAAAGACCGTTACATTCCGTGATTGCACTGAGCAATACCTCAATCTGCATCTCGACTCGTTCAAGAACGAAAAGCACAAGGCGCAATGGCGCGCGACGCTGGCGACATACGTCTATCCCAAGATCGGGAACATGACCGTTGCCGATATCGGCCCTGCTGACGTCTTGCGGTGTATCGAACCGATCTGGAATACGAAACGGGAGACAGCAAGCCGGATACGCCAGCGGGTTGAACGGATCTTGGATTACGCCACTACTCGGCAATATCGGACAGGAGACAATCCTGCAGCCCATGTCACCGAATCCTTGCCCAAGACGAAGAACGGCAGGAGACACTTTGCCGCCTTGGCGTATCCCGAGTTGCCAGTTTTGATGGCCGAGTTGCGTAAGCGTGACTCGCTCTCAGCCAAAGCGCTTGAGTTCACGATCCTCACAGCCGCCAGGACGGGGGAAGTGATCGGCGCCACGCGGGCTGAAATCGATCTCAAAGCGAAGACGTGGACGATACCTGCAGAGCGGATGAAAGCGGGCAAAGAGCACAAAGTCCCGCTTTGCAATCGTGCAATTGAAATTTTACAAAGCTTGGATCAGCGCACAAAAAATCTATTTCCATTGTCCAATATGGGTATGGCTGAATTACTTAAAGGAATGCGCCCAGGCGTCACTGTACACGGCTTTAGATCGACATTTCGCGATTGGGCGGCTGAAAGCACCAATTACCCAAACCACGTTGTGGAAATGGCTTTGGCGCATACCATCAGCGATAAGGTTGAGGCGGCTTATCGGCGCGGCTCTTTGTTTGCTAAAAGGGTTTCACTAATGGCGGCTTTCGAAAATTTCTGTGGAAAACCCCCTATTGTTTCGCCAGCCGTTGTGCCGTTTCGTAAAAGCCCTTGATGTTTGTCACGCCGCGTATTAGAGACGGCACAGGCCAAAGTTCGGATTCAGCCGACATGGAGTTGTTGGCCCCACCCTAAAGCGGCCCGACAAGGGTCAGGTGGCGCACCCCCAGCCGCTAACAAGATAGCGGCGCAATGGAGTGCGCTATGTCCGACGAAAACCTCGTTCAAATTGAACCGTTCGCCGTGCGCCCAAAAGAAGCCGCGCGCCTGGATGGCTGCGGCATAACTGAATTTTACGCGCGTTTAAATCGCGGCGAATACGAATCATACATCGACGGCACCAATCGCATGGTGACGGTGCGCTCAATTCGAGCGCGCCAGCAACGCGCGCTTGCTGCTTCCAACGAAAACGGCAACAAGCGGGCACGTCGGGCCGGACCCGGACGTCCGAAGAAGAAGAAGTATTCCAGTTCCTAACAACGAGACACCAGCCCGCTTTGGCTGGCGCTCGCTGTTCAGGTTTGGGGCTGGATAGACAATCTCGACACTTGGCTTCTAGCCCCTCAACCCGCCGCCCGCAAGCGGCAAATACGAGGAGGTTAGAATGTCCGACTCCCATCAGTCCCTTCCAAACAGCATTGAGCTTGACGGCGAAGCACTCGCGCGCGCTTACCCCAACCCCTCCCGCTTTAAGAAGCTGGTTGAGATGCTGCGGCGCAATGGTGCGTCCGACGCCGACATCGTGAAGGCGATGGCCCGCGCCAAGACCATCATTTCCCCGTTGCGGTGATTGGATGACCCGCCTTGAATACCTGCTTGCCGAACTGCGTTGCGCCGCGCTTCGTGCGCGGCTTTGGCAAGCCGACATTGAGGCTGTCGGCCTTGCGTTAAAGGCCGGCTGGATCACTCCCGAGCAGGCAGTCGAAGCACTTGATGATTGCGATTGCCTGCAACTCGTCGGAGTCTCGTCGTGACATACTGCCCAACGTGCGGCAGAAATCCCTGTCGAAGTCCCGGCTTTTGCGCGGAATGCGCAAAAACTGACGCTGGCGAGATACGAAGCATCCTTGATGACGTTCATGCCTTCCTTGGCCGCTTCGTCATCTATCCATCAAAAGAAGCGCATGACGCTCATGTTCTGTGGATAGCTCATACTCATTGCATGGATGCGTGGGAATCGACCCCACGCATCGCGTTTCTGTCACCCGAACCCAAGAGCGGCAAAACCCGTGCGCTCGAGATTTCCGAACTGCTGGTGCCGAACGCGGTCGAAGCCGTCAACATGTCGCCGGCCTACATCTTCCGTAAAATCGGCGATGAAAATGGGCTGCCTACGCTTCTTCATGACGAAATCGATACCCTCTTCGGCCCCAAGGCAAAAGAAAACGAAGACATACGAGGGTTATACAATGCGGGTCATCGCCGGGGTGCTGTCGTCGGACGATGTGTCGTCCACGGCAAAAAGGTTTTAACAGAAGAAATTTCCGCCTTTTCTGCCCTGGCACTCGCCGGGCTGGGGTGGCTTCCGGACACGTTATTGAGTCGGTCCGTCATCATGCGCATGCGCCGGCGCGCGCCGCATGAAAAGGTCACATCGTTTCGACGTCGTGTTCATGCCGTCGAGGGAAACAAACTTCGGGATCAGCTGGCCGTTTGGGCGGCCGGGGCCGTCAAGGAAATGACCGAGGCACGGCCGGTGATGCCTGATGGCGTCGAAGACCGGGATGCCGATATGTGGGAGCCGCTGCTGGCCATTGCAGACGCGGCCGGCGAGCATTGGCCGAAGCGCGCCCGCGTAGCGGCCGTAACGCTCGTAGCGGCTGCCGCCGATAGGGAGCCGAGCCTAGGCATCCGCCTGCTGTCCGATCTGCGAGACATCTTCGGTCAAGCCGAACAGATGACCACGGCCGTCGTCCTCGAACGGCTTACCAAGCTGCCCGAGGCGCCCTGGAATGAGTTGAAGGGCAAGCCGCTCAACGACAGGGGGCTGGCCGTCCGTCTGCGACAATACGGGGTGAAATCGAGGACGCTCAATCTGGGGGGTGAAAGCCGCTCCAAGGGGTATGTCCGCGAAGACCTGCACGACGTCTGGAAGCGATACCTAGCCCCTGCGCCCCCGTCACCTGAGGGAAGCGTTACGAGCGTTACGAGCGGAACAAGCCTTGATTTTCAAGGGTCAAAAGTAACGGACGTAACGGGAAACGAGGGTTACGGAACGGATGAGGGGGGCGAAAAAAGCACCGAAAAATCAACGGCCGTAGCGGACGTAACTGACGTAACGCTTGTAGCGGGGTATAGGGGCGATGCCTTCCCTGAGCTTCCCGACTGCTTACGGCGTGCCCCAAAGAGCAATGGCCAGCCACGGCTCTGCGACAACTGCGGCGCCCCCGGCGACCTGAATCCTTGGAACTGGCCCAATCGGCCCGACGGCATTGTCTTGCATTCAAGCTGCGAGGCCCCCTGGTTCGACAGCGAGGGGCGCGGCAATGAATCCCAATGACCCGCCAGATGGCGGAAAAATGAGACGCCAGTGGGAAGCAATCGGCATGAGTCGGGCGAGTTGGTATCGCCACGGCAAGCCTGCTGAAAAGCCGGAAGCAAAGATAACTCAACGGGAGATGGCCCAAGCGCTGAACGTCAGCATTCGGACAATCCAGCGATACGCGGCAGAAAGAAACCAGGAGCGGCGCGAACAAATACACAAAGAGGCAGCCAGACTTCGAGCGGAGGGGTGTCCAGAGAATGAGTTGGTTCAAAGGGTCTGTGAATCTCTAAATGCCGCCACAAGTCGGAATCCTGAGACGCTAACGCCCCGTCAATACCTCGATCTAATACGCATAAGGTTAGGAACAGTTATCTCATAGACCCGCCACATGACGGTATTGTGAGACACCGCCGTCCGCGACGGCACAACAGAGGAGAATGGAAAATGAAGCTCTACTGCGTTTCGACTACCGCGCCAGAGTACAGTGGCTTTAAGAATGTTGTGTTTCACTGGTTCAACGAAAAGCCACAAGGCAAGCGAGCGTATGCGGATCTCATCAAGGACTATGATCCGAAAGCCTACGCTATTTATTATGCCGAAGCATTTGTCGACGAGTTATTTACCGAAGATGAGGCACGGCAGTTGAAGGACTATATCGATCAATCCCATGAGGGAGAGACAATCATAAAAGAGCAGCCCTTACCGGTTGACAACAATGTGATGGGCTATGGCGCTATACCAGTCGGCGGTATGCAAGACTTCTACATGCTTTCCAAAGAGGCGGAATATTCACTTCCGTTCAAAGTGTATGGCTATTTCGATCTGAGGGCTTCTCTGGAAAGAGAAATGCCAAAGATAGAAAGCGCCGCTAGTGATATGTTGCCTTTCTAATGACCGAGAACCTTCTCACCCCCTCTGCTTCGCAAGCGCCATCCCCGGTCCTCCAGTCGGGGCTGAGGGCAGGCGAAGGGCAGGCGAACGGCGGCTCGAAGGCCGCCAAGCTGTTAGGATGGGAAAAGGTACCAGCCACCGTCATCAATCTCGACGCAATCGTGAAGGGCGAATTCGCCGAGAATGCCCATCGCCGCGTCTCCTGCGGCTCGATTGACTGCGCGTGCGCGTCTGCCGCATAAGACAGTCGCCGCGATGGTGGCGGAGCCGGTGGGCGTTGAACCCAAATCCGCGATCGCGCGCGCCACGCCAAGCGCCCGGCCGCTGCGCGCCGGGTCGCCAACATCCTTGCGCGGCAGTCAGAGCACCCGGGCGATGTCGCGCTGCTCGCCGCCGCGTTACGCGCCACGCTGAGCCACGACGGCCTCGCTGCCTTGCAAAGGGCGTTCCGCAACCGCCGCCGCGGGCAGGTGTAAGAGCGCCAGCAGGGGCAGCACGGCTGCTACCCGAGGCGCCAGGGTCCGAACAGCTAATAATTTTTTGGCCTACGAACCGAGAGCCGGATTTGCCGCAGCGGTGGATGCTGCCCTGACTTTAGATTTTCCAAAGTCAGCGCATGCCGGCATCATGCTCATAGACTATTGGCCTAGTAGTTTTAGGCAGATCTGACGCAAGCCTATCCAATAGAGCCTTAATTTCCTGAGTTCGCTTGTCGGACTTTTTTCTGGCGATTCCAGGAGCGTCGAATCGCTCGCTGATGTCGAATAAGTTTTCGCTCACGCTGCCCAGCTTGTCGTTCAAGGTGGCTAACCCGTCCAGCTTTTCGTTTACCGATGTCAAAAGGACTCCATTTTTCTCGATTCCAAGGCGTATCCGGTGGAGCGTTTTTTGGACCTCCAGAAAGATGAACGTGATGAAACACAAGAAAGAGACGGCTAGCATAACCAGCACCGCATCTTCACTCATCGTACCACCTCAGCTCTTGGCCTGGGAGGTGCGTTCAACGCACGATTGTTGGAGAGCGTACCAAAGCACGCCATCGGCTTTGCCGGGACGGGCTATAGAGCCGCATTCAGTCGCCGTCCTTGCGGGCGATGAACCAGTAGACCATTACTGCACTCCCCGCAGTGCCCCGTTGCAGCTCGAATGCAGCAGCGCAGCTCGACATCGCGCTCGAGCCTATTGGCCTATGGGGCCATGAGGCTAGTAGACCACCACCATCGACTGTGGAATTCTGTGCAAAACCGCACTGAACAGCACCCGGGCGGTCCCCTCGGGATTTTTGGGAAAAAATATTTCCGCCCCACCTATCATAAAATCGAGGTGGGGGGCGTGGACAGCCTTGGCCCCCGAGTCCACCCCCCGGGGGGTCGCAGGGGGTGCTACGGGACGCGAGCACCAATAAACATCAAACGAACTTGCCTATGGAATCGCGCGTGCCGATCCTCGTAAACCGAGCAGTCGGCTCGCCTTTCAGGCGAGGGAAGGTCACTCGCCATGCACATCGGTCCCACCGCGCACACGCCCCTCGCGTTGGGCCGCATAGAAGTCGGCCTCCTGCCGAGCCCACTCGGCCTTACGACCAATGTACGCACCTTTATGATGCTGGCTGTAGAGCCGGGGCGATCGGGCCGCTGCTCACCGCCGAGGAGATGGACAAGGCTGTCGCAAAGTGGCCGCCCGTCCGCCCACCGCAACAACAATAGGCCCACGGCGGCGCTCACGCGATCCGCGCCTTGCCTGCTTTGGGCCTTGGGGTAGTATCGGGGCGTCTAGGAGACTAGACGTTCCTCATCTGGTTTCTAAAAGCCCCGGCACGCCCGGGGCTTTCTTTTCTAATCCGTGTTCCGGGGGCCACCGAACAAACGCAAGCTACTGCGTCGGTCAGTTGGTCACCGTCGCGCCCAGCAAGACCGCGTGGTGACAAGTCCCGGCCCATCGCACCTTACACCCCGGTTGGGCCGCCCGGGCTCATAACAAACACCTCCCATTTCCAGCAGCAATCGCAGGGAAAGCGGGACCCAGTCTCGGATTCTGGTCCCATATTGAGGCACAGATCGAGACCCAGTTCTCAGCTCGGGCCCCATTGCCGGATTCCTGGCGTGTGTTGAAGACGCGCAAAGACTCCGACACCCATCCCCCCTCTCCCCGGCGGGGGCCTACCGGTTTGCACCGGACCCGATTTCAGAAATCCGAATCGGAAAAGCAGAAAGAGAGAAAAAGGAAAAAGATCGGAGGCCAAATGCTTTCTTTCGCGCGCGACAAGGTTGCCACAGCAAAAGCTATTCACAAATTGTAAGTTCTGTATGATTTTCGTCGCATTGATTCCAGTTATAGATTACAATGCAAAGATCGCTTTCAAAAGAGGATAGGAATATGACGACATACGGCTATGCGCGAGTTTCAACCAATGGCCAAGATCTCGCGGCACAAGAAGCTGAGTTGATGGCTGCAGGCTGCGCCAAGGTGTTCAAAGAGAAGGTCTCCGGTGCAAAGACCGATCGCACCGAGCTGACCAAGGCAATACGCAGGCTCGGGCCCGGCGATGTGTTGGTCGTGATAAGGCTCGATAGGCTGGCACGCTCGACACGCGATCTGCTCAATGTCCTGGCCACAATTGGCGAGCGTGAAGCCGGTTTTCGCAGCCTGAAAGACGCCTGGGCCGACACCACCACGCCGCACGGCAGGCTGATGCTCACGGTTCTCGGTGGCTTGGCCGAATTCGAGCGCGAGTTGATCCGAGCGCGTACTGGGGAAGGCCGCAAGCGCGCCAAGGCCCGTGGCGTGCGTTTCGGACGTCCCGCTGCTCTTACGCCACACCAACGGGAAGAAGCCCTAAAGCGCCTTGGCAATGGCGAAGCGCAGGCGGATGTAGCGCGGTCATTCAATGTCTCGCAGGCGACGATATCGCGGCTTGCGGCAGCCTGATTCACGCTTAACCGCGATTTTCATCACCCAAGCAGCTAACCTGTAGGCGGAAACATCCTCCACCCATCAATCCTCATGCTCGAGTGTAAGCGTCTGAGCTCTATCACGGATTTGCATCAGCTGCGCAATAAATCCATCGTTTGCCTCAATCGCCGCGCTGATCGAAATATCGTCAGGCTCTTTGAAGCCCACGCTCTGCAATAGCTTCCTGCCGATGTCGGTCATAGACTTTGCGGTGGTGAAATCGATGTGAGTTGGTTCGGCGGTTTCTCGAATTGAGTGGAATACCTTTGCGAGTCCAAGCTCTGCTGCAACCATGGATGCTGGGTTTTTCTGCTCTTCTGCGAGTAGGGAAGCTTTGTGGAGGCGTTTGCCGATGCGCTGCCGTGAGATATCTAGTTCTGGTTCGAGGCGCTTGTTTGCTTCGGCTTGGAGTTCTTTGACGCGCTGCAATATGGGTTGAACTTTCTTGAGCAATCTAGCGGCACAGACCTCTGCCGAGCCGCCTTTGACGCCAGCATCCTTAGCGGTGTAGCCGGCGGCGATGTAGGCACGGCCTTGGCTGTAAGGCTTGCGGTCGCCGTTAGCTAAGCCCTCAACAATAGCCTGAGCGAAGCGTTCCCAGCGGGGATTATCAAGCGCCGGCATTGTACGGAATGTTCCAAAGTGGTTGCTCTGACTTTATAGCAGATTTTCTGCACTATAGGCAGCCGAAAAACATGCGGCGCGGCTTTAGCGCGAGTTTGCTGAAGCCGTCCGAATGTCGATGTTGCGCGTCTGCTCGACTTGTGCGCCCATCGAAATTCTCCTGATAATTATGATTTGCCGCTCAGGGGCAAATTAATAAATCCGCGCCCTATCATTCCGACGGAGGCGTCAACATCGTTGGATTTCCGTCAAATTGCCTATCAGCGGCAAATAGTGAACATTTCAATTAGAGCATCGGACACCTGGCGTCGGTGTCGAAAACGGAATTACGCCATGTCGATTGAGCGCCTGCTCGATGCTGTCGAGTGTAGAGGCGACATTGGTCGGCGGGTTGCTGCCCTTGTTCTCCCAATATCGAACCGACCGAGGGTGACACCCAGCTGCGCGGGCAAGATCGGCTTGCGTGAGCCCGGCGAGCATACGAGCGGCCCGAATTTGGCGTCCCGAGACAATGTTGCTCATAACTAGAATCTATATACGATTCTGGAAATGCCGCCACCGGTCCATGCCCATGATTTCGCGGGCTAGTGACGCGCGTCGGGGCTCATTCTCAAAGAGAGCCCCGCCAGGGCGGGGCTGAGTCTCCTTAGGGACGAAAGTTGTGGGGATCGCCACGACACCCACCTGTCCTAATTTCCGGGCAAGAGTGTCCTGATTGGGACCGGCGGCTGCCCGACGACTGAGATGCACAGAGAGACAAAGAAAGCACCGGTCTCCAAATTCGGCTTCGGCCATCCCGGCTAGTTCTGTCGCGTGCGTCAACCAAAACGCACTCACAATCACGTCGCCGTACCAGCCCGTTCCGTCGCGTCCCGTCTAATTGGGTAGCAAAATGGTAGCAAGTGGTGCTGTACAAATCTCCCCCATGGGCGAAGACGGCAGCACCCAAATCCCGATCGGCCTACGACTCTCAGCCATCATTCTCAGAGCGCTGTTCGTGGGTGCGCTCCTGGCAATAACGGTGCGCGTCAGCACTCCCCAAAGCGAGACCCTTTGGTCCGTACACGAGACCCCCGGCGACCTCATTAGGCTGGCGTTAGGTCTCGCGGTGGCTCTGTGGATCGTCATCCACCTGTTCACGATACCCAAGACCGTCGAGGCGTATAAAAGGTGGGTCTACCTTGGCCTTGTGGTGGCCCCAGTTTCTTTGGCGGCCGCCGTCGTCATCTGGCGATGATAGGTTTGCGGTAATTGACTCAGCCGGGTGCAGCAGGGTGGCTGCTCAATTCAAGCCGGCGCCGCCCTCGCGCCTGGCGTAAGCACATTCACCGCCGGATCGGTCTGTTATTGTGCATTATTGGCATTTTCAGAGAAATTTTTGCGCGTTCGGTCGAGCTGGACCGGCTGATGAACTGAATTTGACTGTGGGCTGACTAAGAGGTGGGCGACCCGCGGACCGTCGGTCCCGAGTACCGTCCGGGTCCCCGGCGGCATAGCTTGGCCGCGACTGCCGCCGGGGATTCCCCATCCGCCGCCCGTGGCTACCCTTGCCCAGTTCCATCTGCGGAACCAGTCGCAAATTTTGGAAAACTTCTAGCGTCCCGCTTCGGCGGGGCCTTTCCTCTCTGGCAGCCGGAACCAGATCCTCGCGCCCCGAGTTGTTTTCGGTGCGGAAGGACAGTGAGCCTTCCGCGAGTGATCCAAAGTAAGACTGGTATGGCTCAGCCCCGCTCTTCGGCCGGAAGGGCGGGGCTTTTCTCGACCCCAACCAGCGTGGTTTCATTCCCTAATGTCCCGCATCAATCTTTGGACCGTTATCGCTATCCTCCTCGTGCTCTTCGCCGTTACTCGGTACCTGATGCACGAAAGTAGAGACTTCGCCGATCTGTGCCAACGACCCTTCCGCCCCGGCGTGCCAACGCTGAGCTTCCACATTGAAGCAGACATCGATGCGGAGATCGGAGCGCGGCTAGCAGAAGTCCGCCGTTGGCGCGGTCTGACGCAACGCCAGCTCGCCAAAGCCGTCGGCGTGACCATTACAACAATCCAGAATTGGGAGCGTGGGCGCCACGCAATCTCCGCGAAGCGCTTTGGCCCGCTTGCTGACGCGCTATATTGCCAGCCACTTGACTTACTGATGCTGCCAAGAGCGCACGTGGGCGTTCAAAAAATAATGGGCTACTCGAAGAGTAACCCGTGACAGCAATCACAGCAGCGGAGGCTGAAGCACGGCATGTTGCTCGGGCGGCAGATACAGAGCATGACCTGTAACTGCCGAAGTGGGCAGGCCCTTCCTCTCCGTGGCGGGCCTGCCCGCGCCAATAGCCGCGCTTCGCCGAGGGCTGCGATGCACAGAGAGACAAAGAAAGCCCCGGGCTTGCCGGGGCTTTAGGTCATCGACTGAGGAACGTCTAGCTTCCTAGACGCCCCAATACTATCCCAAGGCACAGATCAGACAAGGCGCGGATCGCGATATGCGTCAGAATCATGCAAGGCACGCGTCCAAAAAATCACTGTTGCCTTTAACCACTGGGTAATGCCAACGCGGAGCCTTGGTGGATGGTTGTTAGCAATGTGCACATGGCTCTGCATCGGCGCCGCCTGTGCTGGCTCTTCGTCGGCGGCCTCCTCGTCCTGCTGATGGCGAGGCTGCCAGCACACGCCCCTTGAGGTCATCAGCGCGAGCCTGCGCGACGTGACAAGCTTAAGCGACTTCATCGCCGCCGTCGAGGTCGGCGCGAGCCCTTCACCGTGCTGAGGACATCGGCAGCGCGCTCAAGGGAGGCGTGAACGTCTGCCAGCGACAACTTATCAACGAAGTGCTCGGGCCTCTTGTTACGCAGTTCGTTGGCAATTTTGGCCGCGAGGGCGCGACACCTATTCAGCGCGGTCCCAATGCCAGCCTTTTCGGTCGCGTCCACGCCGTCAAACTCATCAGACATAATGCGCTCCGGCTTCTCGGGGCCGTTAAGCCGGTCAAGCGCCGCTTTTTCTTGTTCTGGCATCATGGCTGCTCGGCGGCGCGAAATTTGCCCGCCTGCAAAAGCAAAAGCCTGCGATGTTTGCGCAAATGCCGCTTTTCGTATATCGACACTTCACCGGCGCTCTCTGCACGACGTCATCTGAGGGCCGCTTTGCGTTATTCAGCGTGCCCTCCACACCGGCCTTCTTGCTTGGATCTGGACTGTCAAACTCATCGGACATGGCGCGCTCCCCGACATCATGGGGCCGCCTCCAGCCCTAATTGGTCGCCTGTTCAAAACTTTTGCCGTGAACTACGGTTGCAATCGTAGGAGTCCTTTGGCGCATGGCACGCCTCAGGGCGGCGGTGGAACCGAATGCGAGGCTGTGCGTTGCGGTCGCGCAGGTTGTGAAGGTGTAGGCAGGTTGCGTTGCGATCTGGCAGCGCCTACGCGCAATAGGCCGTCCGGCCTGTCATCATCGTTGAGCCGCCGTCGAGCACGTTGCCGACACCGCCGAACGTGCTGCCGGTCTGGCCAAAACCAGACCAGCGCCGACGGAACGCTACAGCAAGCAATCGCCCACACTCGGACTTGTCAGTTACCGCCACCCAGTCGAGTATGATCCACGCCTACGAGGGTGACGTGCTGACGATTGTGCGCACAGCGAGCGAGCATATCGCATGAGCACGAAGAGGTAAGGATGGGACGCACAAAACATGGATTGCCGCCGCGAAGCAAAAGCGAGCGTGAATTTGATCACGAGATCGGAAACATTGTCTTCGTGCTAAACGCCATTGACGCCGGTCGCCTCGATCACGTCTTTGTCGATGCTGAGACGAAAGCGGCAGTAAGAGCAGATTGGATGGCGAAGGCAGAGGCTGTCGTCCGGAAAGTACGTCAAAGAAAGCCCCGGTCTCTCAAACCGGGGCTCTAGGTAGGTGATCTAGTGATCTGGAGGGAAAATGAGCTACCCCCCAGACCCTCCGATACTATCCGAAGGCACACATCAGGCAAGACGCGGTAAGGGCCCGTCCAAAAAACGACCGTTGCCTTTAACCGATGGATAAGGCCAACGGGGGAGCCAAGTGGTGCCGGCAAACTACACCTCCGTTGCCCAACTTTATTTAGTCCACATGTTGCGGCGTACCCGTATCTTTTCAAACGATTATTTCGTAGCCACTAAACACCGGGGACTCCCGCGCCGATGGTCGTGGGAAATTCATAGGCAATCAAAACCGCTTGGAATCAGACTTAACGGCGACGGCTTCAAATCGGAGTTCGCAGCGAAACTTGCCGGCGAAAAAGCCCTAAGAGAGCTTCTGAACGGCCTCGCCCAAGAGGACAAGGTCTGACGTCCCAAAAGCTGCGCACGGCCCGCATGTCCTATCGGCTGCCTTATCGTCATCCAGACGCTGCCAACAAAACCAGCGGTTTGCACAAACTATTGCATTGTGTAGGGGCGTCGGGAGAGAGCACGCTGAGAGCATGCTGGAATCAACCGTTTCCTTCCCAGCCATATTCTTTGCGGCGATCATCGGCGTCATTATTTTCATCGCCTTGAGTGGGTTGTTGCTCGATCCGCACGAGTGAAGCGCCCCAAAAAGCCTAGGACCTAGCCACCTTTCGCTAAGGAGATGGGCACATCATGAGCCACGGAGCAAAAGAGGAGAGGCCGTGGACTTCGGACATCGTGTGGGCGGCACTCTATTCAATCCTGCTTCTCTTACTAATGGTTGCATGGGCAAACATTGCGGCGTGAAGCCGTCTTGGGATTACGCCGATGCACAGAGGCAAAAGAAAGCCCGGGACGTGCCGGGGCTCTAAGGACCAACAAGGAGTCTAGTGCTCACTAGACGCCCGATACTAGGCACAAATCAGGCAAGGCCCGACCCGCCGTGTGTGCTCGACGGGCCAGGGATTTAGATCACGACGAGCTTGCCTTCTATTTTTTACGCGGATCGTCAGCCGGGTCGACGTAATTGACCGCCCACGGCCCAACGCCATGGACCTGAAGGATGGTCTCTTCCTTGGTCCAGGCGAAGTGGTTCATCTTAGGCTGCATAATCGCCACGCCGCCGGCCGATATAGCCTGGGTCTTGGTGGGATCAAGCTTGTCTCCCATGCCGATGTTAAAGGTGCCGGAGATCACAGTTACGTGCTCGATCGCGGGGTGCGAGTGCGCTGGAATTTTGTAGTCCGCCGGAAGCTTAATGCGGAAGGTGAAAGGCACTGCCTCATTCAGCGGTCCCTCAATGACGGCAATCTTCGCGCCAGGTGGCAACGCCGGCACGTCAGTCCATTTAAGATCAGAGGGCGTAACAAACGCGTGTCCTTCAGCCGCATATGCTGGAGGGATCAGGAAGACGCAAAGTCCACCCAAAACAGCGGCTGTTATTGCTACGGGTCTCATAGCGACTGTGTACCGAGTTTTCATGACATCCTCCCCACTAACCCGCCGAACACCAACGTCCGGAGGGCGTGAAATCATGCTTCGCTTCGCGTGAGACGCGCAATCAAAAAGAACGAGACACAAAGACACAGGGCTATAGTCTCTGGTTATCGACACGCCGGTGGT
>Ga0310915_10000762_pt1 | contig 15866 bp, 9 predicted proteins | sample GREbulkMGAN111_FD_202508 | JGI IMG/M metagenome (GOLD analysis project Ga0310915, IMG submission 202508) | Lab enrichment of tropical soil microbial communities from Luquillo Experimental Forest, Puerto Rico - GRE.bulkMG.AN111 | ecosystem: Environmental > Terrestrial > Soil > Tropical forest >...
ATGCAGGACCGGCAGCTTCCTGACGAAGACCAGATAAGCCAGAATCTCCAGGGCGATGATGCCCAGGGTGACCAACAGCTCGCCGATCGACGGGAAATAGTGCCAGCCGGGACGGCTGTAGGACGTCAGATAGGCATCGATGCGATAGAGCGAGCCGCCCAGCAGCATCGCCACGGCGGCAATGAACTGAAGCTTCTCGTTATTGCGGTTGGCCTTCGGCGCCATCAGGATGATCGGCACCGCAAACAGCGCCAGTTCCATCAGGAACATGAAGCTGAGGCCGCCCGAGCTGAAGATCAGTCCGGCCTTGCCCTCGACGACGATATCGCCGACGCGCAACACCAGGTAGGCCGACATCAGCGCCACGATATAGCGAGTGATGAAGCCCAGGATCTTGGCCTCGGACGGACGCTTGAAGGCCGAAGTCACCAAAGTGGCTTCAAAGATCACGATGGAGAAACCCATCGACAGAGCCGACAGCAGGAACAGCAAGGGCAGCAGCTTGGTCTGCCACAAGGGATGAACCAACTGGCCGAACACCACCAGCAGCGTGCCCAGCGAGCTTTGATGCATGGTGGGCAGCAGACAGCCCAGGGCGATGAAGACGAACAGCACCCGGTTCAGGAAATGCTTGTGCTTGGCGGCACCCCATTTCTCGGCGAAGGCGGGCGTGAACTCGATCCACAAGACGATGCAGTAGCAGGCCACGCAGAGCGCCACTTCGAACATCACCGAATTGGGGTTGGAATAGGTCGGCCACATGATGTGCCAGAAATTCCAGTAACGGCCCAGATCGAAGATGACCGAGAAGCCGCCCAGCGAATAGCCGAACATGCTGGCCAGCAAGGCGGGGCGCACCAGCGGATGGTACTTGCCCTTGTTCAGGATATAGACCAGCAGGGCCATCGCATAGCCGCCGCAGGCGAAGGCGGTGCTGATGACCACGTCATAGACCACCCAGATACCCCAGGGATAGCCGTTGTTGATGTTGGCCACCGCGCCCAGACCATAGACGAAGCGGTAAAGGATGAGGACCGAAGCGATCACGAACAGCAGGGCGGAAATGACCGTCGTGCGGGTGATGACCGATCCTCCAAGGGGAGCGTGCTTGCTCATGGGCTTACTCCTCGTCCTGGCCGTCATGCTTGGTGTGCTTGTAGGCGGCATAGATCAGACCGCCCAGCACCGCCACCGGAGCCGCCATACCCTTATACAGGGTATGCTGGATGCTCTCGGAGTTGCTGGCATTCGACGAGGCGTCCAGATGCGGATAGCCCATCTTCTCGAACGGCACGCCTGAGAGCAGCATCATCTGAGTGCCGCCCATCTCGGTCAGGCCATAGGTCGAAGGCTGGTAATGCGCAGCCGGCTTCTCGTGACCGTCGGCCAGATTGTCCACCGTCTTGCGGGGGAACAGCGAAGGCACGCCGGGGGTGAGGCTATGACGCCGCTCGGTTTCCTCGCGCAGACCCAGGACCGGGCCGAACAGGGTAGCGCCGGTCGGGCAAACCTCGGCGCAGGCGGGGATCTGCCCCACGGCCTGACGATGCTTGCACATCTGGCACTTCTGAATGCGCGGGGTCGGCGTGTCGTACTGGAAGCGCGGCACCCCGAACGGGCAGGAGGCAACGCAGTAGCGGCAGCCGATGCAGGCGTCGGGGTAATGGCTGACGATGCCGTTCTCGGGGTCTTTCTGCATGGCCGAGACCGGGCAGACCGAGACGCAGGACGGATCGACACAGTGCATGCACGACTTCTTGATGAAGGCGAAGCCGTTGTCTTCCTGGTCCTTATGATCCGCCGTGCCCTCGGAATACAGCTTGATGACGTTCAAGGTGTAGCCCGAGATGTCCAGCGGGGTGTCCCACAGCTTATCCTCGGTGTTGAACTCGGGATGCGTGTCGTTGGCCTGACGGCAAGCCACCACGCAGGCCTTGCAGCCGATGCAGAGGGTGGAGTCGTAAAGGAGCCCCACCGCCTTGGGCGGCAGCTCCTTGTTCTCTCGGGCTTCGGCTGTGCCGGCGGTGACGACGGCGCATGACGCCGCCGCGGCTCCGCCAACGGCCGCTCCCTTCAAGAAATCGCGTCGGTTGATCGACATGGAAGGTTACTCCTTGCCGAAATCGGTGTCGTCGGGCTTCGGATTGCGGCCCAGATTGCGGGCCAGCATGGCGCCGGCGCCGGCAGCCAGACCGGCGACGCCAGCCACCAGACCGACCGAGCCCAGATTGCCGCCCGTCCCCTGCTCTTCCACGATGCGCGGATAGCCGACCGGCGGAACGATGTATTTCGGCTCGGCCAAAGCATGGATCGGCTTCTGGAAACCAATGCCCTGTTCGGTACAGCCGATGCAGGGATGGCCGGTACCGACCGGCCAGCTGCCCGAACCGACATCCCCGAACAGGATCGACGGGCAGTTGGCATAGGTCTCGGGGCCCTTGCAGCCCAGCTTATACAGGCAGTAGCCCTTGCGGTGACCGTCGTCGCCGAATTCCTGAGCGAAGCGGCCGGCATCGAAATGCGCACGGCGTTCGCAGTTTTCGTGGATCAGGCGCGAATAGGCGAACTTCGGGCGGCCCTTGTCGTCCACATCCGGCAGCTTGCCGAAGGTCAGGTAATGCACGACGGTCGAGATGAAATTATAGGGGTTCGGCGGGCAACCGGGGATGGTCACCACCGGGGTGCCCTTCAGCACTTCGGGAACGCCGGTCGCACCCGTGGGGTTCGGCGAGGTCGAGGGCATGCCGCCCCAAGAGGCGCAGGAGCCCATGGCGATCACCGCCGCCGCATCCTTGACGCATTCGTTCAGCAGCTCATAGGCGGTCTGGCCGCCAATCTTGCAGTAGACGCCGCCGTCCTTCATGGGAATGGCGCCTTCGACCACCAGCAGATATTTGCCCTTATTGGCTTCCATGGCGGCCTTGCGGGCGGCCTCGGCCTGATGGCCGGCGGCGGCGAACAGGGTCTCGTGGTAATCCAGCGAGATGATCTCAAGGATCAGCTTGTCGAGGGTGGGGTGATCGGAGCGCAAAATCGATTCCGAACAGCCGGTGCATTCCTGGAAATGCAGCCAGATCACCGGCGGGCGCTTGGCCGAGGCAATCGCTTCAGCGATCTGGGCGTCGGCGCCTTTGGGCAGTCCCATGGTGGCCGCCATGGCCGTACAGAACTGCATGAAGGTGCGCCGCGACAGCCCCAGCTTGGTTTCAATCGCGGTCAAGATGTTGTCGTTCATGTCCCCAACCTTTCTCACTGCGCGGATTTGTATCCGCCGCCGACGCGGGGAGCGACGGCGTTGGAACGAGTTTCAAAATGGTGGAAAGCAGGGCACCCGGCGGCGCTCGACGCGGTGATGTCGAGGCCCAACGCGATCGTCGTCAGCCGACACATGGAACGGCTGCGCCCGCCTGTCAGCGGCGGCGCGCTCGAAGCATGATGGATCTGCAAACGTCCCTCCGGGAAGCCTGGTTAAGGTTGTTGCCCCTTCCTTATGCCTCCGTGAATGGCAAGATCCGTGCCACTCCCTATCAGACAATCACCATTCATTTAATATCAATAAGATATGCATCATTTTCCCCATCTCGCGCATGCGAACAAATGGCGGATATGGACATAATTCTTACAGCAACTGGAAAGCTATCAGACAGTTTTAAAATGCAAAGTAAGTATCCACTTACCGGAAGGCATCCTGCCAAAATCGGGGAAAAACACGCATTTCGCGAAACGCTAAAAGAGGCGATGTCGCATTGCTTGAGGCGAGACTCAGGATAAATTTCACAGCCGGCCCTGGGCAAATGCGGGCGACATGACCACCTCTTCAGCAAGCCGGACTGGAATCCGGCGCCATTCTGCAAGGAGGCAGTTGATGTCCAAGAAGTTGTTGCTGGCTGCGGCCGCCACCCTGTCGCTGATACCAGCCGCCTGGGCAGGCTCGGTCATGCAGGCCAAGACGATGATCGGCTATGTGCTGACCGACGAAAAGGGCATGACGCTTTACACCTTCGACAAGGAAGAGATGGGCAAGATCGTCTGCACCGATGCCTGCGCCCAGAACTGGCCGCCGATGGCCGCCTCGATGATGGACAAGGCCGCCGGCGATTACGGCATGATCAAGCGCCCCGACGGCTCCATGCAATGGACCTATAAGGGCAAGGCGCTCTATCACTGGGCCAAGGATATGAAGCCCGGCGATACCATGGGCGAAGGCTTCAAGGATATGTGGCACGTCGCCAGGCCGTAAACGCCAAAGGGGCGGAAGACCCAAGCCTTCCGCCCCTTGACGAGCCATTCAAGATGGCGACCCCAGTAGGACTCGAACCTACGGCCTGCCGCTTAGAAGGCGGCTGCTCTATCCAGCTGAGCTATGGGGCCAAACATGAAAAAGGCGGACCAGCATATGGCCCGCCTTCACCGAAACGGCAGGGCCGAGTGGTTACGAAATTCTGTTGAAAGCGAAGTTGTCGGCGTAGTTCTTCGGCTTCACCGCCGTCTTCGGGGCCTCGGCCACCACAACATAGTCCAGACCTTCGCGCTTGGCGTAGGCCACGGCCTCTTCCTGGGTGTCGAACTTCAGCTTCAGCTGAGCCAGGGTATCGCGGGAACCGACCCAGCCCATCAGGGCGTCGGGGTTCTTGCGGTCCTGCGGCTCGAACTCAACGATCCATTTGCGGGCCAGTCGGCCGGACTGCATAGCGGTCTTCGCGGGACGATAGATACGAGCCTTGGCCATTTGCCGGAACCCCTTGATCTTGAGACGTTGGAAAGGTGTTAGCACAGGCAGAGGGATGGTTCAACCAGCGCGAAGCCCTTTCTCCCTCTTCGTCACCCCCGGGCTTGACCCGGGGGTCCACGCATTCCTGAGCCGTGGATGCCCGGATCAAGTCCGGGCATGACGAAGAAAAGTTATTACCGCGGCAGTTCGCTGCTTCCCATCAGGAACTCGTCCACCGCGCGGGCGGCCTGACGGCCTTCGCGGATGGCCCAGACCACCAGGGACTGACCACGGCGCATATCACCGGCGGCGAACACCTTGTCGACCGAGGTGCGGTAGTCGTCGGTATTGGCCGCCACATTGCCGCGCCCGTCCTTCGACACGCCCAACTGCGCCAGCAGGCCCTCATGCACTGGATGCACGAAGCCCATGGCCAGCAGCACCAGATCGGCCTTGAGGATGAATTCGCTGCCGGGAACCGGCTTCAGCTTGTCATCCACCTTGGCGCAGGTAACCGAGGTGACCTTGCCCCCTTCCCCGTTCACCGACAGAGCGGTGACGCTCCACTGGCGTTCGCAGCCCTCGTCATGCGAGGTCGAGGTGCGCAGCTTCTGCGGCCAGAGCGGCCAGATCACCGCCTTGTCTTCCTTGACCGGCGGCTTGGGCATGATTTCCAACTGGGTGATCGAGGCAGCGCCATGGCGGTTCGAGGTGCCGACGCAATCGGACCCGGTATCGCCGCCGCCGATCACCACCACATGCTTGCCCTTGGCGTGGATGTCCTGGTCCGAGAAGGCTTCGCCCGAGACGCGGCGATTGTTCTGGCCCAGGAATTCCATAGCGAAATGCACGCCGGCCTGCTCGCGGCCCGGCACCGGCAGATCGCGGGGCTTTTCCGAGCCGCCGGTCAGCAGCACGGCATCGAAGCCGGACAGCAGCTCGGAAGCCTGGATATCGACGCCCACATGCACGCCGGTCTTGATGGTCACCCCTTCGGCCTTCATCTGCTCGGCCCGGCGCTCGATGATGGACTTGTCCAGCTTGAAGTCGGGAATGCCATAGCGCAGCAGGCCGCCGACATAGCCGTTCTTTTCGAACAAGGTGACGTCATGGCCGGCGCGGGCCAGCTGCTGCGAGGCCGCCAGGCCAGCCGGGCCGGCGCCGATCACCGCCACCTTCTTGCCGGTGCGCGGACGCGAGGTGTCGGGCTTGATCCAGCCCTCGGCCCAGCCCTTCTCGACGATGGAATATTCGATGTCCTTGATGGTCACCGGGGCGTCGGTCAGGTTCAGGGTGCAGGCCTGCTCGCAGGGAGCCGGGCAGACACGGCCGGTCATCTCGGGGAAATTGTTGGTGGACTGCAAGACCTCCAACGCTTCCTGCCAGCGGTTGCGATAGACCAGATCGTTCCAGTCCGGGATGATGTTGTTCACCGGGCAGCCGGAATGGCAGAAGGGCACGCCGCAATCCATGCAGCGGGCTCCCTGCTGGCTCAAGGTCGCCGGGTCCTGCTGGACGGTGAATTCCTGGTAATGCTTCAGGCGGTCGGAAACCGGAGCGTAGCCATGCTCGACGCGCTGGAATTCCTTGAAACCGGTCGGCTTGCCCATCTTAGTTGCCTCCCTTCACGGACGCATCCTGGCCTTGGGTCTTCGCCATGGCCTCCAGGGCCTTGCGGTAGTCGACCGGCATCACCTTGACGAACTTGGGCATGTAATATTCCCAATTGAGCAGAATGTCGTGGGCCCGCGCGCTGTTGGTATAGCGGCGGTGGTTCTCGATCAGCTGACGCAGGCGCTGGGCGTCATGGCGGGTCATGTCGCCGGACACATCCACCAGACCATGGCCCTCCAGCTGTCCGCCCGACCAGTCCTGAGCTTCGGGCGCACCCGAATCTTCGGCGGCCACCGGCTCCAGCTCGACCATCGAGAGATTGCAGCGGCGCGAGAAGTCCCCGGCCTCGTCCAGCACATAGGCGATGCCGCCGCTCATGCCGGCGGCGAAGTTGCGCCCGGTCTGACCGATGACCACGACGATGCCGCCGGTCATATATTCGCAGCCGTGATCGCCGACACCTTCGACGATAGCGGTCGCGCCCGAATTGCGGACGGCGAAACGCTCGCCGGCCACGCCGCGGAAATAGCATTCACCCTCGGTGGCGCCATAGAGCACGGTGTTGCCGAGGATGATGTTGTTCTCGGCCACCAGCTTGGAGTCCTTGGGCGGCATGATGACGATGCGCCCGCCCGACAGGCCCTTGCCGACATAGTCGTTGCCGTCGCCGGTCAGCTCCAGGGTGACGCCACGGGCCAGGAAGGCGCCGAAGCTCTGGCCGGCAGTGCCAGACAGACGGATGTTGATGCTGTCGTCGGGCAGACCGGCCTGACCGTAACGCTTGGCCACCTCGCCCGAGAGCATGGCGCCGACGGTGCGGTCGGTATTGTTGACCGGAAGCTCGATCTGAACCGGCTTGCGCGACTCCAGTGCCGGCTTGGCCTGTTCGATCAGCTTGCGGTCCAGCACTTCGTCCAGATCATGTTTCTGGCTCTCGGTGTTGCGGATGGCAACCTCGGGGCCGACCTTCGGGCGGTGGAACAGCTTCGAGAAGTCCAGACCCTTGGCCTTCCAATGGGAAATCGCCTTGCGGGTCTCCAAAAGATCGGTGCGGCCCACCAGCTCTTCCAGCTTACGCACACCCAACGAGGCCATGATCTCGCGCACTTCTTCCGCCACGAAGAAGAAGTAGTTGATCACATGCTCGGGCTGGCCGGTAAAGCGCTTGCGCAGTTCCGGGTCCTGGGTGGCGACACCCACCGGGCAGGTGTTCAGATGGCATTTGCGCATCATGATGCAGCCGGCGGCGATCAGCGGAGCGGTGGCGAAGCCGAACTCGTCGGCACCCAACAGAGCGCCGATGATGACGTCGCGGCCAGTGCGCAGACCGCCATCCACCTGCACCGAGACGCGGCCGCGCAGGCGGTTCAGCACCAGGGTCTGATGGGCATCGGCCAGACCGATCTCCCAGGGAGAACCGGCATGCTTGATCGAGGTCAGCGGCGAAGCGCCGGTGCCGCCGTCATAGCCCGAGATGGTGATGTGATCGGCGCGGGCCTTGGCGACACCCGCCGCCACGGTGCCGACGCCGGTTTCCGACACCAGCTTGACCGAGATGCGGGCCACCGGATTGACGCTCTTCAGATCGAAGATCAGCTGGGCCAAGTCTTCGATGGAATAGATGTCGTGATGGGGCGGCGGGCTGATCAGGCCGACGCCGGGAGTCGAGTGACGGACCTTGGCGATGGTGCTGTCGACCTTATGACCGGGCAGCTGCCCACCCTCGCCGGGCTTGGCGCCCTGAGCCATCTTGATCTGGATGTCGTCGGCATTGACCAGATATTCGGCGGTGACGCCGAAACGGCCCGAGGCCACCTGCTTGATCGAAGAACGCATGGTGTCGCCGTTCGCCAGCGGCAGGAAACGCTCGGCTTCCTCGCCGCCCTCGCCGGTGTTCGACTTGCCGCCGATGCGGTTCATGGCGATGGCAAGGGTGGTATGGGCCTCGCGGCTGATGGAGCCGAAGCTCATGGCACCGGTGGCGAAACGCTTGACGATCTCCTTGGCCGGCTCGACCTCGTCGATCGAAATGGCCTTGCCCGCCGGCTTCAGATCGAACAGCCCGCGCAGGGTCAGCAGCTTCTCGTTCTGCTGATCCACCTGCTTCGAGAAATCGGCGAAGCGTTCGCGGGAATTGCCGCGCACGGCATGCTGAAGAGCCGCGATGGAGTCCGAGGTCCACATATGGTCCTCGCCGCGAACGCGGTGGGCATATTCGCCGCCGACTTCCAGATGATCCTTCAGCACCGGCGAAGCGCCATAAGCGGCGGCATGGCGGCGCACGGTCTCTTCGGCCACCTCAAGCGCACCGACACCGCCGATGTTCGAGCTGGTGTTCTTGAAGTACTTGGCGATGAACTCTTCCGACAGACCCAGAGCGTCGAAAATCTGACCGCCGCAATAGGACTGATAGGTGCTGATGCCCATCTTGGCCATCACCTTGAGGATGGCCTTGTCCACGCCCTTGATGAAGCGCTTGTTCAGCTCGTACTCGCTCAAGGGCTCGGACAGGGTGGGAGCCATCGCCGCCAGGGTCTCGAACACCAGATAGGGGTTGATGGCTTCAGCACCATAACCGGCCAGACAGCAGAAATGATGGATTTCGCGGGCTTCGCCGGTTTCGACCACCAGGCCGACCTCGGTGCGCTTGCCCGCCGCCACCAGATGGTGATGCACGGACGAGGTCGCCAGCAGTGCCGGAATGGCAACGCGATCCGGCCCGACCGATCGGTCGGACAGAATGATGATGTTGATGCCGGCGGCAACGCGGTTGGAAACTTCGGCCTTCAGGGCCTCGATGGCCTTTTCCATGCCCGCCGCACCCTCGGCAGCCGGCCAAGTGATGTCCAAAGTCACCGAACGGAAGGCGTTGTCGGCATGCTGGCTGATGCCGCGAATCTTCTCTAGGTCTTCATTGGTCAGGATCGGCTGACGCACCTCAAGACGCTTGCGGCTGTTTTCCTCGGGCTTGCCCAGCAGGTTCGGGCGCGGGCCGATGAAGCTGACCAGCGACATCACCGCTTCCTCGCGGATCGAATCGATCGGCGGATTGGTGACCTGGGCGAAGCACTGCTTGAAATAGGTGTAGAGCAGCTTGTTCTTCGACGACAGCACCGAGATCGGCGTGTCGGTGCCCATCGAACCGATGGCTTCCTGGCCGGAAACCGCCAGCGGCGCCAGCAGGAACTTGGTGTCCTCCTGGGTGTAGCCGAAGGCCTGCTGGCGATCCAGCAGGGTAGCCGGGTCAGCCGGCTTGGGCTTGACGGTGGCCGGCAGGTCTTCCAGCACGATCTGGGTCTTGGCCAGAGCCTCGGCATAGGGATGCGCGGCGGACAGTTCGGCCTTGACCTCGGCATCATCGATGATGCGGCCCTGCTCCAGATCGATCAGCAGCATCTTGCCGGGCTGCAGACGCCACTTCTTGACGATCTTGTCTTCCGGAAAGGTCAGCACGCCCATTTCGGACGCCAGCATGACGATATCGTCATCGGTGACCAGATAGCGGGCCGGGCGCAGGCCGTTGCGGTCCAGGGTGGCGCCGATCTGGCGACCGTCGGTGAAGCAGACCGCCGCCGGGCCGTCCCACGGCTCCATCAGGGCGGCATGATATTCATAGAAGCTCTTGCGCTCGTCATCCATCAAGGGATTGCCGGCCCAGGCTTCCGGCACCAGCATCATCATGGCATGAGCCAGCGAATAGCCGCCCTGCACCAGCAGTTCCAGCGCATTGTCGAAGCTGGCGGAATCCGACTGGCCTTCGAAGGTCAACGGCCACAGCTTGTCCAGATCCTCGCCCAGCACCTCCGACTTCATGGCGCCGCGACGGGCTGCCATCCAGTTCAGATTGCCGCGCAGGGTATTGATCTCGCCATTATGGCAGATCATGCGGAAGGGATGCGCCAGGCTCCATTTCGGGAAGGTGTTGGTCGAGAAGCGCTGATGCACCAGGGCCAGGGCCGAGACCAGACGCTCGTCGCTCAGGTCCTTATAATAGACGCCCACCTGATCGGCCAGCAGCATGCCCTTGTAGCAAATGGTGCGGCAGGACAGCGAATTGGCATAGAAATCGACGCCGGTATCGCCCAGTTCGGCGGCCACGGTGTTCGACACCTGCTTGCGGATCACGAACAGCTTGCGCTCGAAGGCGTCCTGATCGGCGACATTGCCGCCCTTGCCGACGAACACCTGGCGCACCACCGGCTCGCAGGCCTTGACGCTTTCGCCCAGGCCGGAATTGTCCACCGGCACGTCGCGCCAGCCCAGCAGGACCTGGCCCTCGGCCTTGATCTTCTCTTCGATGATGGCTTCGCAGCGGGCGCGGGCCTCGGCCTTGCGCGGCAGGAAGAACATGCCGACGCCGTAAGCGCCCTTCTCGGGCAGCGCGATCTTCAGACCGGCGGCAGCCTCGCGCAGGAAGGAGTCGGGCAGCTGAATCAGAATGCCGGCGCCGTCGCCAGCCAGAGGATCGGCACCCACCGCGCCGCGGTGGTTCAGATTGGCAAGGATCTGCAGGCCCTGTTTAACGATCTGATGAGTCGCGCGGTTTTTGATGTCCACCACAAAACCGACACCGCAGGCGTCATGTTCATTCTTCGGATCGTAGAGGCCCTGTTGCTGAGGGAATCCCTGAGAAATCATATCCTTACCTTTTTCCCCTGATGCACGGAAGATTGTTTCCAGCCGCGTTGAACCTTCGCGTATAACAAAACAGTTCGCCGATGACACGCGGTAAATAACGCCCCAGACAAGGAAAGATGTCCTGACAAATGGTATACGATATACAAAATTGCTTTATCTTATTGTTATCATTGTCATATTAGCATTCCAAACAATCCCATGATGCGTTTATGGAATTGTCCTGCGGCAAAAATTCATGGAATGAAGCATAAGTCCAAAAGTGTTTAAAATTCTAAACATCTTGTGTTTTATTTCTAGACGCAGCGCAGCATCGGCAATGGTTGACAGACGCCGGTAAACAGGCCTTGATGAAAGACATGATTGACCAAGAATTAAGCAATTCAGATCAAGAATTAGGCAAAACCGTTGCCATCATCGGCGGTGGTCCTGCCGGTCTGATGGCGGCCGAGCATCTGGCGACGGCTGGGCTGAAGGTTGACCTCTATGACGCCATGCCCTCGGTCGGACGCAAGTTCCTGCTGGCCGGCAAGGGCGGTTTGAACCTGACCCATAGCGAGCCCCTGCCCCGATTCATCTCGCGTTTCGGCAAGGATGCCGACCGCTTCGCCCCCTGGCTGGAGGAGTTTGGCCCCGAACAGGTGCGGACCTGGGCGGTGGGTCTGGGAGTGGAAACCTTCGTCGGCACCAGCGGCCGGGTATTCCCCGCCGAGTTCAAGGCAGCGCCTTTGATGCGCGCCTGGGTGCGGCGGCTGCGGGGGTTGGGCGTGCGCTTCCACCCCCATTGCCGCTGGCTGGGATTTGACGCGAATAACGCACTGCAATTCACTGATAAAGAAAGGGGATTAACCATCTCTTCAGACGCCGCTTTATTGGCATTGGGCGGTGCATCCTGGCCCAAGCTGGGGTCGGACGGCGGCTGGGCGAGCATGCTGGAACGCTCCCTCGGCTGCCGCACCGCCGCCTTCAAGCCGGCCAATTGCGGCTTCCTGACCGGCTGGTCCAAGCATATGCGATCCCATTTCGGCAGCCCCCTGAAGACCGTCGCCCTGACCTTCCAGGGCCGCCGATTGAAGGGCGAGGCGCTGATCGCCGACTATGGCATCGAAGGCAGCGCCATCTACGCCCTGTCGGCAGCCTTGCGCGACGCCATCGAAGCCGAGGGGCATGCGCTGCTGGAGATCGACCTCAAGCCCGATCTGACACTGGAACAGATACGCGAACGCCTCGCCAAGCCGCGTGGCCGACTGTCGCAGTCCAACTGGCTGCGCAAGGCCCTGAACCTGCCGCCGGTCGCCATCGCCCTGCTGCGGGAATGCGCCCCGGCCCCGACCGCCGAAGCCATCAAGGCCCTGCCCCTGATCCTGACCGGCACCCGCCCGATGGAAGAAGCTATCTCGACTGCCGGCGGTCTGCTGTTCGAGGAGTTGGACGAAAACTTCATGATCAAGCGCCGCCCCGGCCTGTTTGCCGCCGGAGAAATGCTGGATTGGGAGGCTCCCACTGGCGGCTATCTGCTAACCGGCTGCCTGAGCCAAGGCGTGGCGGCGGCCCGGGGGATCATGGAATGGCTGGATATCCACCCGAATGATCGTTCGGGAGATTTGACGCCTTAATACTGCTCCAGCACCGCCGAGGCCAGCTTGGTGGGGGAGTTCTTGGCCGGCTTCTTCAAAAGGGCGATGCGGGCGCTGATATCGTCCACCGTCGCCGCCGGACGGCCCAAGGGCGCCTCGACCACAGCGGCGCTGGCGCCCAGCAGCGGGAACTGCTTCAGATTGCCTTCGCGGTCCTGGGCGGTGATGAAACCGGCAGCGCGGGCATCGGCGTCATAGAAGCTTTCGGCATCGCCGCGGAACACCGCCAGCAGCTCGGCCACCTGCCGCTCGGCCTCGGCCAGGCCAACGCCGACGAAGCCGATGAAGAAGTCGTCGCCGCCGATATGCCCCAGGAAATGCTGCGGCTCGATGCGTTTTCGCATCAGCTCGGCGAACAGCAGGATGGCGCGGTCGCCTAGGCGGAAGCCGTATTTGTCGTTGAACGGCTTGAAATTGTCGAAGTCGACATAGGCATAAACGAAGGATTCCTCGGCCAGGGTCAGGCTGTCATTGACGAAGGCGTTGATCAGCGCATTGCCCGGCAATTTGGTCAGCGGGTTCTGATCGCGGGCCTGAGCCAGATTCTTTTCGTTGATGACGCGGATGATCGAACGGGCCGACAGGAAGCCGACATAGCGCATCTGCTCGACCAGCAAGATGCCCTCGGCCTCTTCCTCGCCGGAATAGATGGCCATGATGTTCTCGACCGAAGTATGCACCTCGGCAATCGGGCAGCGGACGATGAAGTCCCGCAGCTTGCGGCCCAACCCCTTGTTCGAGATCAGATCCTTGCCGAAGGGGGAATAGGCGTAGTTCTTGATATTGGCTTCGCGGATGATGCCCAAGGGCTGGCCCATCAGATCGACGATGGGGACAAAGGTCTGGTTGGTGTCGCTGCGCAAACGCTCGAACACCGCCGTCACATTGGCCTCGACCGACAAAGGCTCGATGCGCTCCATCTGATCCAGGATGATCTTCTGGTCGCCGCCCTTATGCCGGCGGTCATTACGGGCCAGCTGCTCGATATGGGGATAGGCATGCGGGAACAGTTCCAGCTCGGCATCGGGCCGGGCCACCATATGACCTTGCACCAGATCGCAGCCGATCTCCTTGCAGACCATGAACTCCTTTTCCGTCTCGACCCCGGAAGCCACCACCACGATGCCCAGCAGATGCGCCAGCGACACCATCTGGGACAGCAGCAGCTTCTTGCGGCTGTCGTTCCAGACATCGCGCACGAAGAAGGGATCGATCTTGATGAAGTCGGGTTCGGTCACATGCAGCAGCTGCGCTCCCATGGCGGCGCCATACTGGTCCAGCGACAGCTTGCAGCCATTGCGGCGGAACGGACGCAGCCAGTCCTTGTTGTCCGCAGCACGCCCGCCCGCTGTTTCGCCGGCAGGCGGCATGCGGTTGATGTCGAAAGCCACCGCGCTTTCCGGCAGATCGTAATGGGCCAGCAGCCCCTTGATATGGCGGGGCACCAGGCCATGCTCGTCCAGCGAACGGCTGTCCATGTTCAGGAACAGACGCTTGCCGCGCGCCTTCTCGGTGGCGGTGAAGCGGGCGATGGCCAGTTCCCACAGCTGCAGCTGCGCGGCATCCAGGATGCCCTTTTCATGGCAGTTGTCGAACAGCGCCTGTTGCGTGTGGAACCCCAGATTCTCGTGATTGCGCAAAAAGGCCTCGAAACCGAAGCAGACTCCGGTGGCCACATTCACGATCGGCTGGAACACGAAGTCCAACCGCCCCTTGAGGCCGTCCAGAACAGTGCGGGACGCATCAAGATAGGCGCCGGTTTCCTCGGACGAGAAACCGCGCTCCTTTGGCTCAGACGCCACATCAATGTTCAAGGGCCGCTGATCGATCATGGCCTGCAACGAGCTTCCGATTGTTGGAAAAACCAAGCCGAACCCAAGACGGATTTCATCACGGAGAATCGGCCTTAGCTGCAACGAATGTCAATTCTTGCGGGGCTTCGACACGGAACTTTCACATGGCCGCAATGAATCTGATTCCTTGCGACGAATTATGCTAGGATTGGACTGGGATATTATGGGGGTATGGAATGAATTCCACGACAGGCCTTGGCCTGGACAGCCTTTTGCACGCGTTGCTGCGGCATTTGGTCGAGGAAGCCGGAGCCGTCGGAGGCATTGTCGTCTCGGCGGCTGGGGCCATGCTGGCGCGCCACCCGCCCTTGGGGCTGCAGGCGCCAGGGGTGCCTGAACCGGCGAAACTCCTGCGTGTCATGTCGGGTGAATGCTGGAACGAGGGGGCACGCTTCCTTGCCCCTTTGACCATCGGCTCGCGATCAGTCGCCGCCCTGGTTCTGGAAATGCCCGACGGCAAACAGCTTTCCACCGAAGCCGGTGCTCGCCTCTTGACCCATGCCGGCCATACCAATCTGGCCTGGAGTCCCCTGCCCGAAGATACTGACCCGGAATCCGAGGCTTTGCCGCCATTGCATGTGCTGGTGGCCGAAGACAACGAGGTTAATCGCAAGGTCGCCAAGGCCTTCCTGGAACATGCCGGCCATGCGGTGGCGGTCTGTTCCGATGGCGCGCTGGCGGTGGAGGCAGTGCGCGAGGGCGAGTATGACGTGGTCCTGATGGACATCCGCATGCCTGGCATGGATGGGGTCGAAGCCACCCGCGCCATCCGCGCCCTGCCCGACCGCCGCCGCGCCGGCCTGCCGATCCTGGCTTTGACGGCGAATTTCACCGCCGACGAAGTCGATCTCTATCTGGCTGCCGGCATGAACGGGGTGATCCGCAAGCCCCTGCGTCTGGGCGACATCGAAGCGGCGCTGGCCCCCATCTTCAGCCTGCCGGACGACAGCGCCGACGCCAAAACAGCGGAACAAAGTCCCGAAGACACTGCCGGAACATCTCCGGTGCTGGACCCAGCCCGCGTGGCCTTGCTGGCCGAAGCCCTGCCCCCGGCCAAGCTGGCCGAACTTTACGCCTCGGCCAAGGCCTCCATCGTCGAGACATTGGCCGAACTGCGCCGCCATTGGGCAGACCAGGATGTCGCCGCCGCCGGCAAAGCCGCTCACCGTCTGGCGGGCGTTGCCGCCAATTTCGGCTGCACGTCCCTGGGCGAGCTGGCCCGCATGATCGAAGCCGGCTGCAAACAAGGCGTCCTGGGACGCCAGTATGCCCAGTCCCTGTCGGAACTGGAAAACAACACCCTGGAAGCCTTGTCAAAGCTTCATGACGAAGATACCTCGGGGAATTCAAGGTTTTAAATCCGCTCCAGATATGTTACGCTGAAACAAGGGGAGAGGTACCAGAGCATCTTAGTCC
>Ga0310915_10000775_pt1 | contig 15774 bp, 14 predicted proteins | sample GREbulkMGAN111_FD_202508 | JGI IMG/M metagenome (GOLD analysis project Ga0310915, IMG submission 202508) | Lab enrichment of tropical soil microbial communities from Luquillo Experimental Forest, Puerto Rico - GRE.bulkMG.AN111 | ecosystem: Environmental > Terrestrial > Soil > Tropical forest >...
CATCCTTATGCAGGCCCTTGCCCACCAGGGCCGGGTCGCCTTCCACATCCAGGATGTCGTCGGCGATCTGGAAGGCCAGGCCGATATCATGGGCATAGGCCTTCAGCGCCTGACGCAGCTGCGGGGCGGCCTTGCCCATCACCGCTCCGGCCTCGCAGGAAAAGCCGATCAATCGGCCCGTCTTCATCTGCTGCAGGCGGGTGACGGCGATCATGTCCATCTCGAGCTCGGCGGCCAGCAGGTCGAGCATCTGCCCGCCCACCATGCCATTGCCACCCGAGGCGACAGCCAGTTCCCGCACCAGTTCGCAGCGCACCTGCGGGTCGGAATGGGTGGCGGGGCCGGCCAGCACCTCGAAGGCCTTGGTCAGCAGGGCGTCGCCGGCCAGAATGGCGGTGGCTTCGTCGAATTTCTTATGAACCGTGGGGCGGCCACGGCGCAGATCGTCATCGTCCATGGCCGGCAGATCGTCATGGACCAGCGAATAGCAATGCACCATCTCGATAGCGGTGGCGACCCGCAGCGCGCCTTGTTCCGAGACATTGAACAGATGGGCGGTCTGCAGCACGAAGAAGGGCCGCAGCCGTTTGCCGCCGTCCAGGCTGGCATAGCGCATGGCTTCGACCAGCTGGCGTTCCGCACCGTCCGGCAGGGGCAGCAGCCGTTCCAACTCTTCGTTCATCGCCTGGGCGGTCTGCTCCAGGCCGTCTTTCAGGGAATGGCTCATCCGATCTCGGCCGGCTGGGTGGAAATCTGGCCATCCGAACCGACGACGATGCGCTCGACCTTGGCCTGAGCCTCGGCCAGCTTGGCCTCGCAATGGCGTTTCAGCAACGCGCCCCGGCTATAGGCGTCGATGGCTTCGTCCAAGCGTCCCTGACCGCCCTCCAGCTGGCGGACGATGGTCTCCAGTTCGGCCAGGGCTTCTTCGAAGCTTAAGGCGGAAATATCGGGCAGGCCTTGGGACAAAGCGGAACTCCTTGCGATGAGGGGCGTAATTTTACGCCCGAAGCATCGCAGGGGCAAGGAAATGGCGGAGCCTTATGAATGCTCCAGCAGCGCCTTGACATGGGCGGCGCAGGAGACCGTCAGCGACTTCAGGTCATAGCCGCCTTCCAGCACCGAGACGACGCGGCCCTGGCAAACCTCTTCCGCAAGCTTGCACAGCTCGTGAGTGACCCAGGAAAAGTCTTCCGTGCTCAGCTTCATATGCGCCATCGGGTCTTGCGCATGGGCGTCGAAACCGGCGGAAATCATCAGCAGGTCCGGCTTGAACTTGCGGATGGCGGGAATGATCTTGTCGGTCACCGCCGCCCGCCATGGCTCGCTGCCCGATCCTTGCGGCAGCACGATATTGATGATGTTGCCGGCCACCCCGGTCTCTTCCGGCAGGCCGGTGCCGGGAAAGGACTCGTCCTCGTGGGTCGAGACATACATCAGGTCGGGATGGGCGTAGAAAATATCCTGGGTGCCGTTGCCGTGATGGACGTCGATGTCGAACACCACGACCCGCTTGGCGCCATGCACCGCCTTGGCATGCATGGCCCCGATAGCGGCGTTGTTGAACAGGCAGAAGCCCAGCACCGCCCGGCTTTCGGCATGATGCCCGGGCGGGCGGGTGGCGCAAAAGGCGTTCTTCACCTCGCCCTTCATCACCGCATCGACAGCGCCGACGGCGGCCCCGGCCGAGCGCAGGGCGGCTTCCCACGATCCTTCCGAGACCACGGTGTCGGGATCGAGATGGGCGTAGTCGTCGCCGGTCGGCAGATTGTCGCGCACGAAATCCAGATGGTCGGAATCATGGGCGCGCAAAATCTGCTCGCTGCTGGCGCGCGGAGCCTCCATCCGTTCCAGAAACTGGAAGTCTTCTCCGCTCAGGGTGGACAGCAGCAACCGCAGCCGTTCGGCGCATTCCGGGTGGTAATCCCCGGTGTCATGCCCCATGCAGGCGGGATGGGTGAACAATGCGGTTGCCATGAACGTCCTCGAGCTTGAACCTGGGGGTTAGAGAGGCTTTTCTAATTTTCGTAACAAATTTACCCAAAACGGCTCAAGTGAGCAATTTCCAAAAAGCTTATGAGGCTGGCTTCCGGCGCATGGCTTGGGCATGATGCCGTCATCATGGCGAAAATCAGATTGGATCAAATGCTGGTGGACCGCGGCCTTGCGGAAAGCCGGTCCAAGGCTCAGGCACTCATCATGGCCGGGTTGGTCTATGCCGGCGAACGCAAGCTGGACAAAGCCGGCCTGACCCTGGCCGAGGATGCCCAGATCGAATTGCGCGGCCAGGATCACCCTTGGGTGTCACGCGGCGGGCTGAAGTTGGCCAAGGCCATCGAGCATTTCGGCCTGCAACCCGAAGGCATGATCTGCTGCGATGTCGGTTCCTCGACCGGCGGCTTCACCGACGTGCTGCTGGCCCATGGCGCCGCCAAGGTCTATTCGGTCGATGTCGGCCATGGCCAGTTGGCCTGGAAGCTGCGCAACGACCCCCGCGTGGTGGTGCTGGAAAAAACCAACGCCCGCCATCTGACCGCCGAGATTATTCCCGATCCGTTGGACATGGTGGTCTGCGACGCCAGCTTCATCGGTCTGGAAACCGTACTCCCAGCCGCCATTGCCCTGACCGGCCCGCAAGCCTGGCTGGCCGCCCTGATCAAGCCGCAGTTCGAGGTCGGCAAAGGCCGCGTCGGCAAAGGCGGCGTGGTGCGCGAACCCGAACTGCATGCCGAGGTCTGCGAGCGCATCCAGAATTGGCTGGCCGCACAACCCGGCTGGACCGTGCTGGGCATCACCGAAAGCCCCATCAAGGGCCCGGAAGGCAATGTGGAATTCCTGATCGTGGGGCGGAAGGGCTGATCACTCCTGCTGGAGTGAGAAAATTAGAGCCACAGAGGCACAGAGACACCGAGAAAGAAGAGGCTATCCTCTGTGTCTCTGTGTCTCTGTGTCTCTGTGCCTCTGTGGTGAAATGGTTTTTCCCTTGGGCTCTGCCCAGACCTGCTCGCCAGTTCATGATCCAATCATGGCAAGGCCGATCGACCACAGTTCATCTCATCCCGATTCGCTCCCAAAAGTATGATGGGCGGCGATGCATTCGTTGCTCTCCGTTGATATGGGGGGTGGGTGTAGGCAATTATTCACATTGTCATCTTTTGAGATGGAACGGCCTATCTGGAGATTTGCCGGAAAACCCACGCAATTCTTTGGGTTTTGGCTTCCTGAAAGATGATTTCGAGGGTGCTTTTGTAAATATAAATTAAAATAAAAGAAAGCAGGCCGGAGGTGCCATGAAGTTCGTTGATATCGTGGACATTAAGGAGCTTCGTGGTATCTGCGAGGATTTCACGACCCTGACTGGTGCCGTGACGGCCATCCTTGATCTTCAGGGAAATGTTCTGATTGCCACTGGGTGGCAGGATATCTGTACTCGCTTCCATCGCGTCAATTCGACCACCTCAGCGCGCTGCCGCGAGAGCGACACCATCCTGGCCGGGCAGTTGGAGCAGGGCGAGACTTACAACGTCTATAAATGCCGCAATGGCATGGTCGATGTCGCCGTTCCCATCATCATCGATGGCGAGCATCTGGCAAATTTCTTTACCGGCCAATTTTTTTTCGAATCCCCCGACGAGTCGTATTTCGTCCGCCAGTCGGAAGAGGTCGGCTTCGATCAGACGACGTATCTCGAGGCGCTGCGTAAGGTTCCGGTCTTCAGTCACGAACAGGTCAGGGCGCTGATGCGCTTTTTCAGCCGGCTGGTCAGCCTGATCGGCGAGATGGGGCGATCGCGCAAACGCTATATCGAGATGAACGCCGAATTGGAGCGCGAGGTCGTTTTTCGCAAGAGCGCCGAGAAGGCGGCGAAAAACGAACGGCGGCATCTGCGTACCTTGCTCGACACCTTGCCGGATATGGTGTGGCTGAAAGACCCGGACGGCCTCTATCTGAACTGCAATCACGAATTTGAAAAGCTGTATGACGTGCGCGAGGCGGATCTGATCGGCAAGCCTGACCAGGAATTCGTCGGCAAAGACTTGGGCGATATTTTCCGCCAGCGTGACCGCAACGTCATCGATGCCGGGGCCAAGCATATCTATGAACAATGGGTCACCCTGGCCAGGGACGGTTCTCGGGTATTGTTGGAAGTCTCGAAAATCCCCATGCATGCGGATGACGGCAGCCTGACCGGCGTGCTGGGCATCGGTCGCGACATCACGGCGCGCGAGATCGTCTCGGCTGCCTTAAGGAAGGCTTTGGCCGAGGCCGATCGTTTCCGCGAAGCGCTGGACCATGTCTCGTCCTATATCTTCATGAAGGATCGCGACCGCCGCTACGTCTATGCCAATCGCCCGACGTTGGAGCTGTTCGGCTGCACTGCCGCCGAATTGGTGGGATGCGACGATAGCGCGGTGTTTCCCGAAGAGGCCTTGGCGGCGGCGCGCGAGACCGATCTTCGCGCCCTGGGCGGCGAACAGACCCGCCGGGAAATCAATATCCTGAACCGCAATCAGGAAAGCCGCATCCTGCTGGAAATGAAGGCTCCGATCTTCGAACAGGCGGGAGACGGTGAAATCTCGGGCATGCTGGGGGTTTGCACCGACATCACCTATATCAAGGAGCATCAGCAGCAGCTGGAGCGCATCGCCCATTACGATGTTCTGACCAATCTGCCCAACCGGGTCTTGCTGGCCGACCGCTTGCAGCAAGGCATCGCGCGGTGCCAGCGGTTCGGCACTTCTTTGGCGCTGGTCTATCTGGATCTGGATGGATTCAAGGAAATCAATGATGGCCATTCCCATGCCATCGGCGACCAGTTGCTGATCGCGGTGACCCAGCGCATGAAAGGCGTCTTGCGGGAAAGCGATACTCTGGCCCGGATCGGCGGCGACGAATTCGTCATCATCCTGACCGATCTCGATCAGTCGGAAGACTGCAAGCCGCTGCTGGAACGCTTGCTGCAAGCCGTGGCCAGTCCGGTGGTGCTGGATGATATCGTGCTGCAGGTCTCGGCCAGCATCGGCGCAACCCTTTATCCCCAGGACGGCGTCGATGCCGACATCCTGTTGCGGCACGCCGATCAGGCCATGTATCAGGCCAAGCAGGCCGGCAAGAACCGCTACCATCTGTTCGACGTGGATGAAGACATCGTCGTCAAAACCCAGCGCGAAAGCCTGGAGCGCATTCGCCTGGCCCTCGATCAGGACGAGTTCGTCTTGTTCTTCCAGCCCAAGGTCAATATGCGCACCGGCCGCGTCATCGGCGCCGAAGCACTGATCCGCTGGCAGCATCCTGAGCGGGGATTGCTGGCGCCGGCTGCGTTCCTGCCGATCCTGGAAGGACATCTGCTGAGCATCGCCTTGGGCGATTGGGTGATCGATGCGGCCTTGCGGCAGATGGCGGACTGGCATCGTGCCGGGCTCGATCTGCCGGTCAGCGTCAATGTCGGGGCGCGGCAATTGCAGCAGGAGAATTTCGTCTCGCGTCTGCGAGAGCAGCTTGCGGCCTATCCGGAGATTCCTCCGTCATGGCTGGAGCTGGAGATTCTGGAAACCAGCGCCATCGCCGATATCGGCGTCGTCACCGAGCTGATGCGGGCCTGCCAGGACCTTGGCATCCGTTTCGCCCTGGATGATTTCGGCACCGGCTATTCGTCGCTGACCTATCTCAAGCGACTGCCGGCCGAACAGTTGAAGATCGACCAGACCTTCGTGCGCGATATGTTGGGCGACCGTGACGATATGGCGATCGTCGAAGGCATCATCGGCCTGGCCCAGGCGTTCCATCGCGAGGTTATCGCCGAAGGTGTGGAGACCGAGGCGCATGTGGAACTGCTTCTGTCTCTGGGATGCGATCTGGCCCAGGGATACGGCATCGCCCGACCGATGCCTGCCGGGCAAATTCCCGATTGGGCGCAGAGCTGGCAGGGAGCCCGGCGGCGGGCGTCCCTGGATCTATCGGTGAGTTGAGCTGTATCGTCGGCCGGAAGGGCTGATCACTGCCTCTCCCCTTGCGGCAGAGGGCTGGGGTGAGGGGTAATGGTTTTCTTTGGGCGCTGCCTAAACCCGCCAGGGCCAGCGGCCCTGGACTGCAAAGGAGGATGTCTGGAATTTTGGTGGGGGTCGCCAATTGATGTTCCTGATTTGACATCTTGATAATTATTGGTCATTATTTGTGATATTTTCTTAAAGAGTGCGACGTTCAACAAATGCGATGGAGGGGTTGTTGTGAATTATTTATTCATGAAGAAAATATCATTATTATTTTTACTGGGCGTAGCGCTTTCTGGATGTGCTGAAAGTAGCAAACCTTTATCTGTGAATACAGAAATGTTTCCGCCGGAACAGTTAAGGAAGGTGCATATCATCGTCTACCGCCCCTATATCAGCTCGCCGTATGCTGGTCGCACCGTAATGGTAAAAATTAATGATATGAATGTATGTGGTCTTAATCTCGGTGATGCAGTTGTAAAGGATATTGATCCTGGCGTCGTTGTTATTTCGGCGGCGTTATGGGAGGCATCAGGGGGTGGTGCAAGAAGTTTCAATGTTGACCATGAGAAGATTTATTATTTTAGGCTGCTGGCAAATGGGGCGGGTGTTTTTTTAATTGATGATGTTGATTATGTTTCGGCATCTCCTGAGCTCGCCAATATTAGGGCTATCGATTGCAGGTAGGGGCTGTCTGTCTCCATAAGGAGCGATCTGCGTAATCGACATGCGATGCCTGAGCAACCTTCCCGTCTCTTTTTGAGGCGGGCATGAGCGGAGCCCGTGGGGAATCTGTGCTGCCCTCACTCCGCCGCCTCGACCGCCAGCGCCCGGCGCTTGTTGATGCTCGATCCGATCATGGTGAAGCCGATCAACGCGAAGGCGGTTTCAGCAATCGAATGTCTGATCGTCGGGCGGAAGACTGGGGCGGACTGACTAAGCCATAAGCAGGCAGTTATGACAGCGCGGCGTGGGTATAAAATGCGTCGGGCACACCAATGATCTTATAGCGGTTGCGTCCCTCATGTTTCGCCTGATAGAGCGCCTTGTCGGCATGCTCGATCAGTATATCCGCCGTGGCGGGAGTTTCCCCTCCCTCTCCAGTTATGGTGAGGCCCAAGCTGATCGTGACGGCATGGGCGCCATCGGGGCAATCCAGCTTTCCTCTGGTTCGGACGGCGCGCAGAATCTTCTCGGCTACTTGCGGCAAAGACACCGCATGAACGCCGGGGAGGATGATGACAAATTCTTCGCCGCCGAACCGTGCGACGGTATCAATGCCGCGGACGTTTTCCACCAGGAGTTCGGCAATGGTTTTAATAACTGTATCGCCGGTCGGGTGGCCATATGTGTCATTGATCTTTTTGAAGTGATCGATGTCGGCCAAGCAAACGGCCAGCGGGCTCTTGCTCCGCTTTGCGCGGCTGATTTCTCTGTCGATAAGATCGCTGAAACCTCGTCTATTCCAGACCCCCGTCAAAGGGTCGATCAGAGCTTCGCGCTCGGCCTCTTCAAGGGCGGTCAGCATGGACAGCTGCGTTTCCGAAAGGCGGCGGTTCTCAAGGACGATCTCGGCCAGCCGGCCCATATCTTGTAAGGTTTCCTGCTCTTCGCTAGTCATCTGACGGGGTTGTGTGGAGATGACGCAGAGCGTGCCAATCTTAAAGCCTTCCTGATTTGTCAAAGGCTGGCCCGCATAGAAGCGGATATGGGGTGGGCCCGTAACGAGGGGATTGTCGGAAAACCTTGGGTCTTCGAGTGCATTGTCGACGATGAACGGTTTGTCGCCAAGAATTGCATGGCCGCACAGAGAGATGCTCCGATCGGTTTCGCTGGCGTCGAGGCCGCATTTCGCCTTGAACCATTGGCGATCTCGGTCAAGCAAGGAGATCAAAGCCATTTTCGTGTGGAAATGTTTCTGGGCGACGCGGACGATACGATCCAAATCAGCCTCTCTTGGGGTCGAGAGAAGTTGCATTCGGGAAAGCGAGGCTAGGCGGTCGTGATCATTCTCTGGGATCGGAGCAGCCAGCATGGTCGATCTCACTCCATGACATTAGCCATAAACGCCAAGTGGTGTAGGGAGCTTCGCTTGTCAATGGCGATATTCACTCCGCCGCCTCGACCGCCAGACTTCTCCGCTTGTTGATGCTCGATCCGATCATGGTGAAGCCGATCAGCACGCAGGCGGCTCCGGCGATGATAAAGGCTTGCAGATAGGTATCGAACTCGCTGCGCATCACGCCGGCGCCGAAGGCGGCGGTGGCGGCGCCCAGCTGGTGGCCGGCGGCGATCCAGCCGAACAGGATGGGGGCGTCGCGCTCGCCAAAGGCATCGGTGGCCAGACGCACGGTGGGGGGCACGGTGGCGATCCAGTCCAGGCCGTAGAACACGGCGAAGATCGACAGCTCGAACACGCTGAAGTCCGAGAAGGGCAGGAACAGCAGGCTTAAGCCCCGCAGGCCGTAATACCAGGCCAGCAGCAGGCGGTTGTCGAAGCGGTCCGACAGCCAGCCGGAAAAAGTGGTGCCGAACAGATCCAAAATGCCCATGGCCGCCAGCAGCCCGGCAGCGCGCACTTCCGGCAGGCCGTGATCGATACAAAGCGCGATCATATGGGTGCCGATCAGCCCGTTGGTGGACAGGCCGCAGACGAAGAAGCTGGCGAACAGCAGCCAGAAGGTGGGTGAACCCGCGCCACGCCCCAGCGCTAGGAAGGCGTTCACGAACGGGTTGCCGACATGGTGGTGATGCTTGGGATCGTCATCCTCGGCGCCATAGGCGGTCAGGTCGACGGACGAGGGATGCTCGGGCACCAGCAGCCAGACGATCGGGATGATCAGGGCGGTGATCACCGCCGCGCCCAGGGTCGCCAGCCGCCAGCCCTCGATCTCGATCAGAGCGGCCAGGGCCGGCAGGAAGGCCAGCTGACCTGTGGCGACACTGGCGGTCAGAATGCCCATGGCGAGGCCGCGGCTCTTCTTGAACCAGCGATTGACGATGGTCGCCCCCAGCACATTGGCCAGCACGCCGGTGCCCAGTCCGGTCAGTACGCCCCAGGTCAGCACCAGTTGCCAGGTGGTCTGCACCAGGGTGGTCGAGGCCACCGCCAGCGACAGCAGCGCCAGGGCACAGAGGATCGTGCGGCGGATGCCGAAGCTCAGCATCACCGCCCCGGCGAAGGGGCCGGTCAGGCCATACAGGGCAATACCCACCGACGCCGCCAGGGAAATGGTGGCGCGATCCCAGCCCATGTCCTTTTCCAACGGCACCATCAGCACGCCGGGCATGCTGCGCACACCGGCGGATGACAGCAGCACTACGAAGATGGCGGCGGCGACGATCCAGGCGTAGTGGATGCGGTCCTTGAACAGGCGGGCGACGAGGGCGGGCATGGCAGAAAACTCCTTGTTCCGTCGATCTTTGCCAAGTCCGCCGGGATGTGTCGATGACAAACAACCGGCGGATTCGGACAAGCCCTCTTGAAGCGGCGGGCATTTAAGTGCATATGCACATAACAAGCGGCGTCTGTGAAATCAAGGCGCTCATCACCAACAGGGAGCGATCATGCGTTACATGGAGGATTTTGCCGCCGGCCAGTCTTTTACCGCCGGCCCCGTCGAAGTAACGGCGGAAGAGGTGGTGGCCTTCGCCAGCCGCTATGACCCGCAGCCATTCCATACCGATCATGCTGCGGCCGAGCAGAGCTTCTTCAAGGGGCTGGCCTCGTCGGGCTGGATGACCGGAGCGCTGACCATGCGCATGCTGGTGGATTGTGGCCTGAACATCGCCGGAGGCTTGATCGGCCGCGATGTCGAGCTGACTTGGCCGCGCCCGACCTATGCCGGCGACAGTTTGCGCACCGTCAGCGAGGTGCTGGAGGTCATTCCATCGCGCTCGAAGCCGGATCGCGGTATGATCCGCGTGCGCACCGAAACGCTGAACCAGCGCGATGAGGTGGTGCAGGTGATGACGGCCCGGATGTTGGTACATGCCCGACCCCAAAAATGAGACCCAGGATTGGCTGAAGGGCTGTACTTGCTTTCGGCTGCGGCGCACCTCGCGGAGGATGACGCAGATTTATGATGCGCATCTGGCCGCGGTGGGGCTGACCTTGACGCAATATTCACTGCTGGCCCATCTGGTGCGCATCGATCCGCCGACCGTGCATGGTTTGGCCGATATCATGGGCATGGACCGCACCACCCTGACCCGCAATCTCAAGCCGCTTCTGGCGAAGGGGCTGCTGGAACATCATACCTGCCAGGACCGCCGCTGCCGCCGTATCTGCGTGACCCCGGACGGCAAGGAGCTATGGTCTCAGGCCAAGCCGTTGTGGCGGGCGGCGCAGGATGAAATTCGGCTGCGTCTGGGCGATCAGGATACCGCCGCGCTGCATCGCCTGCTGGACGACACCTTCAGTCGGTTGGAAGCCGGAGAGTAAGTCACCTCAGTAAATAAGGCCTTTGTTTTTCAAGGCCTTAAATTAGTTGACGGAATCGTTCTACATATCCATGTAACCCTCTGTGCTTACTAACCGAGGGTTCGACATGCGTTATCTCCCCTATGTGCTGGTGGCTTTCATGGCTGCCCCGATCGTTCTGTGGGTTCTGATCACCAATTTCGTGGTCAAGGGAACCGCCACCAATTTCTCGACCGGCGACATCGCCGTGCTGGGCTCGCTGGGGGTGTTCGTGGCGCTGTGCTTCTATCTGCTGCCCACTTGGATGAGCAAGTTCATGGCCCGCACCGGGGCGTAAGTTTCGCAGCCAAAGACGTTGACCCCCGGATCAAGTCCGGGGGTGACGTTTCTAAAATGTCTGGGAAAGAGCTCTTACAGCCCGCACTGGGCGCGATGGCGCAGCAGATGCTCGGCCAGAGTGACGGCCAGCATGGCCTCGGCCACCGGCACGGCGCGGATGGCGACGCAAGGATCGTGGCGGCCTTTGGTCGAGACTTCCACTTCATTGCCGTTCTTGTCGATCGACAGTTTGGGCGTCAGGATCGAGCTGGTGGGCTTCACCGCCATGCGGGCCGAGATGGTCTGGCCGGTGGAAATGCCGCCCAGAATGCCCCCCGAATGGTTGGACAGGAACAGCGGCTTACCATCGTTGCCGATACGGATTTCGTCGGCGTTCTGCTCGCCGGTCAGTTCGGCGGCGGCGAAGCCGTCTCCGATCTCGACACCCTTGACGGCGTTGATGCTCATCAAAGCCTTGGCGATATCGGCATCCAGCTTGTCATAGACCGGAGCACCCAAGCCCACCGGCACGCCTTCGGCCACCACTTCGACCACGCCGCCGATGGAGGAACCGGCCTTGCGGATGGAATCCAGATAGGCTTCCCATTGCTTGGCCGCTTCGGCATCGGGGCAGAAGAAGGGGTTGTTGCCGACTTCGTTCCAATCCCAGCGGGATCGGTCGATGCCGTAAGGGCCCATCTGCACCATGGCGGCGGTGATCTTGACCCCGCCGGGGATCAGATGGTCGAGAACCTTGCGGGCCACCGCTCCGGCGGCGACGCGCATGGCGGTTTCACGGGCCGAGGAGCGCCCGCCGCCGCGATAGTCGCGGATGCCGTATTTGGCCTGATAGCAGTAATCGGCATGACCGGGCCGGAACCGCTCGGCAATCTCGGAATAATCCTTGGACCGCTGGTCGGTGTTTTCGATCAACAGGCCGATCGAGGTGCCGGTGGTGACACCTTCGAACACGCCGGACAGAATCTTGACCTCGTCCGCCTCGCGCCGCTGAGTAGTGAAGCGCGAGGTGCCCGGCTTGCGGGCGTCCAGATAGGGCTGGATATCGGCCTCGGTCAACGGGATGCGCGGCGGCACCCCGTCGATCACGCAGCCAATCGCCGGCCCGTGGCTTTCGCCAAAGGTGGTGAAGCGGAACAGCGTGCCGAAACCGTTGCCTGACATCAGTCTTTCGCCACCGAAATGTCGGGAGCATCCACCGCCTTCATGCCGACGACGTGATAGCCGCAGTCCACATGATGGTTCTCGCCGGTCACGCCCGAGGCGAGATCGGACAGCAGATAGACGCCCGAGCCGGCGACGTCTTCCAAGGTGACGTTGCGCTTCTGCGGAGCGTTGTACTGGTTCCACTTCAGGATATAGCGGAAATCGCCGATGCCCGAAGCGGCCAGGGTCTTGATCGGACCGGCCGACAGAGCGTTGACGCGGATGTTCTGCCCGCCCAGATCGACGGCCAGATACCGCACGCTGGCTTCCAGCGCCGCCTTTGCCACACCCATGACATTATAATGCGGCATCACACGCTCGGCGCCCAGATAGGTCAGGGTCAGCAGGCTGCCGCCATCGGGCATCATCGCCTGGGCGCGACGCGCCACCGAGGTGAAGGAGAACACCGAGATATGCATGGTCTTGAGGAAGTTATCGAGCGTGGTCGAATCGACATAGCGACCCTTCAGCTCTTCCTTGTCCGAGAAGCCGATGGCATGGACCACGAAATCCAGCTTGCCCCACTTCTGCTGCAAGACGTCGAAGACGCTGTCGATGCTGGCCTCGTCGGACACGTCGCAGGGCAGGACGATGTCGCTGCCGACGCTTTCCGCCAGCGGGCGCACACGCTTTTCCAAAGCCTCACCCTGGAAGGTGAAGGCGAGTTCGGCGCCATGGTCGGCGGCCAGCTTGGCGATCGCCCAAGCGATGGAACGATCGTTGGCCACGCCCATTACGAGGCCCTTCTTTCCCGCCATCAAAGCCGAAGAAACGGTCATACGGTCCTCTCTCTCCGTGAAATTTGGTTGCCACTGTCATGGCAAAGCGCGGGCATCCTACACGAAAGGTCTGTATGGTCAAAGCACGCGTGGCATCGCGGCCAACGGAGGAAGGGATGTTAGGGTTGCGGCAGTGGTATGGATTGGCGCTTTACATTGCCAAGCGGTTCCGGGCCGATGGCGCTTTGGACAAGGCCTCGTCCTTAAGCTACACCTCGCTGCTGTCGCTGGTGCCGCTTTTGGCGATTGCCTTGGCCATCCTGGCGGCTTTCCCGGTGTTCGATCCGGTGCGCGGGCAGTTGCAGGCGGCGCTGTTCAAGAACTTCGTGCCGGAAGTCGGCGAGCAGGTGCAACGCTATGTCGCCACCTTCGTCGGCAATGCCGGCAAGCTGACCGCCGCCGGCGTGGTTGGGCTGGTGGTCACCGCCGTGACCTTGCTGGTGACCATCGAAAGTTCGCTGAACGCCATCTTCCGCGTTACTACCCATCGCTCGCCATTGTCGCGCCTGCTGGTCTATTGGACGGCGGTGACGCTGGGACCACTGCTGATCGGTTCCAGTTTCTCTTTGTCCGCCTGGTTTTTTGCTGTTCAGGACTGGGCTGCCCATGAAGGGCTATCGGGTTTGGTCAAGACGGTGACGGCAGCCATGCCGAACCTGTTGCTGATGCTGGCTTTCTCGCTGCTTTATCTGGCGGTGCCGAACCGGCGGGTGCGCTTGAAGGATGCGCTGGCCGGAGGCATCGCCGCCGGTCTGGCCTTTGCCGCCCTGCGCTTCGGCTTCGGGCTTTATGTCACCCAGGCCAGGGCCTATCAGAGCATCTATGGCGCGGTGGCGGCGGTGCCGATCTTCCTGTTCTGGACCTATCTCAGCTGGGCGGTGGTGCTGTTCGGCGCCGAGCTGACGGCGGCCTTGCCGGAATGGCGGCTGGCGCGATCCGATCTGGGCGGCCCGATCTCGGCCCGGCGTCGGCTGTCGCTGGCTCTGACCATTCTGGCGGTGCTGCTGGAGGAAAACCGCATGGGCGGGCGCGGCCATGGTCGGCGCGTGCTGCTGGACGCGGTGGGCGAGGGCGAACGGCCCTTCCGCTTCGTGCTCGATAAGCTGGTGGACCAAGGCTATGTCATTCTGACCGCCGGCAGCCGCTATGTGCTGGGGCGCGATCTGCGTCTGGCGACCTTGGGCGATGTCGCGCGCCTTCTCGACCTCGGCCTTGGCCAAGGGGAAATGGGCGACGACAGTCTGCCCTGGATAGCGCGCATCGCCAGCCGGCTGGACCTGGCTGCCGAGCAGCAGCATAAGGCCCTGGATCTGCCGGTGATCGATGTCCTCGATCAGGGCGAGCCCATCTGGACCCAGCTGCATGACGACGGCTGGTCTGAGCAAGAGGAAGAAGGGGGCGCTTAGAGCCCCCCTCCTTTTCGCCTCTATTTCTGGTGATGCTTGTGGAAGTCGTCCAGACCCGCCTGGAAGCGGATCAGGCGGTCTTCCTTATGATGGCTTTCGCAGAAGGCCACTTCCTCGGCCAGCATGCGTTCGACCATATCTTCGCCTTCCGGGCGGTCGAGCACAGCCTCGGCCCATTCGGCGGCGATGATCATGTCCAGATTTTCATGGTCGGCGATGGCTTCTAACTGGTCGGCCGTCAGGCCCGAGAAGCCGATACAATCCTGGAGCGTCAGCATAGAGCCCCCTTTCGGCGGAATTCCCCGCCGCTTGCTTGGCGTTTCATCCAAGATTGATGTTAGCAAGATTTAACCAGAAAAGGGAACAGCCTCACGCTCTCTTAATCCTTCAGGCGTAGGCTGGGCTGTTCCCCCTCCGTTGGTTCTAATCCTCTAATGGCTGAGTAAGACCGGCATGCTGGCGGTCTGCAGCACATGGCGGGTGACGCCGCCCAGGATCAGTTGACGCAGGCGGCTGTGGGTATAGGCGCCCATCACCACCATGTCGGCTCCGGCGGCCTTGACCTCGGCCAGCAGGCCGTTGCCGACCTGAGCCGCCGGGGCAAAGGTCTGCACCCGCGCCTTGATGCCATGCCAGGCCAGATAGCCGGCCAGCTCTTCCGGCACCATGCCGGCACTTTCGCGGGCCGAGAACACCGACACGGTTTCAGCCTTGGTCAGGAAAGGCAGAGCGGCGGAGACGGCGCGGGCGGCTTCTGCACTGCCGTTCCACAGAATGGCGACATGCTTGCCCAAGCTTTCGGGCGGCACCGGCGGAGCCAGCAGCATGGGACGGCCGCTTTCCATCAGGGCGGCATTCACGCTCATCAGGCTGGAATTATCGCTGTCGGCCACCGGGCGCGGCATGATCAGCAGATCGGACAGACGGCCGGCGGTGGCCAGCACCTCTTCCTCGCGACCGGTTTCCTCGCGCCAATGGGCGGTGACACCGGGGGCAGGCAGGGCGGTCAGGGGAATCTCGGCGGTGTTACAGGCATCGTCAAAGCTGGCGCGAACCTTCTTGGCGCGCTCGGAGGCCTGGGTTTCGGCGATCGAGATCATCTCTTCGATCATGGCGCCCGACATGCCTTCGCCCACCAGCGGCACCGCCGAGGCGGCGTCGATGCGCACATGCAGGACTTCCAGATGAGCCTCCAGCACGGCGGCGGTCTTCAGGGCAAGCGCCAGGGTGGCAGCAGCACTTTCGGGGGCGCCGACACAGGCGAGGATGGTTTTGATGGCGGTCATGATCTTCCTCCGGCGGGCCCGGCTTGAACGGGTGGACCCGCATCTTCATGACAGTATGAACCCAGACGGCCAGGGGCGACAGATACCAAAACGGCATGGCTCGTCACCGCTGAAAGTAGGTGCTTTGTCCTTTATCGTGAGGAACTTACACCACATCTCGTTGATCGGTTCCGATCAACGAAGCCCCTCAGGCGGCGGGCGGGAGCATCCGCTCCCTTGCCTAACGCGGCATCAGCCGCGCGTCGCCTTGCTCCTAACCGGCGTTGCGATGAGATCCTCTCATCGCAACTTGGTCTTATCGCCGCCAGACCGGCGCCAGGCAATATTCCAGCCGCTGAACGTAAAAGA
>Ga0310915_10000805_pt1 | contig 15574 bp, 14 predicted proteins | sample GREbulkMGAN111_FD_202508 | JGI IMG/M metagenome (GOLD analysis project Ga0310915, IMG submission 202508) | Lab enrichment of tropical soil microbial communities from Luquillo Experimental Forest, Puerto Rico - GRE.bulkMG.AN111 | ecosystem: Environmental > Terrestrial > Soil > Tropical forest >...
TCTGCGCTTCGGATAGCGCGAAGCCGTTTCCGTGAGGGCGATGATGCGGTCGACGCGGAAGCTGCGAAAATCCTCGCGGAGTTCGCACCATGCCGCGAGAAGCCGCACTTGAACGCCAAAGGTCAATTCGATCGGCCAGATCTGTCGCGTCGTATACCGGTCGAGCGCATCGGCGTAATCGATAACAACGCGATATTCCGAGCGTATCGCAGCACGCAGCTTCGCCAAGGGAACGCCGTCGGGCCTGGCGGGTGGCCGCGGGCCTGAGAGCAGCCCGATTTCTTCAATCGCGTTGCGCCGATCTTCGGGCAGGACTGCCGCGATCTTGGCAAGAGCGTCCCGGGCGGCCAAGGCTAGGGGCTCGTCAGCCGAGTGAGCAACCATGCTCGCCCCAAGTGCGACAGCTTCCAGTTGTTCGGCGGTGAACATCAGAGGCGGAAGGACAAACCCGGGCTTGAGCAAGTAGCCGACGCCTGCTTCGCCTTCGATCGTGGCGCCCAGCGCCTTCAGCGTCTGGATATCGCGATAGAGGGTCCGTCGCGAGATCGACAAAACGCTGGCCAATTGCGTTCCGGTCACAGCATGTCGGCGACTTTGCAAGAGCGCGACCAAATCGAGCAGTCGGGCAGCGCGCGCCATCCAGATTCCAGGGCGAAGGGGATCAAGCCAATTTGCTGCTCGAGCCTAGCTTCGGACTCACCCTGCTGCAAGCATGCTGGGCAAACACCCTGGCAGCCGCCGGCCTCGGGGTTTTGAGAGAGATCAGAAGGGGTGAACCGACAGCGTGCCGAACACGATCGCTGCGATCACGGCCAACGCACTGTACAGCGCAACCAGATGCATCCTCGTGGTCGTCCGCTCCGACGGCACAAGCGAGCGCGCATAAAGATGCAGCCGTGCTTCCGCCGACAATTCGCGCATGGTGGTTCTCCATCGCCCCATCGTGCCCGACATGAAATACGCGTCAGCCCCGGCTGCAAGGTAGCGCCGGAAATAGTGATGCGGACGCTTTGACGGATTCAAATTGCAGTGAAAAATTCTCCGCCGAGGATTTTGCGGAGAATCTTATTAGGCGGAATTTGATGAAACTTCAGGGGATTCCGAGTTCCCGTAGCGCGCGCTAATAAACGTCCTGCTGGAACCGGCCCTTCTTCTTGAGGTCGGCAATGAAGCTGATTGCTTCATCCGTCGACCGCGCGCCGAACTGAGCAACGATATCGACCAGCGCGCGCTCCACATCCTTGGCCATGCGCTTGGCGTCGCCGCAGATATACACGTGAGCGCCTTCGGCGAGCCAGGTCCATAATTCGCGACCGACCTCGCGCATGCGGTCTTGCACGTAGAACTTCTTTGCACCATCGCGTGACCAGGCGAGCGACAACCGGGTCAAGAGCCCCGCCGTCTTCATCGCGTTGAGTTCGTCCTGATAGAAGAAGTCGCAATCGCTACGCTGATGACCGAAGAACAGCCAGTTCTTGCCAGTCGCGCCGGTCGCCTTGCGATCGAGCAGGAAGGCGCGGAACGGTGCGATGCCGGTGCCCGGCCCGATCATCACGATCGGCGTCTTCGGATCCTGCGGCAGCGCAAAACCGTGCGCTTTCTGCACATAGACCTTCACCTGTTCGCCCGGACCGACGCGTTCGGCGAGGAAGGTCGACGCAAGCCCAAGACGTTTGCGTTTGCCGATGACGTAGCGGACGCTATCGACCGTGAGCGACAATTTCCCCGGCGTTGCGTTGTGCGACGAGGAGATCGAGTAAAGCCGCGGTTGCAGCGGCTCCAGCGCCTCAACGAAGGATTCCGGATGCGGGCGAACGCTGGAGAATTTTTGCAGCACCGCCATGACATCGAGCGTTGCCGCATCCCCATCGGGATCCTCGCCCTGAGCAAGCGCCCTCGCCTTTTCGCGCAGCTTGCCGCCCGTGAGATAGGAAAACAGCTCGAACAGGCTGTCGGGCGCGGGCGACAGCGACACGTCCGAGATCAGGGCGTCACGGAGCGTCTTGCCGTTGACCTTGGTCGTATGGGAAGCGCCGAGCAGCGCAATGATCTGGTCGACCAGCCCAACGTCGTTCTTGGCAAAGACGCCGAAGGAGTCGCCGACGATGTAGTGGAGGCGGCTGCCCGTCAGGTCGAAATCGACATGGTAAGTTTCCTTCTCCGACCCCTTCTTGTTCAGTAGGCGTCGCGCCGTGAAGATTGCTTCGATCGGATTGTCGCGCGAACGGCCGGGCTCGCTGATGGTGGTGGAGATCGCGACCGCCGGCACTGCAGCAGGAGATGCCGCCGGTGCTGGGCCCTTGTCGAGTTCCTCATGCAGCGTCTTGAGCATCCGCGCGGTTTCCTTGCCGCCGGGGACGCAGAGATTGAGCCGCGCTTCGCTCTTGCCCGCGATCGCGTCCGAATAATCGCGACAGTTGTAACCGCATTGGCCGCAGTCCTGCTGAGCCATTGCCGCCATCATCCGCCGCCGCAAGGGACGGCCCTCGGCGAGCTTCATGCGTTCGGCGATCGGCAGCGTCTGGTCATGCCAGGGCGTATCGTCGTCATCGTCGGCTTCTCCCGCCGGTCCCTGCAGGGCGGCCGCGTTTTGCTCCGGCGACAGCGGGACGGCGCCATCATTGGTCAGCAGCCCCGCGAAGAAGCCGTTCAGCCAGGAGCGTTGCGCCTCGGAGAACGGCGCGCTCGACGGGATGATTTCGAGCTTTTGAGGCGGAGTGATCTGATTCATGAGGACACCTCCGCATCCGCGAGTTTTCGCAAGGTTTCGCCGTCGTGCCGACGAGCAAATGTGAGGAAGGATTCGTCGGGGGCGGCGCGATGCGCCAGATAGGCCTTGAGCAGCTTTTCGACCACTTTCGGCGTGTCCTCCGCCTTGACGTCGCGATAGACCTCTCTCCCGATCTCCGCATCGGGGCCGAAGCCGCCGCCGGCAAACAAGTGATAGCCCTCCACCGTCTCGTCGTCGCTCGCGCCCGGCACCTTGGCGGCAAGCAAGCCGATGTCGCTGATGTAGTGCTGGGCGCAGGAATGATGGCAGCCGGTGAGATGGATGTTGAGCGGCGTCTCGATATTGAGCCGTCCCTCGCACCAGTCGCCGATCGCGGCTGCATGGCCCTTGGTGTCGGAGGCTGCGAACTTGCAACCCTTGTTGCCGGTGCAGGCGACGAGGCCGGCGCGGATTTGCGACGCCTTGATGGACAGTCCGAGCTTTTCGATCGCGGCGCTCGCGAGCGCGACGTTCTCGTCACTCACGCCCGAGATCAGGAGGTTCTGCCAGACCGTGAGACGAATGTCGCCGTCGCCGAGGTCTTGAGAAATCTTCGCGAGTCCGCGCATTTGATCGCAGGTCAGCTTGCCGATCGGCAGGACGACGCCGATCCAGTTCAGCCCGTCCTGCTTCTGCTTGTGCACGCCGATATGCGCGAGCCGGTCGAAGCCAGTTCGGGGCGCAAACGCATCTGCCGGCGCTCGCGTTAGTTTGCGGCCGAGCCTTTCCTCGACGGTCGCCATGAACTTGTCCACGCCCATGGCATCGAGCACGTATTTCAGCCGCGCCTTCAGGCGGTTGGTGCGGTCACCGGTATCGATGAAGACCCGCACGATCGCATCCGCGACCGCCGTGGCGTCCTCCGGCTTGACGATGATGCCGGTCTCTTTCGCAAAATCCCTGTGACCTGTAATGCCGCCGACACCCAGCCGGAACCAGACTCCCGGTTCAACGCCAAAGCCGTCCTTCACGTCTACTGCGGAGAACGCAATGTCGTTGGTGTCTTCGAGCACCGCGATCCGACCAGCGCCATCGAAGCCGACGTTGAACTTGCGCGGCAGGCCGTAGAGCGATCGGTCGTTGAGAATGTGAAAGTGCCACTCGCGTGCATAGGGCCGCGTGTCCAACAATTCCTGCGGATCGATACCCGCGGTCGGCGTGCCCGTGACGTTGCGGATATTGTCGGCGCCTGAGCCGCGCGAGCAGAGACCAAGGTCCCCAATCCCCTCGATCAATGCGACCGCGCTCTTCGGCAGGACCTCGCGTATCTGCAGATTGGCGCGCGTCGTGACGTGGCTGTAACCGCCACCATAGGTCTCAGCCAGATCGGCAAGTCCCGCAAACTGCCAGTGCTTCAAAATGCCATTCGGCATCCGCAGGCGGCACATATAGGAATCCTGCGCCGGCGCGACGTAGAAGAGGCCGAAATAGCGCCAGCGGAAGTTATCCGCAGGTGTCGGCGGCGTGTTGTTCCGTGCCTGCTCCTTGAGCCGCTCGTATGCGTCGAAGGGATGTTCCTCGCGCTTGAACTTTTCCTGGTCGGCCAGCTTCTTGCCGGAGGCTATGACCTTGTCCTGCGCCTTGACATGCGCGGCATCCGGACCGGTCGGCTCGGCATTCGCATGACCGGCGGCTGCACCGCCGCCAAGACCGCGGCCGCTGCGCATGATCTGCACACCGGCGGCGAAGCCCTCGAGGTATCGCTTCTGCTCATCGGTGAAGTCGACCGAAAGTGTTTCCAGTTTCATGGCGTCAAAGCACCGTCATTCTGCGGCAGCCTGAACTGCGATGGGCGCCGCTGCGACTTGCTGCTTCGCCGGCTTGTAGGTCACATAGAGCGCGAGGCCGGTGAAGACGAAGCCGCCGACGAGATTGCCGAGCGTGACCGGAATCTGGTTCCACACCCACCAGTCGTACATGCTGACCTTGGCGCCCAGCAGCATGCCGGTCGGGATGATGAACATGTTGACCACGGCGTGCTCGAAACCGAGCGCGAAGAACAGAAAGATCGGGAGCCACGTTGCCGCGATCTTGCCCACGGTCGAGGTCGAGGTCATCGCCATCACGACGCCCAGGCACACCAGCCAGTTGCAGAGAACGCCCTTGACGAAGACGCTAACCATTCCGGCCGTGCCGAGCGCGGCGTTGCCGATGGTCTTGGCTTCTGCGACCGAAACGATGCGCGCCGCGACGCCGGCGACCTCGACCTTGCCCATATTGGTGAGCGAGATGGCGATCAGGACCCCGAACGCGACGCTACCGAGCAGGTTGGCGATGAAGACCCAGGACCAATTGGCGACAACGGCACTCCATGTCGTCGTGCCCTCGAGCCGCGGAAGCGGCACCAGCGCAAAGCTTCCGGTGACGAGTTCGAGTCCGAGCAGCACGATCATCACAAGGCTGACCGGAAAGATCAGCGCGCCGACCAAAGGCTGTCCGGTGGTTACGGCGCCGGTGAACGCCAGTGTGGTGGCGGCGCCGAGCAGCGCGCCGGAAAGAGCACCGCGGATCATGAGGTCGCGCGGGCCGAGGGCCAGCTTCTTTTGGCCGGCATCGATCATCGAGGCAATGACGTCGGTGGGCTTGGCGTAATCCATTTGAGGCTCCTGCCACGCCTGGCGTGGCCGCAACGAGGAATAGGGGACGCGTGATCACCCGTGAGTTTTGCGAGCGATCCGATCAGCTTCGTTGCTGCGGATATCCATCCTGGATTGACCGGCGGCCATCAGCGGCGGCTGGCGTGTAATTGCTTATTCAAAACATGTGCCAACTTGGCGCGGTGCAAAAAGCAAAACACTTTCAATATGATGTTCATTTTGCGGTGCATTAAGTGGATAACCGTTCATGCCTTTTCAAAGAGCAAAAGCTCAAACTCTATGCAGCGAATCAGGGTGCTTAAATTTTGACCAGGAGAAGATCCGGAGGGACTCAACGCGTCCGGCGCGGGATCTCAAAGGAAGCAAGGTAGCCCGCGATGTCATTCGGATCGAAGGCTGGTCCGGCGAATGGGCCTATCGGACGGTTGGGGACCGCCGGAGCGGTCTTGCCAAGGGCCGCATCGTAAAGATCGGGCCGAAACACCGCTATGGCCGTCTTGAGCGCCTCCGGGCTGAGAGAGGTTTGTCTCCAGCGTGCCATCTGCGCGTAGAGCCAGGCCGCCTGCACCGGATCGGGGCGCGCGGCTCCTTCCCGTCCGACGAGGAGATAGCGGCCGCTCTCACGGATGCTGCCGTCGGGCGAGACCTTGAGGCGCCCGTCCAGAGTTCGCCGAACAACTTCGGCGTCGACGCCGATCCTTTCGGGTTGGGCCAGGATGCGCGCCACTTCGGCGCGATTGGCAGGATGCTCGATGAACTCGGCGGCGCGTGAGGCGGCGCGCACGAGGGCCGCAACAACCTGCGGATTCTTCTCCGACCAGCCTTGCCTGACGGCCAGCACCTTTTCGGCCGCGTGCACGAAGATGTCGGAAACGAAATGCAGGATGTGGCCGACGCCGCGATCGACCGCGATGGAATTCCAGGGGGCGCCGACACAGAAGGCATCGACATGTCCGTTGGCCACACTGTCGACCATGTAGGGCGGCGGCAACACGACCAGGTGCACATCTTCGTCCGGGTCGACGCCACCAGCCGCCATCCAGAACCGCAATTGATAATTGTGAGTGGAAAACGGAAAGGTCATGCCGAAGGTCAAGGGCTCGGCGCCGGATTTGCGCCGCCTGGCGACCACCCGCGCCAGCGCCCGCGCGGTTGCCATCGGATCGAAGGCGTCGCCTTCGATTTCAGCCATCAGCGCGGCATGCAGTGCGGGCGACACGGTAATGGCATTGCCGTTGACGCCGAGATTAAAGGGGGCAACGATCGGGACCTTGACGTGGCCGAGCCCGAGGCTCGAAGCGATCGCCACCGGCGCGAGCAGATGCGCCGCGTCGAACAGGCCGATGTTGAGCTTGTCCCGCACATTCGACCACGAGACCTCCCGCACGAGCGTCACATCGAGCCCCAACTCGGCGGCAAATCCCTTGTCGACCGCCACGATCAGGGCCGCTGCATCAATCAACGGGATGAAGCCGACATGCAGCGGTGTGGTCATTTCAGAAGCTCCGACGCGGTCAGGATCGATTGGGCGATCTCCCCGATCTTCTTCTTTTCGCGCATTGCGGTGGAGCGCATCAGGACATAGGCCTCCTCTTCGGTCAGGCCCTTCAATTTCATCAGGATTCCCTTGGCGCGGTCGATCACCTTGCGTTCTTCGAGGGCGGATTTGGTGCGGTCGAGCTCGTCCTGCAGCCTGGCGAAGGCATTAAAGCGCGACACGCAGAGGTCGAGGATCGGCTTGATGCGCTCCTTCTTCAGCCCGTCGACGATGTAGGCGGACACGCCGGCATCGACGGACGCCTGGATCGAGGCCGCGTCGCTCTGGTCGACGAACATCGCGATCGGCCGCCGCACGGCCCGGCTGACCTGGAACATCTGTTCGAGGATGTCGCGGCTTGGATTCTCCAGATCGATCACGATGATGTCGGGGTCGAGGGCGTAGATGCGGGCGAGCAGGCTCTGCATCTCGCTGATCCGGACGACGCTGGTATAGCCCGCCTCCCGTAATCCCTCTTCCAGGATCGCGGCACGGATCGGGCTTTCGTCCACAATCACGATTTTGGGCGACTGCTCCGCGCTCATCGATCACTCATAGTCCGGCATACTATCCATAGCACGCCCGGCGCCGGCTCAAAGCCTTGTAATTGTGCGCAATTGGGACTAGCTCACGACCATCAATCGGGCAGTTTTTGATATGCAACAGGCCGCCGCGCCCAAAGTCAGCTTTGTTTCGCTCGGATGTCCCAAGGCTTTGGTGGATTCCGAACGCATCATCACGCGTCTGCGCGCGGAAGGTTACGAGCTTGCCCGCAAGCATGACGGCGCCGACCTCGTCATCGTCAATACCTGCGGCTTCCTTGACAGCGCCAAGCAGGAATCGCTTTCCGCGATCGGCGAGGCGATGGCGGAGAACGGCAAGGTTATCGTGACCGGCTGCATGGGCGCGGAACCCGAACAGATCGAGCAGGCCTACCCCGGCGTGCTGTCGATCACCGGGCCCCAGCAATATGAGAGCGTGCTGGACGCCGTGCATCGCGCGCTGCCGCCCGCACATAATCCGCATCTCGACCTGGTGCCGCCGCAAGGCATCAAGCTGACGCCGCGGCACTACGCCTACTTGAAGATCTCCGAAGGCTGCAACAACAGGTGCAGCTTCTGCATCATTCCGAAGCTGCGCGGCGATCTGGTGTCGCGCAGCGCCGACGACGTGTTGCGCGAGGCCGAGCGACTGGTCAAAGCCGGCGTCAAGGAGCTCCTCGTCATTTCGCAGGACACCTCAGCCTATGGCGTCGATCTCAAATACGCCGCCAGCCAATGGAAGGACCGCGAGGTCCGCGCAAAGTTCGTGGATCTCGCGCGCGAGCTCGGCGAGTTCGGCATCTGGGTGAGATTGCAATACGTCTATCCCTATCCGCATGTCGACGACGTCATTCCCCTGATGAGCGAGGGCAAGATCCTGCCCTATCTCGATATCCCCTTTCAGCATGCAAGTCCGGAGATCCTGCGAGCGATGCGACGCCCGGCCGCGCAGGACAAGACGCTCGCGCGGATCGCCAGATGGCGCGAGCAGTGCCCCGAGCTTGCCGTGCGCTCGACCTTCATCGTCGGCTTCCCCGGCGAGACCGATGCGGATTTCGCGTACCTGCTCGACTGGCTGGAAGAGGCCGAAATCGACCGCGTCGGCTGCTTCAAATACGAACCGGTCGCAGGCGCGGCCTCGAATGCGCTTCCCGGCGCCGTTCCTGACGATGTCAAGCGGCATCGCTACGATGCGTTGATGGCACGGCAGCAGAAAATCTCGACGCGGCGGCTCAAGCGCAAGATCGGCACGCGCCAACAGGTGATTATCGACGAAGTCGGTCCAACGGTCGCCAGGGGCCGTTCCAAGGCGGATGCTCCGGAGATCGATGGCTCGGTTTACATTTCCAGCCGGCGTCCACTGAAGGTCGGCGAGATCGTCACCGCCAGGATCGAGCGCGCAGACGAATACGATCTGCACGGCAGCGTCGTGGGATTCTAAAGGGGCAAACAACATGCCAAGGCCGTTGAAGGTCAAGATATTCATGGACACCAACGCAAGCGCGGTGGAAGAGCAGATCAATGCCTGGCTGGTTTCTCAGGCTTCGGCGAGCATTATCAAAACCGAAACAATGGTTGGAGGCGCGACCGAGAAATCGAGCGGCGCCCAACCCTATATTGTCGTCACCATCTGGTACGAGCCGCCCGCCTCGGACCAGGAGCGACCCGGTTTTCGTATCGCTTGACCCTCGAGATCGGCGACAATGGACTCGCACTCTATCGGGGCGATGAGCGAATGCTGCGCGCCCTTGACAGCGAAGCCCCTTCCGCTGTATGCCCACGCCCCATGATTTTGAACCGGACCAAAGCCCGCGCCCGTTGCCGTCGTCACATCCGTGACGATGAAGGGTCGCGCCATGTCCGACGACAACGCTGAAATCAGCTAATCAGCAGAGTTTCGAGAAGGCCGCTACCCCCAAGTAGCGGCCTTCTCCGTTTTCGGCCCTCGCTTTTCACCAAACCTTCAAGGAGCCTGCCATGACCAACGCCACAAAACCGTTCGATGCGCTGATGGACATCACCGCGCGCCCGCGGACGGTCTTCGTGCGCGGCGAAGGTTCGTATCTCTGGGACGATGGCGGAAAGCGCTATCTCGATTTCATCCAGGGCTGGGCCGTGAACTGCCTCGGCCATTCGCCGCCGGCGCTGGCGCGGGCTCTCGCGGATCAGGCCAAGAACCTCATCACGCCGAGCCCGGCCTACTACAACGACAAGGCTTTGGTGCTGGCGAGGGCGCTGGTCGATAAAAGCTGCTTTGACCAGGTGTTTTTTGCCAATTCCGGCGCGGAAGCCAATGAAGGCGCGATCAAGCTCGCGCGCAAATATGGCAGCCTGCACCGCGGCGGCGCCTATGAGATCATCACCTTCGAAGGGGCTTTTCACGGCCGCACCCTCGCGACAATGTCGGCATCCGGAAAGAAGGCGTTCGAGCCGCTGTTCGAGCCCAAGGTGTCCGGCTTCCGCAAAGCGCGCCTGAACGATCTCTCTTCCGTCGAGGAGCTGATCGGTGCCAACACCGTCGGCGTGATGCTGGAGCCGATCCAGGGCGAAGCCGGCGTGTGGCCGGCGAGTGATCAGTTTCTCAAGAGTTTGCGGGCGCTGACGGAACAGCACGGACTGTTGCTCATCTTCGACGAGATCCAGACCGGCATGGGCCGCACCGGAAAACTCTTCCACTATGAGCACGCCGAGATCGTGCCCGACATCATGACGCTGGGCAAAGGAATCGGCGGCGGCGCGCCGCTTGCAGCCCTGCTTGCGACGGAAAAAGCCTCCTGCTTCGAGCATGGCGACCAGGGCGGCACCTTCAACGGCAACGCGTTGATGTGCGCGGCCGGCCTTGCGGTGCTCGAAGAGGTGAGCAAGCCGGAATTTCTAAAGGCGGCTGCCGATGCCGGGCTGTTCCTGGAGAGCGAATTGCAAAAGCTCTCGGCGCGTCACGGGCTTGGCGAGGTGCGCGGCCGTGGCCTCCTGCTCGCCCTTGATCTGAAATTGCCGATCGCGCCTGCCATCGTGGCACAGGCGTTCGAGACCGGTCTCCTCCTCAATGCGCCGCAGGCGGACACGCTGCGCTTCATGCCGGCGCTCAACGTAGCGCGGGCCGAGATGCTTGAGATGATCGACGGTCTCGATGCGATCCTGACGAGGGAGGGCGCAGCGCGGCGCGTGGCTTGATGCCATGGAGAAGCAAACCATGCTTCTGCGCCGCCGGCGCATGCCGCAAATGCTGCGAGCGTTCACCCCCCGCGGCGGGCGCCGTATCGGAAGCGCGATTCAGGGCTTGAGGATCGAAGCGCCGGTTGTGGTGCGGGCTTCCAGATCGAGATGGGCTTTTGCGGCATCCTTCAGCGCATAGGCGTGATTGATCGGCACGTGCAGCTTGCCGGAGATCACGGCGGCAAACAGCGTGTCGGCGCCTTCCAGGAGTTCCTTGCGCGTGCCGATATAGTCGTTGAGCTTTGGCCGCGTCGCAAACAGCGAGCCGTGGCTGTTGAGCTCGGAGATGGCAAACGGCGGCACCGGTCCTGACGCGTTGCCGAAGCTGACGAACAGGCCGCGCGGCTTCAGGCAGGACAGCGAACCCGGGAATGTCGATTTGCCGACGCCGTCATAAACGACGTCGCAGAGTTCGTTACGGCTGATCTGCTTGACGCGGGCGACAAAGTCTTCCTCGTTGTAGAGGATGACGTGATCGCAACCATTGGCGAGCGCGAGATCCGCCTTTACCCTCGAGCCGACGGTCCCGATCACATGCGCGCCGAGCGCCCTCGCCCATTGGCAGGCGAGTAGCCCGATGCCGCCGGCCGCGGCGTGGACCAACACGCGATGGTGTGGCTCGATTTTGAAGGTTTTGTGCAGGAGATACCAGACCGTCAGCCCCTTCAGCATCAAGACGGCGCCCTGCTCGTAGGTGATGTGGTCGGGCAGCTTGACCAATTTCTCCCAGGGGATGTTGCGCTCGGTCGCGTAAGCGCCGAGGTTGTGATAGTAGGCGACGCGGTCGCCGGGATGGAAATGGGTCACGCCGGGACCGACCGCGACAACCTCGCCGGCCGCCTCGTTGCCCGCGATGAAGGGCAGGCCGGGCGCCTTGTACAGGCCAGTGCGGTAATAGACGTCGATGAAGTTCAGGCCCACCGCATGCTGGCGGATCCGGACTTCGCCCGCTCCCGGGGCCGGCAACTCGATCGCCTCATAGACCAGCGCCTCCGGACCGCCCACCTTGTGCACGCGCACGGCCTTGGTCATCCCGACTCTCCCTGGCGAATGCCTGACCGGGAACGAAAGCCATCGGGGGCCAGCTTGTCAACTCAGGCGCATGCCGGCGCAGCTAGCTGCCGGCTTTTTTGCGGTTGCGTTTGGCGAGCACGTTGAAGAATTCGACCGCCACGGAAAACACGATCGCGAAGTAGATGTAGCCGCGCGGAATGTGGAACTTGAATCCGTCAGCGACGAGCGCGACCCCGATCAACACCAGGAAGGCCAGCGCCAGCATCTTGGTGGTGGGGTGCTCCGCCACGAAGCGCGACACCGGGCCCGAGGATATGTACATGATCGCGCAGGCGATCACGACCGCCGCGATCATGATTTCGAGGTCTTGCACCATGCCGATCGCGGTGATGATGGAGTCGAGCGAAAACACCATGTCGATGACGATGATCTGGACGATCACCCAGAGAAATGCGGTGGTCCCGCTTGCCCGCTCGGCCTCTTCCGCGTCTCCTTCCACTTCGGAATGAATCTCGTGGGTGGCTTTCCCGATCAGGAACAGCCCTCCCCCGATCAGGATGATGTCGCGCCAGGAGAAGGAAACTCCGCGCACGCTGAACAAGTCCTGGGTCAGACCGATCAGCCACACCAGAAGGCTCAGCAAGAGGATGCGAAACATCAGCGCCAGGGCAAGACCGATCTGGCGCGCACGCTTGGCCTGCCGCTGCGGAATGCGCGAGACGATGACCGACAGGAAGATGACGTTGTCGATGCCGAGAACGATTTCCAGCGCCGTCAACGTCAACAGGGCTGCCCAGGATTCGGCGCTGGTGAGAAGCTCGATCATGCCTTCAGCGACCGCAGGAAACGGATCGCCGCATCGCTGGCCACGATGTAGACGGCGATCAGGCACAGTGCCGCGGTGATTGGAAATTCAACATCGAAATCCTTCGCCAGCGTATAGATCGCGAGAATGCCCCACGCGACCATCAACGTCAGCGTCAGCCAGCGCAACCGCTTCACGCGCACGGGATGCACGACGTGAAAGGGTAGGAAGGTCGCGACGATCAAGGCAAGTACGGCGAGGCTCGAGAGCGCCGGCGGCCAATGCAGCAGGAACAGATAGAACGCCGCAACATTCCAAAGTCCGGGAAAACCGCGGAAATGATTGTCTGCGCTCTTCATCCGGCGATCGGCGAAATACAGCGCGCCGCTGACAGCGATCCCGATGCCGAGCACGGGTGCGGCCACCGGCAGCAGCAATCGGCTTGCGGTGATGGCATAGGCGGGCACGAATACATAGGTGACGAAATCGACCACGAGATCGAGCACGTCACCTGACCAGTGCGGCTGCAGGCGAACGACGTCCAGCCGTCGCGCCATCGGCCCGTCCGCGGCGTCGATGATGAGCGCAACTCCGAGCCAGGCGAACATCGCGGCCCAATGCTCGCGTACGGCTTCCAGGAGTGCCAGCAGCGCAACCCCGGCCCCGAGAGCCGTGAAGACATGCACGGAAAATGCGGCAGCCCGCTTCGACGGCTTGGCGAGCGACGAATCCTTATGTTCAAACTGTTCCATGGGCGTGGCGGTGTCAGTGATCCGATTCTAACATTCGCATCGCATTCGGCGAGCCACATATGCGAATGTTGGAATCACGTTCGCATTGAGCAATCGCATCGAGACGGTGCGAACGTCAAATTCGCTCCACTAGCCAAAAATAGGCTTCATGTGTACATGCGAGGTTGCGGCGTTCGGCCGCGCGTGCGCCCTCTGCTGGCTTGAAATTGCTGCAGGCCGGAGCCAATTGTGGACCATGATGGCCAATAGTTCCGTCAAATATGACGTCGCCGTGGTGGGCGGCGGACCCGCCGGCTTCACGACGGCGATCGCCCTCGCGCAATACGGCGCGAAGACCGCGCTCATTGCGCGCCGCGCGCCTTATGCCGACAACCGGACCACCGCTCTGCTCGGAGCGTCGATTGACCTCCTGCAGCGGCTCAATGTTTGGCAACGCTGTGAGGACAAGGCCGCGGCACTGAAGACGATGCGGCTGGTCGACGATACCGGGCGTCTGATCCGCGCACCGGAGGTGCGGTTCTCCTCGGAGGAAATCGGCCTCGAGACCTTCGGTTACAACATCGAAAATCGCGACCTGATCACCGCGCTGGAGGAGCGAGCGGCCGAGCTTGCCAATCTGACGCGCCTCGACGATGAGGCCCAATCCGTCACACCCGACGATGCCGCGGTCACGATCCGCACGGCCGGCGGATGTTCCGTCGCCGCCTGCCTCGCCGTGGGCGCGGATGGGAGGCATTCGCTGTGCCGCGAAGCCGCCGGTATCGATGTCACGAGGCACGACCTCGCCCAGGCGGCGCTGACATTCAATATCGCTCATACCCGGTCGCACCGGAACGCCTCCACCGAATTCCACACTGCGTTGGGACCCTGCGTCTTCGTTCCCCTCCCCGGCGATCGCTGCAGCGTCGTCTGGGTCGCCAGTTCAAGGGAGGCCGAGCGTCTTTATGCGCTTTCCGACGACGAATTGTCCGACGCAGCCGAACGACAAGCGCATTCGATCCTCGGTCGCGTCCGGGTCGAGCACGAGCGGCATCTGTTTCCGCTCGCTATCGAGCGGCCGATACGTTTTGCTCAAAAACGCATCGTGCTGGTTGGCGAGGCGGCGCATGTGGTCCCGCCGATCGGCGCGCAGGGCTTGAACATGGGATTGCGCGACGCCGCCGATATCGCCGACATCGTGCGCGAGAGGGTCGCAGGCGGCGATGATGCGGGCGCCCCACAGGTAGCTCGCCGCTACGACATGGCGCGGCGCCCTGATGTGCTCAGCCGCACCTTTGTCATCGATCTCGCCAACCGTTCCCTGCTCAGCGACTTCCTGCCCATGCAATCTGCGCGGGTGGCAGGATTACACCTGATCGGCGCGATCGGGCCCTTGCGGCGCCTCGCCATGCGCGAAGGACTGGCGCCGTCCTGGCGCAGGCAGCGCTCGGGTAGGGATTCCTGAGGAAACGCTTCAGCCGGTCTCGCGCCTTGCCGCACGCAAGGCAAAAAAGATCAGGCCGAAATGCGGCACGGCGAGCTTGAGAATGTCGATCATTTGACGGGATTTTGAGGTCGCAGGCGCTTGGCGTCGGCTTAACAAGGGTTAATCCACAGCTCGAAGCACTAGCGCGAGACCCGAGACTGGTCTATTCGGTTGGTATGATCATAGCGAGAACCGCCAAGTTCCAGATCGGGCAGATCGTTCGCCACCGGATCTTTTCGTTCCGCGGCGTGATCTTTGACATCGATCCGGAGTTCAACAACACCGAGGAGTGGTGGCTGTCGATCCCCGAGGAGGTCCGCCCTCACAAGGATCAGCCGTTCTATCATCTGCTCGCCGAGAACTCGGAGACTGAATACGTCGCCTATGTCTCCGAGCAGAATCTGCTGCCTGACGATTCCGGGGAGCCGATCCGCCATTCCCAGGTCGCCGAGATTTTCGTGAAAGACAAATCGGGCGGCTATCGTCCGCGAAATCCGTCGTTGAACTGACCCGCCGTCCCGCGTCGGGATGCGACGCAAAGGCCGCGCGGTCGCCGTAACGAAAAAGGCGCTTCCTCAGGAAGCGCCTTTTGTGTTCCGGCCAAGCCGGCGGATTATTTCGCGGCTGGATTCGGCGAAGCCCCCGCCCCTTGCGTGGCCTCGAGTTTCTTGCGCGCTTCGTCCGCGCGCTTCTGCAGCTCTTCCTGGAGCTTCTTCTGATTTTCCTCGAATACCTTCGGATCAGTCGGCGGTCCGTCATACGCCTTGGCGAAGCTGCTTCCGCCCGACTCCTGCAGCGGCAGCGGCAGCGTTAGCGGCGCGCCGTTGGCGTTGATGGCCTGAACCACGAGATTCTGGCCCTTTTTCATGTTGGCCA
>Ga0310915_10000814_pt1 | contig 15485 bp, 15 predicted proteins | sample GREbulkMGAN111_FD_202508 | JGI IMG/M metagenome (GOLD analysis project Ga0310915, IMG submission 202508) | Lab enrichment of tropical soil microbial communities from Luquillo Experimental Forest, Puerto Rico - GRE.bulkMG.AN111 | ecosystem: Environmental > Terrestrial > Soil > Tropical forest >...
GTGAACTGGCGGGTGTCATTGCCCGGCGGGGGAGGCCGGAGATGATCGTCTCCGACAACGGAACCGAACGGACCTCCAACACCGTGCTGAAATGGGCCTAGGATCAGCGGATCGCTTGGCATGACATCGCTCCCGGCAAACCGATACAGAACGGCTATGTCGAGAGCTTCAACGACCGTATGCGCGACGAGCTTTTGAACGAAACGGTCTTCACCAGCCTGCTTCGGGTCCGCGCCGTTATCGCCGTCTGGACGGCAGACTACAACATAACCCGGCCCCATTCGGCTTTGGACTATCAGACTCCGGCGGTCCACGCCGCTAAACTTAAAGCAATGGGGGCAAGTTTTTCGCCCCTTCCGGGCTCCAAAACTGCCCCCATTGCTCAAACCGCGCCTACCGGCGTAACTTTGCTCAGGACTCTACCTTCGGCTGGATGAAAGAAAACGAGGTGGGTCAGTTAGAACGCGAACCAGACACTAGTATAGATAGTGTTGTAATCGCCAGCATTATGGCCGTTGCCGTCCACGTTCACCGAAGCTCCATTGAATTTGGTGTAGTAGGTATATTGTAAGAACAGACGAGCGTTCAGATAAGGCGCGCCCCAAGCCTCGCCCGAGCCGGTGGGCGTGTAATCGAGCTGCATCACATAACCGGCGGAATCCGGCTTGCTGCTCTGCGACTGCATGGAACTGGAGCTGTTGGCTACACCATAATATTGGCTGTCGGCCTTGCCGATGGTCTCGAACCGCCCCAGCGTCACGCCATAGGTGTTATGGAAATAATAGGAGGCGTTGGCGCGATAGGTGGTCAGCCGGTCATGCAGGTTCGACGATCCGCCCGTGGCGTAGGTCGAGTCCAGATCCATGTCTTCGCGCAAGGCCGTGCCGTACAGTGAGACGATATGCTCACCCCCGCCGAGGGTCGCCTGATAGGTGCCGTCCAGGCCGTAGTCCTTGAACTTGTCGGTACCGTTCGTGCGGCTGTTGCCGGGATAGCGGGTAAAGTTCATGCCATAGCCGCCCAAGGCGACGTAATGTTCGCCATAATCATGCTGCAGGGCCAGACGCCAATAGGGATTCACCCCTTTCAGGTGATCATTGCTATCGGCCCCCATCATACCCATAGCCGTTTGGGCTCCCTCGCCAAGGGCGTGGTAACCACTGATCTCGGCATAGATCAGATCATTCCACAGGCCATAGACACCAAGACCGGCGACGCGCTGGCTTTGGGCACCGAAAATTTGCGGCGTTCCCGAAGCGTCAGGAGCCGAAGCCAGACCCGAGGTCAGATACGGGAAAGTCCAGGCCGGCGTGCTCTGCCAGACGTCCTGAACACCGGGATTGTTGTTCAGGGTGACGCCATAGACCAGGCTCTTGCCCAAGGCGTCGGTGTTGTCGGCATAGCGGATGTCGGTATTGTCCCAGGCGAAGGCGCGGCTGGTGTCCTTGTAGGTAGCCTGAGCCATTACGCCGATGGTGTCGGTCAGACGGCCGGCATAGAACAGCGATGCCTGATCGTCGGAAACATTGTCGTTGCTGGCGAAGCGAGCCAACGGGCCGGTGGTCGGTTGAGGCTCCTTCATCTTGGTGTGTTCGTAGCCGCCGTAGGTCATGCCGGAGAAATGGTCGACATAGCTTTCATTGCCGCCCCAGACATAGCCGTTCAGCTTGAAGGCGCGACCATAGGCCGTGAGTTGAGGACCGAAGTTGCCGACATGGCAGGCTTGGCACTCCATGCCGGTCTGGCGGGCAAAGGCCGGAACCGCAGCGGCAGGGCCTGCGCTCGCGGCGAACAAGGCTGACGCCAAAGGAACCCCAAGACAAGCCAGCCGCAGGATGCGTGCAAAAGACAAAGCCCCCTCCTTTTCACAAAGAAACTAGGGGCATGCTTAAACCCTGTGGCTTACGCCAACCTTACAGGGGGGCATCACCTTGAGGGAATTGCAGAATAAATCTGGCGCCACCGCCGTCGCGGTCCTCGATCGACACTTGCCCGCCATGCTCCTTCATGGTGCGAGCTGCGATGGCCATGCCCAGCCCGACTCCCCCTTTGCCGCCCGACTTTCTGTCTCGGCGGGCTTGCCAAAAGCGTTCGAAGATGGCTTGGCGTTGCTCTTCCGGCACACCAGGCCCTCGATCCTCTACCAAAATGGCGGCGGGTTCCCGCACCGAGATGAGTACTGCCGTTCCGAGCGGCGTATGTTCGACGGCATTTTCCACCAGATTCCGCAGGGCTCGGAACAGGACGTCATGGACACCTCGAACCCTGACGGGTCGGCAAGGTGCATCCAACTCGACCGAGCGCCCTCGGCTCAGGGCCAATGGGGCCATATATTCGGCCACCTCATGAGCCAGGGCAGTGAGGTCGCAGGAATCTTGTTCGCCGACCCGCAGCACGTCGAGCCGCGCGACATCCAGAAGCTGAGCCACCAGCCGCTCCAACTGGCCCAGATCGGACATCAGCTGTCGTACCGTCTCGGCATCGTTCAGCATGGAGATCTGAACTTTCAACACGGCCAGTGGCGTCCTCAGTTCGTGGGTGACATCCGCCAGAAAGTCGCGCTGGGCGTTATAGCCGGTTTCCAGCCGGTCGAGAGCATGGTTCACCGCTTCGACCAGCGGCACGACCTCGCGGGGCATGGTTTCCACAGGCAGGCGCTGGGACAATCCTTGCGGGCCGATGCGCGCGGCCATGCGCGAGGCCTCTCGCAACGGCTGGAGGCCTCGATGAATCACCCACAGATTCACCCCCAACAGCAACAGGATGAAGGGAATCCAGAACCAACCCACATGATCGATATATTCCTCGATTTCGGTATCGACCCGCAGTTCCTCGTCGGTCGAGGCTACCTGGGCGATCAAGGTCCGGTCACCAAACGTAAAGACACGGCTTAACCCGTAATGCGGCAAGCGGGGATCAAGCAGATGGCTGACGAAGAAAGTCTCGTCCGAGGAGGGCCGGCGAAAAGGCCAGAAACCATGTTCCTCGTTCGGCTGCAGCTGTGTCGTCGGCAACCATAATGGCGACGTCACCCCTTCCGACGCGGCAAGCAGAGAGCCCTTCTGATCGATCACAGCGTAATGCGTGCCGGTCGCCTGAAAAAATGCCTGGGCCTGCAATGGCAGCTCGATCCTGACGCCCCCTTGTTCACCGTCATGAATGGCCCGGACCAGAAGCTCGGCTTGTCCGCGCAGGGTCTGCTCACGCGACTGCAGATAAGAAGAATTGAACTGCCAGTACATCAGCAGACCGGATGCGGCGACGGCCGCCACCATCACCGCCGTCAGCCAAAGGGCGATGGTGCGCAGAAGCGAGGATGGCCGTTTCAGGCTCATGGCGCCTTGTCCGACAGGATATAACCCACCCCGCGCATGGTGTGGATGAAGACATCGGCTCCGGCGGTCTGCAGCCTTTTGCGCAGACGGTGCACCAGCACTTCGATGGCGTTGGAAGCGATCTCCTCGCCATAGGCATAGAGCGCCTCTTCCAGCGCCGCCTTGCTGACGACTTTGCCGGCGCGGCGGGTCAAGAGTTCCAATCCGTCCAACTCACGACGGCTCAGGGGCAGGGGCTGACCTCCGATCCAGGCTTCGCGGGAAGCACTGTCGAAATTCAGGTTCCCCAGACTCAGCGCGATGCCGATCCCGCGTCCCGGGCGGCGCAGCAGAGCGCGGATCCGGGCAACCAGCTCCTCCATCGCGAAGGGCTTCAGCAGATAGTCGTCCGCCCCTTCGTTCAAACCGTTAACCCTGTCGCCGATACCGTCTCGGGCGGTGAGGATCAACACCGGCAGATCATCATTTGTGGCCCGCAATTGAACCAAGATCGTCAACCCGTCCTCGTCGGGCAGACCAAGATCAAGAATCAGGGCGTCATACGGTGTCGAGCGAAGTGCTTCCTTACCGTCCGCCGCCGTACCATAGACATCGACGGCGAATCCCGATTTGGACAACCCTTCCTTTAAGAGGAAGCCCAGACGAGGATTATCCTCGATGATCAAAAGCCGCATAATCTTGGCTCCCTCCGACCCTACTGCGCCGGCCCCGACTTGAAGTCATGCAAGAAGGCGGCGTCCGGCGACAGCACCAGGGTCGGGGCCGAATTCGCCAGTGCCTGACGATAGGTCTGCAAGGACCGGTAGAGGCGATAGAAAGCCGGGTCCTTGCCGAAGGCGTCGGCCAGCAGGCGGTTTGCCTGCGCGTCGGCTTCGCCTCGGGTGATGGTGGACTGGCGCTGGGCCTCGGACAGAATCACCGTGCGGTCGCTATCGGCTTTGGCCTGGATTTGCTGCGCCCATTCCGAACCCTGGGCCCGCAACTCCTTGGCCTCGCGCTCACGCTCGGATTTCATGCGGTCGTAAATCGCCTGACTGGTCTCGTAGGGCAGATCGGCGCGATGGATTCTCACTTCCACCACTTCGATGCCCAAGGGCAGGGTTTTCTCGGCAACTTCCTTCTGGATGTTGGCGACGATGCCGACACGTTCGGGCGACAGCAGGGCGCGCAGCATCACCTGTCCCAGTTCCCGGCGCAGCGACGAGCTGACGATCTGGCTCAATTGGGCACGGGCCTGTTCGACGGTGCGGACCGACTGATAGAACTTCAAGGGATCGCTGATGCGGAAGCGGGTGTATGTCTGAACCTCAAGCCGCTTCTGGTCCCCCAGGATCACCTGCTCGATGGGCGGCTCCTGCAACAGCAGGCGGGATTCATAAGGAATGATGCTGTCGATGCCGGGAACCTTCAGCTTCAGGCCGGGTTCGCCGGCGGTGCCCATCGGCTTGCCCAGACGAACCACCAGGGCCTGCTGGCCTTCGGGAACGATGTAAAAGGCATTCCCCACCGCCCAGAAGAGGATGACGGCGACGATGCCCAAGCTGATGCGAAGGGCCTGGCTCATGGCTTGTCTCCCTTCGGCTGAGCATCGGCTTTGGTGCGGCCATCCCCTGGCAGCGGCATATAGGGAACCACCCCCGACACCCCCTTGCCGGAGCTGTCGATGATGACCTTCGAGGCCTTCTTCAACACTTCGTCCATGCTCTCCAGATAGAGGCGCCAGGCGGTGACGTCCTTGGACTTCTGATAGCTTTCATAAACCGCCTGGAAGCTCTTGGCTTCGCCTTCGGCCAGATTCACCACTTGCTGCTTATAGGCGTCGGCCTCTTGCTTGATGCGGTCGGCATCGCCGCGGGCGCGGGGCAGAATGTCGTTGGCATAGGCCTCGGCCTCGTTGCGGGCGCGCTCCTGATCGGCGCGGGCGCGCTGCACATCGTTGAAGGCGTCGATCACCGCCGACGGCGGATCGACCCGCTGCAACTGCACCTGGGTGACGATAATGCCGGCCTGTTCGGTATCGAGAAGCTGCTGCATCAGCTCGCGGGTCTGGTCGGCGATCTGCTGACGCTTGTCGGACAGGGCCGCCTGGATCGGAGTGCGGCCGATGACCTCGCGCAGAGCACTTTCGGCATCGACCTTCACCGCCGTCTCGGGGTCTTGCACGCGGAACAGAAACTTGCCGGCATCCTTGATCTGCCAGACCACCACGCAATCGGCTTCGACGATGTTCTCGTCCCCCGTCAGCATCTGGCGTTCACGGGTGCCCAGGCCGGGGATGGCGCCGGTCCCGGTCTGCACGCCCAGCTGCAGCTGATTGATCTGCGTCACCTTGGGGAAAATCACCGCCTCGACGGGGGCCGGCAGATGGTAATGCAGGCCAGGGCCGGTGGTCTCGACCCAGCTGCCGAAGCGCAGAACCACCCCTTGCTCGTCGGGCTGAACCTTATAAACGCCCGAGCCGATCCATCCTGCGACGAACAGCCCGGCAACCAAGATGAGGCTGCGACGGCTGAAACCGGGGCGGTCAAACAGAGCCAGGATGCGGCTCCACAGGCTGGGGACCGGCGGCATCTCGGCGGTCGGAGTCTCAGAGGCGGTCATGGATGGTCACCAAGGATAGGCCGGCGCAGCGAAACGGCGGCAGGAAGATGGAGAGTGACGGTGCTTTCAAGTTGGGACAGCGAAGGCGGTTTGCCGACACAGCCGTTCATTCCCACTTGGGCCTGACGATAACCGATACCGTCGGCGGGATTGTAATGAGCGACCATGGCCACCACCGGCAAAGCCGCCAAGGCGGAATTCTCGGCAGCCCGCAGACGCAAGGTCAGACCAAACCCATCCAGATGCGGCATATAGCAATCCGTCAGGATCAAGCCATGCCGCCCGGACTGAAGCAGCGTCCATGCCGCCTCGCCGTCTTCGGCGCCTTCGGCGGCATAGCCCAGCCAGTCGAGGGCCCGCAGGACTTCCGCCCGGTCGGCGGCATTGTCCTCGACCACCAGGATCAGCGCCTTGGTTTCGGCGGCCTCGGTCACGGTGGGGGCGCGATGATGCCCCACCGAAACGGCTTCCGGTTCGTCTGCCTTGCTGAAGGTGAACAGGGACTGAAACAGCGCACCCCATTTCATCGGCTCGGACGGCGAAGCCGCCGCCATGGCCAGCACCGGCACCGGCACCGGCACCGGCTCCAGGGTACGGGGACGGCGCGGCTTGGCCTCCGACTGCACCGGGCGGCGTTTCTTTTTCTCTGATTCGATGATGCGGGCCTGAATAAGAACGAAGACGGCGCATAGCGACGGCACCAGCACGGCCAAGCCCGGCGACTGACCATCAATCCAGTCGGAAATCAGGGGATCCGTGACGCCGATGCCGCCGGCCACCCAGCCCAGCAAGGCCCCGCCAGCCAGGATGAGTTCGGGATATTTGCTCAGCAGCAGCCCAACCAGCCGGCTACCGAACATCACCAGCGGCACCGACAGCATCAGCCCGAAAATCAAAACGCCAAGATCGCCCTGAGCCACTGCAGCCAAGGCCACCACGTTATCCAGACTCATCACCAAATCGGCGATCAGGATCAGAACGACCGCATCCATGAAGCCGCTGGCCTGGCGAGACTCCTCGTCGTCTTCGGGCTCTTCCTCTTCGATCACCAGCTTGACGGCGATGATGATCAAGGCAACCGCTCCGATCAGCTTCAGCCCCGGCAAGGTCATCAGCACTCCGACCAGACTGGTCAGAAAAACCCGCATCAGAACCGCAACGCCCGTGCCTAACAGCATTGCCTTGCGCATCAGGTCGGGAGGCAGCGAACGGCAGGCCAGCGCGATCACCACCGCGTTGTCGCCGCTCAGCAGCAGATCGAGCAAGGCAACTTGCAGAACGATGGCCAGCAGGGAAAAATCCAACTGTCTCTCCTTTTTCCTCAGCTAGCCGGCAATGCCGTCAGGAGACCGGCCAAAGCGCCGATCAGTCCCGTGGCGGTGATCGCTCCGGCGGTTCCCAGCGACAGGGGCCATTGCCAGCCGGACAAGCGCAGCCTGGGCGGCAGCGCCTTGCGGGCCAGCACCAGCAGACAACCCAGAACCAGCGGCAGCAAGAGCGCGTTCAGGACCTGGGCGCCAATGACCAGCGGCACCAGGGCATCGGTGCATCCCACCAGCAGCGCGGCGCCGGTGACGCAGCCGGCGTAGAAAACGAAGAAGCCTTTGCGGCTCTGATCCATCTTGCCGTCCGTGACGTCACGGACGCCCCAGACCAAGGACAGCGAGGCGATAATCGCCGCCACCATCGATGCGCCCAGCACACCGGCGGCGAACACCGGTCGGGCCAGCGACAGCCCCAGCAACGGCGTCAGTGCCTCGCCGATCTCGCCGATATCGTTGAATTGGCTGCCCCGAAGCGAAGCGGCGGCGGCAACCAGTACGGCGGCGGTCAGCACCTGCGTCAGAACGGCGCCGATGGCGGTGTCCCAGCGTTCTGCCCGATAATCGGCTGGACGCAGCCGCTTTTCGGCGACGGCGGCTTGCTGATAGAAAACCATCCAAGGATTGAAGACCGCCCCTACCAGGGCTGCGACCAGATAGAGAAAATCCTTATTCTTCAGTGGAATCGACGCCAAATCCGCCACCGCCGCCAAGGGGTCGGGCCGGGCTTGCCAAGCCACCAGCAAAAACGCCAGCTCGAACAGTCCGATCGCCAAGGCGATGCGTTCGATGCGGCGATAAGAACCGCTGGCTGCCACCGCCAGCAGCAGGATGACGGCCAAGGTCAGCGACAATGCCTTCGGCAGGCCGAACATGCCGCCGATGCCGGCCACCGCCGAAAATTCGGTGACCAGCGTTCCGGCTACCGCCACCGCCAGACTGGCGAGCGACACCCAAGCCCAGACCGGGCCGAGATGCAGGCGCACCAGGGCGCCATAGCCTCGCTGGGTAAAAATGCCAAGCCGCACCGTCAGTTCCTGCACCATATGCAGAACGGGAATCAGCAGCAGCAACAGAGGCAGCAGACAGTATCCCCATTGGGCGCCGGCCTGGGCGGCAGCCACCACATTGCCGGCATCACTGTCGGCCAACATCACCAGCAGCCCCGGCCCCCAAACGGCGAGACTCTTCAAAACAGAGGATGGTGCGGCAGCGGCGTTGGGCATCTTGGTCCGAGGGTAGCGATCTCGGATGCACTCTAACTTTTGTCCAGCCCTGTTGAAATTGCGGGATTCTCAGCATTTGGAAAGGTTCAGGCTTGACTATGCGGGGCCTCAGAGCGCTCTCAAATGGAGCTGTCCCTGTGAGCGGCTATTGCCCCAGTGTCAAAAATGAGGCTGCATGCCCCCTGGCTGCAACGGATGGATCAGCCGGAATGCGGGATTTCCTCCCTGCATATCGATGGAGAGGGTGCTGCATCTCCAGACTGTTCAATCCGACCGAAATAACTGACGTCAGTCACCATAGCGATCTGCAGCAAGCGCTGGATGGGGCGCCTTTGGAAATCACCCTGCTGTGTTCGGTGGCGGAAGGTTCGGCAGCCTCTTGATGAAATCGACGAACGCCCGCAAGGGGGCGGGAACCAAGCGGCGTCCCGGATAATAGAGGAACGGACCGGAAAAGCCGGGCCACCAGGGTTCAAGGATCGGTTCCAGCGCGCCGCTGTCCAGATGCGGGCGCAGCCAGTCCTCGAACAGGTAGACAATACCGACGCCGTCGATGGCGGCATCGACCATCAGATCGGTTGCTCCGCCGATCTGCACCAATAGCGGACCATGGGGCTCGATGCGGACGGTTTCATCGTCTTTCTCGAACTCCCACGGCGAGAGCAGGGCACCGCTGGAAAAGCGCCCGCACAGGCAGCTATGGGCCAGCAGATCGCGGGGATGGTCGGGGCGGCCCCGGCGGTCCAGATAGGCGGGCGAGGCGGCGGCGGCAAAGCGTTGTCGGCGGGGGCCGATGGGCACGGCGACCATGTCTTGTTCCAGACGTTCGTCATAACGGATACCGGCATCACAGCCCACCGCCAGCAGATCGACGAAACTATCCTCGGCGGTCACCTCCAGCCGGATGTCGGGGTAGGCAGCCAGAAAGGGCGGAATGATTTTGGGCAACACCAGCCGGGCGGCGCTGACCGGAACATTCAGGCGCAGGGTGCCTGCCGGGCGGTCGCGGAAGCTGTTCAGTCCGTCGAGCGCCGCCTCCAGTTCATTGAAGATCGGGGCGAGGCGTTCCAGCAGGCGGGCTCCGGCCTCGGTGGGTGCGACGCTGCGGGTGGTGCGGTTCAACAGGCGGACGCCCAGATCCTCTTCCAGCCGCCGCACGGCCTCGCTGAGTCTAGAGGGACTGCTGCCGCTGACCCGCGCGCCGTCGCGAAAACCACCGGCGCGGGCGACGGCGACGAAGGCTTTCAGGTCTTTGAGGTCATACTGCATTGTTCGATATTCCGTACAGCCCATGCGGATCATGCTGGATTATCGAATGAAATGCACGGGGCTATGATCCCCAGGTTCTCATCACAGGAGGCTTGTCATGTCCGATCTTTCCCGTTCCGGCAGCTATTCCCTGGCGGGCCGCCCGGTCAAACGGCTGGGCTACGGCGCCATGCAGTTGGCGGGTCCGGGCGTATTCGGTCCACCCAAGGATCATGAGACCGCGTTGGCCGTTTTGCGCGAAGCGGTGGCCCTTGGCGTTGATCATATCGACACCAGCGATTTCTATGGCCCCCATGTCACCAACCAGCTGATCCGCGAGGCTTTGCACCCTTATCGCGACGATCTGACCATCGTCACCAAGATTGGCGCCCGGCGCGGGACCGACGGGTCGTGGCTACCCGCTTTTTCGGCGGCGGAGTTGCGCCAAGCGGTCGAGGACAATCTGCGCAACCTTGGGCTCGAGGTGCTGGATGTGGTCAATCTGCGCCTGATGTTCGGCATTCACGGGCCTGCCGAGGGCTCCCTCGCAGAACCTCTGACCGTCCTGGCGGAATTGCAGCGCGCAGGACTGGTGCGCGCCATCGGTCTCAGCAATGTTACCCCCGCTCAGATCGCCGAGGGCCGTAAGATCTGCGAGATCGCGTGCGTGCAGAACCACTACAACATCGTTCATCGCGACGACGACGCCCTGATCGACGATCTGGCCCGCGACGGCATCGCCTATGTGCCGTTCTTCCCGCTGGGCGGCTTCACGCCGCTGCAATCCGAGGGATTGTCGCAGATCGCGGCAGGGCTGGGCAGAACGCCGATGCAGGTGGCTTTGGCCTGGCTGCTGCGGCGTTCGCCCAATATCCTGCTGATCCCCGGCACCTCGTCTCTGGCGCATCTGCGGGAAAACCTGGGGGCGGCGGAACTGGATCTGCCTCCGCTGGTGATGGAGCAACTGGGTCGGCTATAGAACGACCAACTGCTTCAGATCGTCCAGCAGACTGGGACCGGAGGGATGCCAGTCGAGAATGCGCCGGGTCTGCTCGCTGGAGGCAGGCATGTCGAGCCCGGCGAACATCGCCAGCCAGCCGAAGACGGTCGGAGCCTCGTCCGGCGTGACCGAGCGAACCGGCAGGTCAAGCCGGGCAGCGATGGTCTCGGTGATAGCGCGCATGGCCACACCCTCCTCGGCTACCGCATGATATTTGGCGTTGGGCTCGGCCCGCTCGACCGCCAGCCGGTACAGCCGGGCCACATCCAGGCGGTGGGCGGCGGGCCAGCGGTTCTGGCCATCGCCGACATAGACGCATTCCCCTTGTGCGCGGAACATGCCGATCGCCGGAGTGATCAGCCCCTGGCTGTATTGGTCATGCACCTGCGGCAGCCTTACCACCGAGACATTGCCGCCCAATGCCGCCGCCGCTTGTGCCGCTTCTTCCGTCGCTGCGCGGGGATGTTGGTCGGAACTGATGATCGGATTGCCTTCACGGGCGGGCTGGCCGGGAATGGAATTGGCGATGGGCGTGCCCGATGTCACCACCAAGGGGCGGCTCGATCCGGCCAATCCCTGGGCGAGTGCCTTGATGACGGCACGATCATCCTCGCAATTGGCCTTGAAGCGGGAAAAGTCGTGGTTGAAAGCCAGATGGATCACCGCATCGGCGCTGGCCGCCACGGTTTGCAATCCCTCCAGATCATCCAGGGTGCCGAAGCAAACCTCGGCTCCGCTGGCAGCCAGGATTTCGGCTTTTTCCCTGGACCGGCTGAGGCCGACGACCCGATGACCCGCCGCCAGCAAACCCTTGACCACGGCCGAGCCGATATTGCCGGTGGCCCCGGTAACGAAAATGCGCATGACAGTGCTCTCCTTGTTTCGCTGTGGATCACTGTGAGCTGCCGTATTATCCTGGTAAAGACGTGACATTATCCTATTAAAAAAGGTAACAGGATGCCGGGAAATGCCGCTTTACTGGCGGGCTTCTTGAAGGACCGCCGGGCCAGGCTTGATCCAGCCGCTTTGGGTTTTCCCGCCGGGCGGCGACGCACTCCCGGCCTGCGCCGGGAAGAGGTGGCCAGCCGGGCCAACATCAGTCCGACCTGGTACACCTGGCTGGAACAGGGGCGCGGCGGAGCGCCTTCGGCCGATGTGTTGGACCGCATTTCCCGCGCACTGATGCTGACCGATCTGGAGCGGGAGCATCTGTTCCTGCTGGGCCTGGGGCGAGCCCCGGACGTGCGCTATCAGAAAAGCGAGGGCGTCACCCCGCGTCTGCAACGGGTGCTGGATGCCCTGGACCCTTGCCCGGCCCTGGTTCGTTCGGTGACCTGGGACGTGGTGGCCTGGAACCGGGCCGCCAATGCCGTGCTGATGGATTATGCTTCGCTGGCGCCGGAGCAGCGCAATGTCCTGCGCTTTTTCTTTCTCGATCCCCGTGCCCGCGCCGCTCAGTTCGATTGGGAAAGCATGGCGCGATTCGTTCTGGGAAGCTTCCGTGTGGAAACCGCTCGTGCCGGTGCCGCTGCCGAGGTGATGCCATTGGTCGAGGAACTATGCCGCGAGAGCCCGGAGTTCCGCGCCATGTGGGGTGAGAATGATCTGCCTCAGCCCCATCCCGATGGAGTAAAGCAGATGCAGCATCCGCAATTGGGATCGCTCAGCTTCGAGGTTTCCGCCTTCGCCGTTGATAGCCGACCGGATCTGAGTCTGGTGATCTATAACCCAACCAGCCGTGATGACGCCGCCCGCATCAAATCGCTGATCGAGGCCGCCTTGCCATAAACAGCAAGGCCACGGCCGCCGCGGCAAAGCCCGATGACGCCCCCACCACCAGCGACCAGCGGGGGCCAAAACTGTCCGCCACCCAGCCGACGAAGGGCGCGCCAATGGGGGTGCCGCCCAAGGCGATGGCGATGCGGATCGCCATCACGCGCCCGCGCATGACCGGATCGCAGGACAGCTGCATGGCGCTGTTGGTGGCGGTGGCGAAAGTCAGGGCGGCGATGCCGATGATCACCAGGGCGGCGGCGAAGCTGTCATAGCCGGGAGCCAGCGCCGCCAGCGCACATCCCAGGCCGAAGACGGCGGCCCCGCTCAGCAAGGTGGAAAAACCGGGATTGGAACGGCTGGCCGCCAGCAGCGATCCCGAGATCGTTCCTGCCGCCATGAACGAGGACAGCAGGCCGAACCCCTTGGCGTCGGTGTGAAAAACCCTTACCGCCATGGTCGAGATGAAGATAGGAAAGTTCAGTCCGAAGGTGCCGATCAGGAACAGCATGATCAGCATGGCTCGCAGATCGGCGCGGCTCCAGACATAGCGCAGCCCTTGGGTGAAGCCGCCCTTGGTTTGCCGGACGCGAGCCTTGGGATAGAGCTGGTCGACCCGCATCCTGCACAGCGATGCCACTACCGCGAAGAACGATAGCCCGTTCAGCAGAAAGGCCCAGCCGGTACCGACCGAGGCGATCACCAGTCCCGCCACCGCCGGTCCGATCATCCGTCCGGCATTGAACGAGGTGGAGTTCAGTGCGACGGCATTGGGCAGATCGGGCTGATCCACCAATTCGCCGACGAAGGTCTGGCGGGCTGGGGCGTCGAAGGCGGCGGCGCAGCCGAACAGGAAGGCCAGACCATATACCTGCCAAAGCGTGATCTCGCCGCTGACGGTCAATACACCCAGCAGCAGAGCCAGCCCTCCCATCAGAACTTGCGTGACCATCAGCAGTCGGCGCTGGTCGAAATAGTCGGCGGCGGTGCCGGTCCAGGGCAGCAGCAAGATCTGCGGCCCGAACTGTAGCCCCATGACGATACCCACCGCCCTGGCGTTATGTTGTGTCAATTGGGTCAGCACCAGCCAGTCCTGAGCGGCCCGCTGCATCCAGGTGCCGATGTTGGAGATCAAGGCTCCGGCGGCCCAGATGCGATAATTAGGCACCCGCAGCGAGCGGAACAGGACGATCACAGATTACCGCCGTTATAGCGCCCGAAATGCCTGGACAGAGGCAGGCCGAGAACGGCCATGCCAAGGCCGAAGGCGGCTGCGTCCAGGCCAGAACGCAACTGCAGGTCGCCCAGTTGGAACAGCAGCAGATAAGCGATGACCAGATTAATCAGCCCCCATAGCATGTTGAGCGTGGCGGAGGACAAACCCTGTCCGGGCGGTTTGGCGAAGGGGGTCTGGAACGGTTTTCCCATCAAGCCGCTGACCAAATGAGGCAAGGCATTGGCGGCAAATGCGCCACCAAAGAAGATGGGCAGCAAATGATGTCCGATCATGCTCATGCCCTTTCGGAGTTCAATAAGGCGATGATGTCTTCTGCCCGACCAGTTTCGCCCAAGCGGGGGAAGATCTGGCTCAGGCAATAATCATGGGCCTGGGGACGCGGGTCGGTCATGGCGTCCACCGCCAGGGTGACGTTGAAACCCAGTTCGTAGGCTTGGCGGGCAGTGCTGTCGACGCCGGTGCCTGTGGCCACGCCGGCGATCACCACCTGCGTCACCCCCAAGCTTCGCAAGCGCTCTTCCAAATCGGTCTGGGTGAAGGCTCCCCAGCTATGCTTGGTGATCAGGATATCCGTGGCCTGCGGGGCTAGTTCCGGCAGCAATTCGGCCCAATCCGAGGGGAGGGGATCTGGAAGGTGGGGCCTCTGTTCGGTCCGTCCCGGCGCCCGCCCGGCAACCGTAACGAAGACCACAGGCAGATGGTGCGTCCGGAAGGCATCGGCCAGCCGGCGCGCCTCACTTACGACCCCGGCGATGGAATGAGTAAGCGGCAGGGCGGCGATGCCCCGCTGCAAATCGATGATGATCAGGGCTGAGGTCCGGTCCAGGGTCGTCACAGGCATGATGGGAAATGTCCTTTCACAATGGCCTGATGACGTCGGAGGCGATCCGCTCAGTCTTCGGCCAGACGTTTGAGCAAAGAGATGGCGGCGGCAAGCTGTTCCTGTTCCGGATCGGTCAGCTTGGCCTCGATGGCCCGGCACAACCAATCTTGGCGGGCGGCGCGGCCTTCGCCGACCCAGGTTCGGCAGGCGTCGGTCAGCGACAGCTGGATCTTCCGCCCGTCATGGGGGTCGGGGGTGCCGTGGATCAGTTCCGCCTGTTCCAGGGCGGCGACCACCGCCCCCATGGATTGCGGCCGCATGCCCTCGGCGCGGGCCAGCTGCGACAGGGTGGACGGACCATCCTGTTCCAGCCGCAACAGCACCGAAACCTGGGATGGCGTCAAATCCTTGTGCCCGGTTTCCTCGCGCAGACGGCGTTTCAGCCTGCCCACCAGGGTGCGCAAATCTCCGGCTAAGGCCCAGGCCAGAGAGGCGTGAAGCGGTGAGCGAGGCGTTGTCATGTCGGAATTCCTATCATCTTCACAGATCATCTGTAAAGATAAACTTATCAGTTTGACTGAAGATATGCCGGCGCCACTCATCACCTGACGCGGGACATGCCGGCCAGTTGGGCCAGATCATCAAGCCGCCGATTGCGGCTCTGATCATTCCCTTGACGCTGGCGTTGGTAACGGGGCGATACTGACGCCTTGGCGCTCAACTCATCCATGAGGCTTGACGATGACAGCGAATACAAACTGGACCCTTGGTGCCTGCCATTGTGGAAGCGTGCGTTTTCAGGTCCGACTGACGGACGGTCTGGGCGGGGCTCGCCGCTGCACCTGTTCCTATTGCCGTATGCGTGGAGCCGTCGTCCTTTCCACCAGTCAGGCCGATTTCCGCATCCTGGAGGGGGAGGA
>Ga0310915_10000815_pt1 | contig 15481 bp, 10 predicted proteins | sample GREbulkMGAN111_FD_202508 | JGI IMG/M metagenome (GOLD analysis project Ga0310915, IMG submission 202508) | Lab enrichment of tropical soil microbial communities from Luquillo Experimental Forest, Puerto Rico - GRE.bulkMG.AN111 | ecosystem: Environmental > Terrestrial > Soil > Tropical forest >...
GACCGTAAGCATCGACCACATCAAGCGTCACTATTATATGACGCACGAGGAAATTAATCCCACCCGGATCGTCCCGCTCGGACCGATTGTCGATTTAACAAAACCGCACGGTCGCGAAGAATTGTAGCCACGGCCTGCGGGCCATTGTCAGTCTGCTGTTTTTGTCCTCCAGAACACTTCGATTTGCTCCAACGTCCGGCCTTTCGTTTCGGGAACGAAATGATAAGAGAACAACCAGGAAGCGACCGAGAAGAACGCGTAGAGGGCAAAGGTTAAGCTCGCTCCCAGTTTTTCCAGCAGTGTCAGAAAGGTGAGCGAAACGACCAGGTTTGAGCCCCAGTTGAATGTCGCGGCGGTGCCTTCGGCCAATCCGCGAATTCGCAGTGGATAAATTTCAGCGATGAGGAGCCAGAAAATGGGACCGAGACTGATCGCAAACGACGCGATGTAGCCCATCAGACAAATCACTGCGGTCCGGGCGAGATTAATCGATTGGGTGTTGGCGTGAAAGCTGAACGCAAGCACTGCCAGAGTGACAATCATTCCCGCGATGCCGATCAACAGCAACGGTCGCCTTCCCACGCGGTCGACCAGGAGCATCGCGACGATTGTCATCGTGAAGTTCACAACGCCGACGCCAGCGGTAGCGAGAATAGCGCCCGACGCGGACGGGAACCCGGCGAACTGAAGTATTTTTGGCGCGTAGTAAATGACCGTGTTGATGCCGGTGATTTGTTGAAACACCGCTAGTCCGAGGCCGACGATCAACGCCGGTCGCACATGCGGGTGGAGCAAGTCGGCCCAAGTTCCTTGTTGCGTCTGCTCGGCCAGACTTGTCTGGATCTCGATGATCTCAAGATCGACATCCGCACTGTCGCGGATTCGGAGCAACACGCCTCGCGCGATTTCGTGGCGGCCGCTACGGATCAACCAGCGCGGAGTTTCGGGGAGGAAGATCATTCCAGTGCCGAAGATGAGAGCCGGTGCAACCGCGAGACCGAGCATCCAGCGCCAACCACCGATTCCTGCGAACGCGAAATCGACCAGGTAAGCGCAAACGATTCCGGCCGTGACCGCGAGTTGAAAAAGCGAGACAATCCAGCCGCGGGCGTGGGCCGGCGAAACTTCGGAGAGATAAACCGGAACGGTCGTCGAGGAGAGCCCGATTGCGACACCGAGCACGATGCGGCTCAAAATTAGAATGGCCGGCGATGGTGCGAGCGCGCTGGCCAGCGCACCGATGCCGAAGATCAACGCGGTTATGAGCAAGGCTCTTCGCCGTCCGATGCGGTCGGCCATTGCTCCACCGAAGATTGCGCCGATTGTTGCGCCGAAAAGAACGCCGCTCACTACGATTTCTTCGGCGGCGGTGGTTAAGTGGAATTCGCGCTCAATAAAAATCAGTGCGCCGGAAATCACCCCGGTGTCGTAACCGAACAAAAGACCGCCGAGCGCGGCGAACAGCGCCGCAATGTGAACGAAGCGTGTTCCCCAAAGACGCACTTCGTTCACGGCCGCAGTTCCTTGCATACTGCCGATGTTACCGGGCTACCGGATTGTGAAAAGATTTCACGCGGAACTTCTTACCGGCAATCTGCGGCTCGGCGGAGCGTTACTAAAACGCGCTAAGGACCTTATTGTGGGACGATTGGCCACCTGAAAATTGCGGAAATCTCCTACTCATCGTTTAGTCAGGCGATTACTTAACGATGTTGAATATCGCCGTTCCCCGGTCGGTCTAACGTTGATGGAGGAATTAGGGATCAATGAAACATATATTCACATCAATCTGCTTGGGATTTGTATTCATATTCACGGCGTCTGCTCAGCATCGACACCGGGGGGACAGCGAAAATACGGCGCCAAGCGTTCGTCGCAGCAATGCGCGCGCTCAGACAGCGACCGCGCCCAATCAAACAACGGTTCGGAGCGTAGCGCGGCCGGCGAATACGCAGCGACAACTTTCGACCGCGCCATCCCGGCAACGGACCTATGCGGAGAGGCCGCGGACTAACGCAAACGCGAATGTTCGTTACCACAACACTACGACTGCGCGTGGTCGACATGAAAATGCTCGGGTGACAAACCGTGGCCGCGTCGAAAGTAACGTCGCGGTTAATCGGGACCGAAACGTTCACGTTAAACCCGCAAAAAGCGTTGCGGTCAACCGGGATCGAAATGTGCGGGCTAATTGGGAACGAAACGTTGCGGTCAATCAAGCCCGGAACGTGAGATTCAATCAGAGAGCGAACGTCGCGGTTAACCGCAACAGAAATGTTGTCGTAACCAACAACTGGCGAGGCAGTCAGTTTAGCGGACGGCAGTATGCTGCGTTCCGCGATTATCACCAGAGTTGGCATGATCGCGACTGGTGGACACATCATTACAGTCGCATCATTTTTGTCAGCGGCGGTTGGTGGTACTGGAATGCCGGATATTGGTATCCGGCTTGGGGTTACGACCCGTACGCCTACTATCCGTACGACGGACCGATCTACGGCTACGCGAATCTGACACCGGACCAGGTTGTGTCTGACGTTCAGGCACAATTACAGCGAGACGGTTACTATGCGGGGCCGATCGACGGCGTTCTTGGACCGATGACGCGTCAGGCGATCGCGGCTTTCCAGGCTGATAACGGACTCGCGATTACGTCGACGGTGGACGAGCCAACACTCGATACGCTGGGAATCTCGTAATCGACATTAATTCAGTGGAACCGCGGGTTGATCTTCAGCCCGCGGTTTTTTTACCGTAAATCGTCGAGTGCTTGCCCGAGTCGCTCGACACCGGCGCTGAATTTGTCCGGCTCGCAGCACATTCCAATTCTGATGTGTTGCGGCGACTCGAAAAAACGACCCGGCACGACCGCGGTGTCATATTTTTCCAGCAGCAATGCGCAAAAGTTCTCGACATTGACCTTCGGCAAGCGAGGGAAAGAAGTCGTTCCGAACTTGGTCGGAACCACTTCGACATCGTCGCGCGAGTTGAAAAACGCCGACAGCGTTTTTCGATTCGTCTCCAATATCAACTTTGCTCGGGCGGCAATTTTTGGAAGTTGCGCGATCGCCCGCACGCTAAGTCGTTCCATGACGTTTGGCGCGCTGGCGCCAAAAATATCGTCCAGGCGCCGCATTTGGTTTGCCAGCGCCGGCTCCGCCAGGATCCAACCGCAGCGCAGTCCGCTCAATCCGTATCCTTTGGTCAAACTGCTGGTAGCGACAAACTCGGATCCGAGCGAAATCGCTGACGGCGGTGGATGGTCAACTATCGCCTCTAAATAGACTTCGTCGACGAGGACGCGAGCGCCGATCTGGCCGGCAAGGACACCAATTTTTTTTAGTGTCTTGTTGTCGACGAGCGCGCTGCTTGGGTTGTGCAAATTCGTCAGCACGATCAAGCGTGTCTGCGGCGTGATCTGATCTGCCAATGCATCGACGTGGATCGCGAACCGATCCTCAAATCTTCGCTGGAAGCGTTTGATTCTTGCCCCGAGATATTCGGCAACTGCGAGCAGGGGATCATAAGTCGGCTGCTCAATCATCACTTCGTCGCCGTGTTCGATCAGCGCGGCCATTGCGAGATGGTTCGCTATGGACGTGCCACCGGCGATCGTAACCACAGTTTCTGGCGCGACATGGCGATGGGTCGCGAGCGCGTCGATCAGCTGGCGATATCCGTAAGCGTTGTCGCCATGAAGCTCCAGCTCATTGGCATTAAAATGCAACTCGGCGATTGGCAGATTTAGAATTCCGCTCAAAGCGAGATCGTATTTCACTTTCGGGCGCGTCTTCGCCCAATGCAGGAAGGCCGATTCTTTTGTTTTCATTGAGCGTTCAAGCTTGTCTGCATCCTCTTCCAGAACAAATACACTGGAATTCCACTTAGCATTATTCCCGCGCCGACCGCACTGTTGTGCGGATAGCGGTAAAACGTACTGAAAGCGACTCCGGCGCAGGCGGTGATAAAGAGCAGAGTCGTATACGGATGCCCTGGGATTGAAAACGCGCGAAGGGCTGCCTGCCTTCGGCGAAAAACGAAAACGCTGGCGGCAGTGAGCGCAAAAAAGATCACATCGACCGAAACCACGTAGTTCAGGATCTGTTCGTAACGCCCGGACAACGTGATCACGATCGCGAGCGCGCCTTGCAAGGCGATTGCGAATCCGGGGACGCGCGCGCGGTTCAATTTTGCCAGACTGACAAAAAACAATCCGTCCTCAGCCATTGCGAAATAAACGCGCGGCGCAGTCAACATGCTTTGGCTAAGAAAACCGATCGTTGAAATCGCGATACCGATCGCAATGATGCGGGCGCCCATGTCGCCAAGCGCGAGTTGCATGACCGCGGACGCCGGCGTTCTCGTCTCAGCCAGCCCGTGCGGACCGAGCGCGCGAACACAGATGAGATTTACCGAAAGATAGACCGCGATTACGCCCAGAACGCCGAAGAGCAATCCGCGGGGGAGATTTTTGTCCGGTTGGCGCACTTCACCGGCTACGAAACACGAAGTTTGCCAGCCGCCGTAGGCAAATTGCACCGGAATCAACGCCGCGCCGAACGCGGTCAACGAATTCCAAAGGCTGGGCGATTGCGGGGCCCATCGTGCCATCGTCGTTTCCGTTGCGCCGGCGACGGTTAAACCGAGAACGACCAAAGCTGCGATCGCGACGAGTTTCAAAATCATGAAGAAGTTTTGGGTCGTGCTCCCGGCGCGCACGCCAAGACAATTGATGATCGTGAGGATGACGAGCGCGATTGCCGCGATGGAGACGGCAGCGTTGTCGCCGGCCTGAGTATGTCCGAGCGCGCACAAATACTTTGCAAACGTGACCGCGACCGCCGCCATTCCGCCGCTTTGGGTAACGAGAAGCAATGCCCAGCCGTAAACAAACGCGAGCGCGGGATGAAACGCATCCCGCAAATAAACATACTGCCCGCCGCTGACGGAGCTTTGCGAAGCAAGCTCCGCGTAAATAAATGCGCCGGCGAGAGCGATTAATCCGCCAACTGCCCAGGCGCCCAGAATTAAAATGGTCGATGGGATCTGCTGTGCGACGACGTAAGGATTAATGAAGATTCCTGAACCGATGATTCCGCCCATCACGATCATCGTGATGTCGAACAACCCAAGCCGGCGGGCGAGATGCGCTTCCGAGGATATGCTGTTGATCACGCTTCTACGGCATCGAGTTTCTCTGAGCTCCATTGCCCCGATGAGTCGCGATCATCGAGACGGCGATCGTCGTTGTCAGGACCGCGAGCACGACCGCTAGCGAAGTTAGCGTCGGGATGGTGAAAAGATCGCGCATTATCATTTTCGTTCCGACAAAGGCGAGAACAATGGCCAGCCCGGTTTTGAGATAAACGAAGCGGTCGATCAGCTTCGCCAGAAGAAAATAAAGCGAACGCAACCCGAGAATGGCGCAGATGTTCGACGTGTAAACAATGAACGTGTCGCGCGTAATCGCAAAGACGGCGGGAATCGAATCGAACGCGAAGACCAAGTCCATCACGTCGATAACGATCAACGCCAGCGCGAGCGGCGTCAGCACCCAGCGATTGTTGACGCGGGCCTTGAAATGTTCGCCGTGGAAATCGTGCGTGATCGGAAACAGACGGAGACAAATGCGCATGATCCAACTCTGGCCAAAGCCGCGCGGCTCTTGTTTGACGAAAAACATTTGCCAGGCGCTCACGAGGAGAAAGACGCCGAAAAAGTAGAGGATGAAATCAAACCGCTTGACCATCTCGACGCCGAGCCAGATCATCACGCCGCGCATGATCAGCGCTCCGACGATTCCCCAAACCAAAGCGCGATGTTGCGCCACCGGTGGAACGCGGAAGTAGGCAAAAATCAGGACGAAGACAAAGATGTTGTCAACGCTGAGCGAGTATTCAATGACGTAACCGGTCAGGAATTCGACTGCTTTCTCCGGTCCGCGGATTTTCCAGACCACCAGGTTGAACAAGAGCGAGAGAACGATCCAAATTGCGGTCCGATGAGCGGCGGCCCGCATGCTCAGCTCGCGTCCGCGGTGTTTGAATTGAACCAGATCGATAATCAACGCGAGGAAGACGCCGGCGTTAAAGGCAAGCCAAAACCAAATGCTTGTGTGCGACACCGCGCGTAGAGTTTCATGGGAGGCGCGCGACGGCAATCGCAAACATTGACGTCGCTTGCTTGCTAGCGCCGACCTTCATCGTAGTTTGTTCGACGCTCATGGACGCGGAGCTCGAGAAGCTGGTCGAGGCCGGCAAGCTGACTTCAAAAGCCACTGAGAGACTGGACGCGCTCAGACCAGGCACATTTTGTCTGCACAAGAGCTGGGGATTCGGCCGCGTAGCCGAGTGGAATCTTCTCCTTAATCAAATTCTGATCGATTTCACAGACAAAAAAGGGCATGCGATGCAGCTCCAGTATGCAGCTGAGAATCTCACGGTGATTCCGCCGGAACACTTCCTCGCTCGAAAGGCGAGCGATCTCGGCGTCGTGAAAAAGCTGGCCAAGGACGATCCGGTCGCGGTGGTTCGAAATATCTTGGAGAGCCTTGAAGGAAAAGCGACCGCCCAACAGATCAGCGAGTGGATGATTCCCGATCTATTCAGCGAAGCCGAATGGAAGAAATGGTGGGAATCGGCGCGCAAACAGATAAAGGCTAGCGGGGCGTTTTCAATTCCGGTCAAGAAGACCGAGCCCATCCAGGTCCGCGCCGAAGGCGTGTCGCACGCGGACGAATTAATCGAGATCTTCGGGAATGCGCGGCAACCGAAGCATCAACTGACGGCGCTCGAGCAGATCGTAAAATCTCATCAACAGTTCAAAGAACCTGAGAAACAATTGCAACCGGTAATCGTCGCAATTGAGAACGTCGCGACGCGGAATCAAAAACTGCATCCCGAGCTCGCTTTCGAGTTCGTTCTTGTCCGGGACGATTTACTTGGACGGTTCCCGCAATTGAAGACCACGCATATCGGTCTCACTCTCGCGAGACTGATCGCGGACGAAGAAAAACGGTTAGTGTCGATCTTGCCGAAGCTGCCGGCGGCGAAGGAGAAGCGGATCCTGCAAGCGTTGCCGGCTGCGCTCGGCGATCGCTGGAGCGCGCGCGCTCTGCAATTAATGCAGGCGACACATGGCCGAATGGTGGCGCAGATTCCGCACGTCTTCCGAGACGCCGGTCAACAGGTTGAATTGCAGACAATGCTCGAACGCAGCATTCGCGAACATTCCGCAACCAGTGAGATGCTGGTTTGGTTGTGCATCGAACGCAAAGACTGGCAGGAGCTGATCAATCCTGAGTTGTTGGCGGCGATTTTGTCGGCGCTTGAGCGCGAACAACATTTGGCGCCGGGCCGAGCGAGCAAATTGCAGCGTTGGCTAGTCGAAGATCGACAATTGATCGCGGACATTCTTGCGAACGCTGATGCCGGTCTCGCGCGCAGTATGATGCGACGGCTGCAATTGAGTCCGTTGTTCGACGAGTTGACGAAGCGCTCGCTGCTCGCACGGATGGTGAAAGTTTTCCCGGAGCTCGAAAGCATGATCGCCAGCGCCCAACCGCAGGAGAAAGCTGCGCCGCTCATTGTTTCGTGGAGCAGTTTGGAAAAGCGCAAGACGGAATACGAAGAGCTCGTCAAAAAGAAGATTCCCGAGAATACCAAGGAAATTCAGATCGCGCGATCTTATGGCGATCTTAGTGAAAACTTCGAATACAAGGCGGCGAAACAAATGCAGGCCGTTCTCGTTCGTCGCAGGTCGGAGCTCGAACGCGACCTGCAAAAAGCGCGTGGCACATCGTTTGAAAATTCGGACACGTCCCGCGTTTCGATCGGCACCATCGTGACTGTGCGCGACAAAAATTCAAAAAAATCCGAGACCTATACGATCCTCGGCGCGTGGGATGGCGACCCCGATCGACATATTATTTCCTATCAGACCGCGATCGGTCAGGCATTGCTTGGCAAAAAGCCTGGTGAACTTGCGACATTACCAAATGGTGAGTTCGAGATCGCTTCGATTGAACCCGCGCCAGTCGACAAAACAGTGCATACCGAATCGGTCACAGAAACTGCGTCTGCGTTGGTCTAGAGCGTTATAGCGTTGCTCGCCGCTGCTGGCACCGAACGAGAAATCAGGTTTTTGGCATCGCGCGACGACGGAACCTCTTCAACTAAATCCTGTTAAGTCTGCCGATTTATCCCGTATAGTCTGCACACTCTCATGCAGACGCGCATTCATCATCTTGCAGTTTGGATTTTGGTCATCATTCATCAATTTGTCGCTTTCGGCTGGTATTCCATCTTCGGCGAGACTTGGCTGAATCTTCACGCTAAAACGACGACTGACATCGAGCGAACACATAACTGGACGGCATATGCGTTCGCAGTGATCACCGCGATCATCGTGAACTACGCGTTGGCGTGGTTGATCAGTCGGATGCACGCCCACACTGCGATTGCCGGTTTGCGTATCGCGTTATTTTGCTGGTTTGCATTTCTGTTTGTCGAATTCGCAACGATTGCGCTCTTCTCGGCATTCGAGACCAATCCGTGGCCGCTTGTCTTGATCGACATGGGACGGCCGTTTGTCGCTTGGTCGATCACTGGCCTCGTGCTTGGCGGCTGGCGAAAGTCCGCGTGATTTCGAAATAAAATCAACATAATTCGGGAAAGCCTAATCGGGAACTCAGGAACCCGAATCAACTCAACTTCTCAACCGCTGAAACGTTATTCTTGAGGCGGCTCTGACATCGTTTTGACTCCGACGCGTGCCAGATATTCATCGGCCTTGAGTAAATCTGTTCCCGCGCGCGCGATGATCTTGAGAAGATTATCCATCGACGAAACTTCCTCGAGCTGTTCCGTCAGGAACCATTGCAAAAAATTGATCGTGATATGATCGTTTTCTTTTCGGGCAAGATCGACCAGCGCGTTGATCTGCTTGGTAACGTGCAGTTCCTGGTCGAAGGATAGTTTGACTGCGTCGCGCGCGGCCTTGAATTTCGATTTCGGCGCTTCAATCGCCGGGATCTCCACCCGTCCGCCGGCATCGACTACATATTTGATGAATCGAAGCGCGTGACCTTTTTCTTCCTCCGCTTGATTGAAGAAATGCTGTGATAACTGCGGCAACGCCTCGGCCGCGAAATACGCCGCGATCGCGTAATACTGCAGCTCCGCGCTGAACTCGTAGCCGATCTGCTCGTTAATTGCGTCGATGACCTTTTGGCTTGTTAGCATGCAGCAAATTACCGCGGATTGCGCGGATGCAAACGGATGAGTTGCGCTGACTCATGTTAGTGTCCTGCTCTACCAAATCGGTATTTTAGGAAAACACTTGTGCAAATAACGATCGACTCCAAAGACGCGACCCGCATTGCTTAGTAGGACAATCAGCGCGAGGATAATATCTGACTGGTCGATCCCCCGGTCCCCAAGGCAGCGCACTCTTTTGCGCACAAATAATTTAAGAGTAGGAGGATTGCGACACACGCTGCCAGTCGCGTCGTTAGGCCGAACACGAGTGCAATCGCCACGTAAATTTCGCGATTACAATTAAAATGCCGACAGTTGCAGCGTGGGGGACCACCATTGCGCTGAGGAAACTTTGATACCGGGAGTATCCGTGCTCCATCGCGTATTTGAGAAAACCAGTCAACTCGTTCTGTTGCCGGTTCCCATGGTCGCTAGAGAAGAAACTGACGCCGAGATAAACGCGCGCAAGAACAAACAGCCATCTTCCTTGGGGCAGTGGGTCGGTCGGTAATCAAATGCGGAAGACAAATTACGTGTTCTGCAACAGGCTCGCTATCCAAATCCTAGCTTTTTGCTATCTCTTTGGAATTGCTTGGCCAGGGGCCGCCTATGAAAATTTCGATCTCGTGTAGGAGATTTGCCGGCTGGTCGACAAACGTTGTGTGTCCGGCTCGGGAAGCAGCAACAAACGCGCGTTCGGTGGAGCCGTTATCGGCTGTCCCGCGTCGGCTTGACTGTTGATGTCGCGACTTCCGGGCTCGCTTTATTTTCTCCTCGGTAGGACGTTTCAGGAAAGCTAAAAACCCCGCTGGATAAACCAGCGGGGTTTTACTCTGGCGACGTCCTACTCTCGCACGGCCTATCGCCGTACTACCATCGGGGCTGCAGCGTTTCACTGCCGTGTTCGGAATGGGAACGGGTGGGGCCACTGCGCTGTTGTCACCAGAGAAGAGAGTTGACGGTTGTTAATGGTTGAGAGCCATCAATCGCACCGCGGCGCTCTTCTCCGGCGATCGCGTTTTTCTATAAAAGAACTATCAGCTATCAACAATCAACTATCAGCTGATTGCGCTGATCCGCTGACAACTACATACAGGACGTAATTACGGATTTCCAACTCAAGGCTTCGTTTTGTTTTGAGATCTTTTGATCTTCTCTGTGTGCCATCGCCTCTTTCCGAAGCGATGGATTTACAGAAAAGAAAAAGATCAAGCCGATCGGGTTATTAGTATCTCTCAGCTGAATACATTACTGCACTTGCACCGGAGACCTATCAACGTGGTGGTCTACCACGACCCTTCAGGGAGAACTCATCTTGGGATAGGCTTGGCGCTTAGATGCTTTCAGCGCTTATCCTTTCCGAACATAGCTACCCAGCACTGCTCTTGACAGAACAACTGGAACACCAGCGGTTCGTCAGACCCGGTCCTCTCGTACTAAGGTCTGAACCCCTCAATTCTCCTGCGCCCACAGTGGATAAGGACCGAACTGTCTCGCGACGTTCTGAACCCAGCTCGCGTACCACTTTAACCGGCGAACAGCCGGACCCTTGGGACCTTCTCCAGCCCCAGGATGTGATGAGCCGACATCGAGGTGCCAAACCCTGCCGTCGATATGAGCTCTTGGGCAGGATCAGCCTGTTATCCCTAGCGTACCTTTTGTCCGTTGAGCGATGGCAATTCCACATTCAACCACCGGATCACTTGGACCTACTTTCGTACCTGCTCGACGTGTGTGTCTCACAGTTAAGCTGGCTTATATCCATATACTCGACACCTGATTGCCAACCAGGTTGAGCCAACCTTCGTACTCCTCCGTTACTCTTTGGGAGGATACCGCCCCAGTAAAACTAGCCGGCTGCCAGTGTCCCTCTCCCGGTTTTACGGGCAAAAGTTAGTTATCCCAGTACCAAAGGGTGGTGTTTCATTGCTGGCTCTGCGACTCCCAAAAGAGCCGCTTCACAGCCTCCCACTTACGCTAAGCATCGAGACCGAAACAACAGTAACAGCGTGTAGTAAAGGTGCATAGGGTCTTTCCGTCCTACTGCGGGTAGGCGGCATCTTCACCGCCATTACAACTTCGCTGAGCTCCTCGTTGAGACAGCGGTCAACTCGTTACACGATTCGTGCAGGTCGGAACTTACCCGACAAGGAATTTCGCTACCTTAGGACCGTTATAGTTACGGCCGACATTCACGGGGACTTCGGTTCGACGCTTTGCCTTGCGGCTGACGTCTTACCATAATCTTTCCGCATTGGTCACGTGTCACACCCTATACGTCGTCTTCACGACTTGGCAGAGTGCTGTGTTTTTGTTAAACAGTCGGTTGACCCATTTCACTGCGACCCGCTGCATTTTGAACAGCTGCTAAAAATGCGTTGATCGTTGAGAGTTGGTAGTTGAGAGACCAGAAATGGCTCGCGGGTTTCAACCGCTCTTACTCTCAACGCTCAACTAAGAACTATCAACTTTCGGTGCATTTTGCTCTGTACAAAATGCAGCGGGCACCCCTTCTTCCGAAGTTACGGGGCTAGATTGCCGAGTTCCTTAACGAGGTTTCACTCACGCGCCTTGGCAAAATTTTGCCCACCCACCTGTGTCGGATTCCGGTACGGGCAGCCGTGGGAACACTCGGAAGTTTTTCTCGGTTCCTGTTTTAATGGATCCGCTTCAGCCGAGGCCTCCACGTCCTTGCTCTTGCGAGCAGACCGCCACTTTCAATCGGCGACCCATTTCTGCAGAAACGTCACTTCCGAGCTTAACCACAGCCGGTGCAGGAATATTAAACCTGCTCTCCATCGTCTACGCCCTTCGGCCTCGACTTAGGTCCCGACTAACCCTGGGAGGACGAGCCTTCCCCAGGAAACCTTGGGTTTACGGCGGACAGGAATTTAACCTGTCTTATCGCTACTCATGTCTGCATCCTCACTTCTTAACGCTCCACAGTCGGTTACCCTTCTGCTTCGATGCATTAAGAACGCTCCCCTACCAATCTATCCTAGCGAACTAGAATATCTTCCAGAGCTTCGGTATACCGTTTATCGCCAATCATTATCGGCGCGAGATCGCTCGATGAGTCAGCTATTACGCACTGTTTAAATGATGGCTGCCTCTAAGCCAACATCCTCACTGTCTAAGCAACCTCACATCCTTTCCACTGAACGGTATTTGGGCACCTTAGCTGCTGGTCTGGCATGTTTGCCTCTCGCGCGTGAAGCTTATCCCCCACGCACTGACTCCCGTGTTACACTCCAAGGAATTCGGAGTTTGATTGAGTTCGGTACCCTGGTATGGGCCCTAGTTCATCCAGTGCTCTACCTCCTTGGATCAGCACACGAGGCTAGCCCTCAAGCTATTTCGGGGAGAACCAGCTATCACGGGGTTTGATTAGTCTTTCGCTCCTACCCACAAGTCATCCGAGACGTTTTCAACCGTCACCAGTTCGGACCTTCAGTTGCGGTTAAGCAACTTTCATCCTGCTCATGGGTAGATCACCTCCGCTTCGGGTCTACTACCAGCGACTAGGTCGCCCATTTCGGACTCGCTTTCGCTTCGCCTCCATCGCAGAACGACTTAGGCTCGCCACTGATAGTAACTCGCAGACTCATTAAGCAAAAGGCACGCTATCACCCTTGCGGGCTTTAACACCTTGTAAGCACATCATTTCAGGTACTATTTCACTCCGCTCACAGCGGTTCTTTTCACCTTTCCCTCGCGGTACTTGTCCACTATCGGTCGCCAATGAGTATTTAGGCTTACGCCGTGGTCGGCGCAGATTCATACGAAGTTTCACGTGCAACGTATTACTCAGGAAATCCCTAGGCGTGCTCCAGTTTTCGGTTACGGGCCTTTCACCCTCTATGGCGCAGCTTTCCAGAAGCTTCACCTAACCTTTGCACTACCACGTCGGGCTCCTACAACCCCCCCGCCACTTCAACACCCAAATCTTTGGGCAGAATTAACAAAATGAACCGAATTAGGTTCAGAAAACATGTCTTCCGAATTCTGCATAATTCTGTGCATTCTGTCTCCTCTTCCAGTTTGGGTACTGAAATGACGGGGGTTTAGCCTGTTCCGCTTTCGCTCGCCACTACTGACGGAATCGCTTTCGCTTTTTTCTCCTCCGGTTACTGAGATGTTTCACTTCGCCGGGTATCGCGACATTCCTGCTATAGATTCACAGGAACGCGAACGAAAGTTACTTCGTTCAGGTTACCCCATTCGGAAATCTACGGGTCAAAGCGTGTTTGCCGCTCACCGTAGCTTATCGCAGCTTACCACGTCCTTCATCGCCTATTGGCACCAAGGCATCCATGATGCGCTCTTTGTAGCTTGATCAATCTGTTCTGGCCTGCCTGGCCAGAGATTTGTGATAACTGAAACTCTCTCATCGTCTTGCGACGATACTTGATTTCAGACTCAGCTCTTAAAGTTGTACTTTCTTACTACCCTGTATGTAGATGTCAAAGAACCAGGATTCTCGTACATTTTAAACCACAAAAAAACTCAATCTCGTGCCCGGTTTCGGAATCTCGAGCCGCCGCCCAAGCGGTTCGGTGATCGGTGACCGGGACAAAATTGAGTGCAATTTGCAGTCCCAAATGTACGTAGAACAAACTCCCAGTTAGAGGAGTTCCCGCTGTCGCGCGGAATCACTAATTTAGCGCATATTCTTGGGCCGTCAATCTCCGCGAGAGCAATTTTTCCAAGGACTGCCGCCGAAGTATCCCACATGTCCTCAACTACTTACGGTTCGGCGAAAAATCGGACGACTGCGCTGGGATTGACGGGGCAAGTTCTACATCCGAACGGGGGCAGTGTCGTGAACTGGCTGAATTGGAGGGTGTTTCGGCCAAATGCCGTTCTCTTTTGATTGGCGTCTGCCACAGACGCTCTACAATCTGTTTGCATGCAGCGCAGTGATGGCCGGGCGCCGGACCAGGTTCGCGCAGTTTCATTTGAATTAAACATCGCACCGCACGCGACCGGTTCGGTTCTCGTTGGGATGGGAAACACGCGCGTAATTTGCGGTGTCACTGTTGACGAAGCGATTCCGCGTTGGATGAAAGAACAAAACGTCACCGGCGGTTGGCTGACCTCGGAGTATTCGATGCTACCATACTCGACGACCACGCGTAAGCCGCGCGATATTTTCAAAGGCCGGCTCGATGGCCGCAGCACGGAAATTCAAAGATTGATCGGACGATCGCTGCGCACGGTTGTCGATCTTGAAAAACTTGGGCCGCGAACGATGTGGGTCGATTGCGATGTGCTTCAAGCCGATGGGGGAACACGAACGGCAGCGATCACTGGTGCGAGTCTAGCGGTTGCGCTCGCCTGCCGAAAATTGGCGAAGGAGAAAAAAGTCGACGCGCCACCGATCAAAAAATTGGTCGCGGCGGTGAGCGCCGGAATCTTCGATGGAAGCGCGATCGTTGATCTTAATTATGAAGAAGACAAAGCGGTCACCGTCGATTTCAATCTCGTCGCGACCGAAGACGGGGATTTTGTCGAAGTTCAAGGTTCCGGTGAAGAAGCGACGTTTGCGCAGGGTGAACTTGAACAGATGATGACCCTCGCGCGGAAGGGGATTACCGATTTGATTTCCGCGCAGCGCGCTGTGCTTGCGCGGATCATGGTTTCGCCGCCGGAAAACTAGTTGGTGGTTGATAGAGCGCTTCGCTTTAGTTGAGAGTTGGCATCCTGTGAGCTAACCAACTGAACGACCGAAATGAAAAAGGCGCTCATCACCGGCATTACTGGTTAGGACGGAAGTTATCTCGCCTGGTCCGAATCATGGGCGAAGCGGACATGGAATTACTCTCGCGCGAAACGGCGCGGAAGCATCTCGGTCAATTGCCGTGATTTACCGAATCACGCCGACAGCGTGGTTCGTCTCTGCCATCTGGGTGGCCGAATTCAGTTGGGGGATGACTGAAGCTAACGGCGATTCAACAATCGAAACTTGTGCGCCAGTCCCGACCACGCTGTAAAGATTGATGACGTCCGCTGAGCGCATGCGGATGCAGCCATAACTTGCCGGCCGGCCAATGTTCCGTTCTTCCGGCGTGCCGTGAATATAAATGTCCCGCCGAAGTGCGTTCGCGTTTCGTACTTCGCGGCCACGCAGCCAAATGATTCGCGTCACGATTGGATCACGCCCGGGCGCATTCACGCCAACAACCTCGCCGGTCCGGCGACGATCTTTGAAAACGGTACCTGGC
>Ga0310915_10000822_pt1 | contig 15450 bp, 15 predicted proteins | sample GREbulkMGAN111_FD_202508 | JGI IMG/M metagenome (GOLD analysis project Ga0310915, IMG submission 202508) | Lab enrichment of tropical soil microbial communities from Luquillo Experimental Forest, Puerto Rico - GRE.bulkMG.AN111 | ecosystem: Environmental > Terrestrial > Soil > Tropical forest >...
TTGGCACCGTTTCCTTATCCCCCTCACCCCAACCCCTCTCCCGCTTGCGGGAGAGGGGCTTTCGTGGTGTCGGCTGATGGAACTTATACCAACCTGGGCCGCGAGAGACTCACGAAGGGGATTCCCACGCAGCCGCGGATATGAGTCACTGAAGCCTCCTGATGGAGGATTGTCATGGCGGCTCCAGTTGTTCTTCGTTCCGATTATGATGGCGCAGAACTTCGCGTTCTTGCTCGCTCGTCGAAGTGCGCGGCGCAGACGCGTCGGCTTCTGGCTCTAGCATTGATCTACGATGGCGGCCGCCGGAGCGAGGCGGCCAAGTTGGGAGGTGTCGGGCTGCAAGTGGTGAGGGACTGGGTTCTGCGTTTCAACGCCTTTGGGCCGGATGGTCTGATCGACCGCAAGCCGCCAGGATCGCCGCCGAAGCTGAACGCGGCGCAACGGCGGGCGTTGGCCGACAAGGTGGAGCGCGGTCCCGTTCCGGCGGTGGACGGTGTGGTGCGCTGGCGGCTCAAGGATCTGGCCCAATGGATCTTCGAGGATTTCGGCATTTCTCTGGACGAGACGACGATCGGCCGCGAACTGAAGGCGCTGGGATACGCCAAGCTGTCGGCCCGTCCTCGCCATTACGCCCAGAACGTCGAAGCCATTGAGGATTTTAAAAAAACTTCCCCGCCCAATTGGCGGCGATCCGGGAAACCTTGCCGCCGGGAACCAAGATAGAGCTGTGGTGGCAAGACGAGGCCAGGATCGGCCAGAAGAACAAGATCACCCGGCGTTGGGCCAAGCGGGGAACCAGACCTGTGGCTCCTCGCGACCAGAGAACCAAATCGGCTTACATCTTCGGGGCCATCTGTCCAGAACGCGGGGTCGGCGCCGCTCTCGTCCTGCCGCGTTGCGACACCCAGGCCATGCAATGGCATCTCGACGAGATCGCCTCCCAAGTCGCCTCTGGAGCCCACGCCGTTCTCATCATGGATCAGGCCGGATGGCACACCACAGACAAGCTGATCCTGCCGCCCAACATCACCATCCTGTCCCTGCCGCCGCGCTCGCCGGAACTCAATCCGGTCGAGAACATATGGCAATTCATCCGCGAGAACTGGCTCTCAAATCGCGTCTTCTTATCCTACAGCCAGATCGTCGCCCTGTGCTCATACGCCTGGAACAGGCTCGTCGAACAGCCATGGATCATCATGTCCATCGGATTGCGCAAATGGGCCCATCGGTTCTGATCTGCCCAGGTTGGTATTACAGCTGAAAGACCTGTTTTTGCGCGTATCTCAAGTCAATGGCCAAAATTAAACCGGACAGCCGTGGGCTTGGCCCGGCCATCCACGAATTGTCAGGCACTGGCATGGACCCCCGGATCAAGTCCGGGGGTGACGAGAAGAAGGTGACGGCACTCCTCCCGCCCTTAAAACCAAAACCCCCGCCCAGGGTCGCCTGAGCGGGGGTTTTTCTGTCTGGCGGAAAAGCGTCGCTTACAGCGCGCTTTCGACCCATTCATACAGCTTGCTCTTGGGCAGAGCGCCGATCTTGGTGGCGGCGACCTGGCCATCCTTGAAGATGATCAGGGTGGGAATGCCGCGCACGCCGTACTTGCTGGGGGTGCCGGGATTTTCGTCGATGTTGATCTTGGCCACGGTGATCTTGCCGGCCAGATCCTTCGACAGCTCTTCCAGAGCCGGAGCGATCTGACGGCAGGGGCCGCACCATTCCGCCCAGAAGTCCACCAGCACCGGGCCGGAGGCCTTCACCACATCGGCCTCGAACGAGCTATCCGTCACTGCAATCATGTTTGTCACCCACTTTGAATGAATTGGCGAAAGGGTCTTGCCCCCAAAACCGGAAGCTAGACTCTAGGCACAGGGCAAAGCCCCGTCAAGCGAACCAAGGCCCTTGATGTGGCATGAGCGCAGCCGGATTACAAGAGACCGGCGGCTTGGCGCATCCCCCGATCCGGCAGAATCTGCCCGGCAGAAGCCGCCCAGCCAAAGCTTTCGGCCCGCAAAAAGCTTGGTTTCCTGCCGATTATTAATTGGCACGGCATCTGCATATCCCTTGGCGAGAAGAACCCCCTTTCTGGGATGTCCGCCATGATGGATGCATCGATCAACACTATGCCGGTTCGTGACCGGGACACCGTCGGTGTCCCTGGCATCACCACCAACGGCGCTGTGCAGAACAATGGCAACCATCATATCAAGACCTGGGACGACGGCGACGACAGCCCCAGCTTTTCCGACTTCATCGACACCATCAATCCGCTGCAGCATATCCCCATCGTCAACACCATCTATCGCCATCTGACCGGCGATACCGAAGGCGCTGCCGCCGATTTGGCGGGTGGCGCTTTATGGGGTGGGCCGATCGGTCTGGCGCTGGCCGGCATCGGCCTCAGCATCGAGGACCAGTCGGGCGAAGATCCTGGCGAGATGCTTTATGCCGCCGTGTTCGGCGATGACAAGCAGGGCGACAGCGGCACCGCCGTCGCTCAGAACAGCAAGACCGGACAGACCGGCAACGCCGACGAAGACGGCGACACCCCGCCGGCTCCCGCCGCCGCCCCGCGCGAAGCCGTCAGCCTGTCCAATGCCGATGACGGCGCCGGCCCGGTGAAGTCGGGTGACTATCTGGTGTTCGGCGGCAACGCCGCCGGCTCGACCCGCCCGGTGACGTCGGCCTCGGCGGCTGCCGCTGCCGCCAGCGTCGGCCCGGCCCATGCCGCCAAGAACCAGCGTCCGGCCATCTCCGCCGCCGATTCTCTGTCGCGGAACACGGCTTCGGGCCAAGACGGCCTGACCCGCCAGGGCGATTATGTGGTGTTCGGCAGCCAGACTGCCCCCCAGGCCTCGCCCCAGGTCGCCGCCGCCGCCGAGACTCCCGATATCACCAGCGCCGTTTCCGCCGAAGCCTCGCCCATGCAGTCGACGCTGAACCGCGCCACCAACCGCAATGGCCCGCTGAACCCGCTGCCGGCCCGCCGCAACATCACTCCGCCGGGCACTTTGCCGCTGCCCACCACCGGCCCCGGCGCCGTTCCCGGCGGCCATAGCCAGGCCCTGGGCAACAAGAGCGCCCAGCCCAGCAACGATTGGTTCGCCGACGCCTTCAACCGTAATATGGACAAATATGACGGCATGAAGCCCTCGACCACGGCCACCGGCGCCTATGACGCCGCCGCCCAGACCAATGCGGCCACCAACGCCGCCGCCACCATCAATTAGGTTGAGCCGGCGATGACCGAATTGCGGGTCGGCCCCGACGCCATCCTGCGCCTTCAGGGACATGGCTTTCCTTGCGTTTTGGGCCGCGCCGGCATTGTCGCCGACAAGCAAGAGGGCGATGGCGGCACGCCGGTTGGACGCTTTGCCCTGCGCCGGGTTCTCTATCGTCCCGATCGCGGCCCCAAGCCGGAAACTTCCTTGCCCGTCGAAACGATTGCCCCCGACGACGGCTGGTGCGACGCCCCCGATCATCCCGACTATAACCGCCCGGTCAAGCTGCCCCATCCGGCCTCGTGCGAGACGATGTGGCGCGAGGATCATCTCTATGATGTCGTGGTGGTGCTGGGCCATAACGACGACCCGCCAGTCCCCGGCCTGGGCAGCGCCATCTTCATGCATCTGGCCCGCCCGGATCGCGAGCCCACCCAAGGCTGTGTCGCCTTGACCCGCGAGGACCTGTTGGCGGTGCTGAAAGCTTGCGACGCCGCCAGTACGATCCAGATCAGCCTTTGATCTTTCTCCTATCGCGAAAGCCCTAATTTCCCTATCATCTCCGCAAAATTTGCATGGTAGGGGAAACATATGCGCAGGTTCACCACGGTCGTCCTGACGACCTTAAGCTTGGGATTGAGCCTGTCCGCCGCTTTCCTGTTTCCCGCCCAGGCCGCCGATGACCCTGCCTATCTCACCATCGGCGGCGGCAGCTGGGAAGCGATGCGCGACAATCTGCGCAGCTGGGAAGCCGACCTGAGCTACCGCTCCGATTACAAATGGTGGATCTTCAAGCCGCAGGGCGGTCTGCTGGTCGGCGGTGACGGCGATTACTACGGCTTCGTCGGCTTCAATGCCGAGTTCCATCTGGGCAAGCATTTCGTCATCACCCCGTCGCAGAACTTCGGCGCCTGGAACGGCCACGGCTTCAATCTGGGCTCGCATTTCGAATTCCGCGAGGGTGTCGAGGTCGCCTATCAGTTCGATAACAATTATCGCACCGGCATCGCCTTCTATCATCTGTCGAACGCCGATATCTCGAAGCGCAACCCCGGTTCGGAATCCCTGCTGGCGACCTTCTCGATCCCGCTGGGGCATCCGTTCTCGAAACATGCCGCCGATGATGACGCCGACGCCGATAAGGATCTGATGCCGTCTTCACCGAAGAAGGCTGCTGCCGGCGCCGCGCCGGCGGCTTCCCAGACCGCAGCCCTGCCGCAGGGCCAAAGCCCGGCGCCGGTGCAGGTGCAGACGGTCAACCAGCCGCTGCCGCAGGCCCGTACCATGCAGCAACAGCCGGCCGCCCCTGCTCGGGCGCTGACCGACGCACAGCGAAACGGCTTCTATTACAGCAGCTTCGCGCCGATGCCGAAGGTCTATTAAGCCTGCCTCAAAGGCGGCCGCCTGCCGAAGATGGCCGTCCCCACCCTTACATGGGTGGCGCCATGGGCGATGGCGGCGGGGAAATCGCCGCTCATGCCCATGCTCAAGGCCGGCAAGCCATGGCGCGCCGCGATCGCCGCCAACAGGTCGAAATGCCGCGCCGGATCTTCCTCCACCGGCGGAATGCACATCAGCCCGGCCACCGCCAGCCCCAGCTCGTCGCGACAAAGCCTGATCAGACTGTCGGCCTCTTCTGGCAGCACGCCGGCCTTTTGCGGCTCGGCTCCGGTATTGACCTGGATATAGCAGTCCAGCCTTTTCCCCGTCCGTGCCAGTTCGGTAGCCAGAGCCCGGGCCAGCTTTTCGCGGTCCACCGTCTCGATAGCATCGAACAGCGCCACCGCTTCCCGGACCTTGTTGCTTTGCAAGGGCCCGATCAGATGCAGCTTAAGATCGGGAAAGCGCGCTCTTAACGCTGGCCATTTCTCGGCGGCTTCCTGCACCCGGTTTTCCCCGAACAGCCGATGACCGGCCTCCAGCAAAGGGGCGATACGCTCGGCCCCATGAGTCTTGCTGACCGCCACCAATTGCACCTCTTCGGGCGCACGATCGGCGGCGCGGGCGGCGTCGGCCAGCTCCTGCTGCACCTGTCGCCATTGGTCGAGGACATCGGCATGATCAAGGTCGGTCACGGTCAAATGCATCCATGTTAGGATCGAGGGATGGCCAGCCTAGCAGACTTGTCCCGCCGCCTCAATTTGACCTGCCGCCGCACCATCCGGGGGCAAAGGCCGCCGCCCGTGGTGCTGATGACCGATCAGGCCCGCCTGCCCGATCCCTTGCCGATAGCCGCCGGTCTGCCGGTCGGATCCCTGGTGATCCTGCGCCATTACGACGATCCTCATCGCCAGGAACTGGGACGGGCGTTGGCCAGGCTCTGCCGGGCCAAACGATTACGATTGCTGGTGGCGGGGGATTTCAAGCTGGCGCAAAGCCTGAAGGCCGGGTTGCATCTGCCGGATTATCGCCTGGACCTGCCGGTGCCCGCCATTCGGCTTTGGCGGCGGCTCAAGCCGGGATATCTCAGCGCCGCCTGCCATTCCGCCCAGGCCTTGCGCCGGGCCGAGGCCTTGAGAGTGCAGACCGCCCTGCTCTCCCCAGTCTTCGCCACCGCCAGCCATCCAGGGGCCAAGAGTTTGGGATTACGGCAGTTCCGCCGGCTGGTAGGGCAGTCGTCCTTGCCGGTCTATGCCTTGGGCGGCGTCAACCGTCGCACCATTCTGGCATTGCGCGGCAGCGGCGCCGCCGGAGTGGCGGCGATCGGCGGATTTCTCTGATCCGACCGAAAAGCCAAAAGAAAAGGGCGGCCGAAGCCGCCCTTTCCCGAACCAAATTTCCCGAAGGAAATTAGAAGGCCACGTTCAGGCCGGTCACAGCACCCCAACCGGTGTTGCTGTTGGCGGTGCCGGTGGAACCACCCACGCCGCTGTTGTAACCGAACGAGAACAGGCTTTCCGACAGGGTCACGCCCGGGCCCATTTCGTACGAACCGGACAGGGTGTAGATGTGATCGCGGTCGTCGGTGTAGCCCTTGGTGCTGCCGTTGGTGTTGGCGGCAGTGCCATGGAAGTAGTTGAAGCTGACGCCGTAGGGGCCGGTCACGTAGCTGATGCCGGCATCCCACAGGTTACCAACCTTGGCAGCGGCGGCAACCTGAGCACCGGTCAAGCCAGCGGTACCGGTCGACACGTTGCCCGAGGTGCTGCCGTCGATGTCACGCTTCAGGTACGAACCGCCGACGGTGAAGCCCTTGTAGCCGACATTCAGGCCGCCCTGGTAAACGTGCAGGCCAGCAACGTTGGCATTGCCCGAACCGGCGTCGGCCTTGATGGTGACGTCGCCAAAGGTGTTGTTGTAGGCCAGACCGTAGACATACAGGTCGCCGTTCAGGCCGCCGTTGTAGTCAGCCGAGCTGGGAACGGTGGTGTGGCCGCCGGCGGTCACGAAGCCGGAGCTGTTCTTCTGGATGCTGGGGGTGTAGCTGAAGCCAGCAGCCAGGCCGTAGAAGGTCGGCGAGACGTAGATGATCTTGTTGGCCGAGCGGTCGTCACCAGCATAGGTGCGGCCCCAGGACTCAGCGAAATTGGTCGGAGCAACGGCCCAGTTGGTCCAGTAGCCGTCATTGCCGCCGAAGCCCTGAGCAACGTCCGGAGCGGAGTTGTGGATCAGAGCGCCGACGTTGTCCTGCTCACCAGCTTCAACGGTACCGGCAACGGTCGACACGGCCACGAAGGACTTCGCGACGTTCTTGTTGCTGGCGCCATAGGTGTGGCTGTTCATGCCCTGGGTGCCCATGGTGTCGACTTCGACCGACACGCCAATGCCGTTATCCAGCTTGGTGGCGCCGGTGAACTTGATACGGACGTCGTCCTGCACGTCGACAGAGGACAGACGGTTCTGAGCGGAACCGGCGCCGCCGCCGTTGCCGTAGTCAGCCGACTGGCTGTTGGAAACGTAACCGGCCTGCTCGAAAGCGAAACCGCCGATCGACAGCTTCACAGGCTCGGCGGCCTGAGCAGCAGCGCCGAAAGCGATAGCGGCGACGCTAGCAAAAAGAACCTTCTTCATCGATGTACCCCTCGTTATAGCGACCGCCCCGAGGCGCGGGGTCTGGCCGTTAAGGATTAACTAGCCTTTTCTACACCCACTCAAATTCAGGGAAAAGTGTCTTGTCGATGGTTCTGTGACATCTTGGGCATGCTGTGGCGGGAAAGTCACAGTCGCAGATGGGAAGCCCTCATTCTGATTAAAAAATAGGCGCACATCTCATGCGATCTCTGATCTGGTGAAAATATTCCCTTATAAAATATAGATAAATTACATCTGCCTCGGCTCTGTCCCCGGACCCGATCTTCTGCAGGTCAAAAAACAAAAAGGGCGACCCGAAGGTCGCCCTTTCCGTTCTAGCTCGGAAAACCGAATTAGAAGTCGACGCGGATGGCCGTGATAGCCAGGACGCCCTTGTTGGAGTCGCCGCTGTTGGTCGAGTGGGTCTTGTAATCGACGTAATCGATCGATTCCTGCAGAGCCACACCCGGGCCGAGGATGTACTTGGCGCCCAAGGCGTAAACCTGGGTGCTGTCGGCAGCGTAGCCAACATGGCCGGTGGTGCCTTCAGCCTTCTTGGTGGTGTCGTGGAAGTAGCCCAAGCTGATGGCATAAGGACCGTTGGCGTAAGCAACGCCGGCATCCCACGACTGACCGGCATAAGCGGCAGCCTCAGTGCCCAGACCCTGGGTGCCCTGGGTGCCCAGGGTAGCCTTGCTGTCAACATTACGGTTCAGCAGCGAACCACCGACGGTGAAGCCGGCGTAGGAAACCTGCAGGCCGCTTTGATACAGGCGCAGATTGGCAATGTTAGCCTGAGCCATGCCGGCATCAGCCTTGATGCTCACGCCGCTGAAGGTGTTGGCATAAGCCAGACCAGCACCATAAACGTCGCCGGTGCCGAAGTCGGTGCCGTTGACCAGACCATGACCCTGGGTCGAGGTGGTGCTGTTGTTGGCGGCAATGTTGTTGCCGTTGGTGTCAGAGCTGCTCTGAACGGTGGTGTGACCACCGGCGGTGTTCTTGCCGATGTCCGGAGCATAGCTGGCAGCAGCGGCCAAGCCGTAGAAGGACGGGGTCACGTAGCTGATCTTGTTGCCACGATCGTCGTAACGGCTGGTGGTGGTGGCGTTGAAGGTCTTGTGATAGGCCGGGTCAGCGACGAACTGGAACCAAGCACCGTCCTGCAGGCCGGCAGCGCCAACGTCCGGAGCGGAGTTGTGCACGATGTACAGGGCGTCTTCACGCTCGCCGACGATGGCGGTACCGAACGCGCTGCCAACGGTCACGAACGAACGCTTGACGTCGGTGTTGCCCGAGCTGTTGGTGCGGCTGTCCAGACGCTGCGAACCGAAGGTATCGACTTCAACGCCGACGCTGATGCCGTTGTCCAGCTTGGTCGAACCAACGAAGTTGATGTTGACGTCGTCCTGAGTGTCGAACGAGACCTTGTGGTCGGCGGCGCTGGAAGTGGTTTCAGCAGCGGTGAAGATAGCCGAATCCTTGTTACCGGCATAGCCGGCGAACTCGGTGGCGTAACCACCGATCGAGAGCTTCACGGGCTCGGCGGCCTGAGCGGCGGTGCCCAGAGCCAGCAGAGCGGCGCTGGCGAGAAGAACCTTCTTCATTGATAACTCCTGTCCGATTTGAGCGGCTACCTGTCGCCAGGATCCGCATCAGCTTGATTGACCGTCAGAGAAAGCCACGGCACCCCCATGACCGTCAATCGCTACAACTCAACCTTTGTGATAATGGTAACGCACTGTGGCGCATTAGACACAGTTTGTTACAAAATGAGGCTTTGCGTACTCACTTTCCTGTTTGCAGCGCGGCAAAAACTCTGCCGGAGCAGCTTGCGCGCGCCGATCAACAACACGCCCCTTGGGTTCCGCGACGCCCTGTGATACGAGAAAGGTTCGAAAGCAGCCTGACGATGCGCGGCAAAGGTGCCCCATGCCTGTTTCACGGCTGCTCGGTATTTTCGGGGTGTGGAACCGCCATGGGTAAGCAGAACATGTTGCGCAAGGTCGTTGGCATGGGCGTTGGGCTGTGCCTGATGCTGGGTTTGGCCGCCTGTGGCCAGTCTCAGAACCTGACCCCCAACCGCAATCCGGGCGACACCAGCCCGACTTGGGGCGACGATAAGCCGAAGGACACCATCTTCGGCTCGGGCGGTCTGGACCTGTTCGGCGGTAAGAAGAAGGACGACGCCCAAAACGGCGGCGGCGGCGCTCTGGGCGTGAACTTCTATCTGTGGCGCGCTTCGCTGGATACGGTGGCCTTCATGCCGCTGGCCTCGGCCGATCCCTTTGGCGGCGTGATCATCACCGACTGGTATTCCCCGCCCGATTCCGGGGTCGAGCGCTTCAAGCTGAACGTGCTGATCATGGATCGCGCGCTGCGCGCCGACGGCGTGCGCGTCACCGTGTTCCGCCAGGTGCAGAACACCGCCGGCGAATGGACCGATGCGGCGGTGGATCCCAAGACCTCGGGCGATCTGGAAAACACCATCCTGACCCGTGCCCGCGAGCTGCGGACCGCAGCTCAGGCCGCCAAGTAATCAGACGATCGTAAGGGGCGGCCCAGCGAACAGCGGGGCCGCCCTTTCCCTTTCAGCCACCACCTTTATCCGAAGAAGAGAAGACTGCCGCCATGTCGCGCACCGACGAGCGTTACAACGTCCGCGAAACCGAAGCCAAATGGCAGAAGATCTGGGAAGAGCGTCAAAGCTTCCTGGCCACCGAGGACGCCAGCCGCCCGAAATATTATGTGCTGGAGATGTTCCCCTATCCGTCGGGGCGCATCCATATGGGCCATGTGCGCAACTATACCCTGGGCGATGTGGTGGCCCGCTATAAGAAGGCCAAGGGCTTCAACGTCCTGCATCCCATGGGCTGGGATGCCTTCGGTCTGCCGGCGGAAAACGCCGCCATCCAGAACAATGTGCATCCGGCCAAATGGACGCGCGAGAATATCGCCGCCATGCGCGACCAGCTCAAAACCATGGGCCTGTCCTACGACTGGACCCGCGAGGTCGCCACCTGCGAGCCGGAATATTACCAGCATGAACAGCGGATGTTCCTCGACTTCCTGAAGGCCGGGCTGGTCTATCGCAAGGAATCCTGGGTCAACTGGGACCCCGAGGAAAATACCGTTCTCGCCAATGAGCAGGTGATCGACGGCCGCGGCTGGCGTTCGGGCGCTTTGGTGGAAAAGCGGCTGCTGTCCCAGTGGTTCCTGAAGATCACCGACTATGCCGAAGACCTGCTGCAGGGCCTGAAGGGCCTGGACCGTTGGCCCGAGCGCGTGCGTATCATGCAGGAAAACTGGATCGGCCGCTCGGAAGGCGCTCGTCTGGTGTTCCAGCTGAAGGACCGGGCCGACAGCCTGGAAATCTTCACCACCCGCCCCGACACTCTGTTCGGCGCCAAGTTCGTCGCCATCGCCGCCAACCATCCGCTGTCGCTGGAGCTGTCGAAGAACAATCCCGCCCTGGCCGACTTCATCGGCGAATGCAACCGCATGGGCACCAGCGAAGCGGCTCTGGAAACCGCCGAGAAGAAGGGCTTCGACACCGGCCTGAAGGCCGTTCATCCCTTCGATCCGGCCCAGACGGTGCCGGTCTATGTCGCCAATTTCGTACTGATGGATTACGGCACCGGCGCCATCTTCGGCTGCCCGGCCCATGATCAGCGCGATCTCGATTTCGCCCTGAAATATAATCTGGGCTATTCGGTCGTGGTGCAGCCCGCCGGCCAGTCGGTGGAAGAGGCCGCCGCCGCCATCGCCGAGAGCAAGACCGCCTTAGACGGCGACGGCAAGCTGGTCAATTCCGGCTTCCTGGATGGTCTGCCGGTGACCGAGGCCAAGTCCGCCGCCATCGCCCGCATCGAGGAACTGGGCATCGGCAGCCGCACGGTAAACTATCGCCTGCGCGACTGGGGCGTCTCGCGCCAGCGTTATTGGGGCTGCCCGATCCCGGTCATCCATTGCGAGACCTGCGGCGTGGTGCCGGTGCCCGAGGCCGATCTGCCGGTGCGCCTGCCCGACGACGTCACCTTCGACAAGCCCGGCAATCCGCTGGCTCATCATCCGACCTGGAAGCAGACCCCTTGCCCCTGCTGCGGCAAGCCGGCCCGGCGCGAGACCGATACCTTCGATACCTTCTTCGAATCCTCCTGGTATTTCGCCCGCTATGCCTCGCCGCACGAGACCAGCCGCGGATTCACGGCCGAGGCCGCCAATCACTGGCTCCCGGTCGATCAGTATATCGGCGGCATCGAGCATGCGGTGCTGCATTTGCTTTATTCCCGCTTCTTCACCCGTGCCTTGAAGACCTGCGGCTATCTGTCGGTCGAGGAACCCTTCGCCGGTCTCTTGACCCAGGGCATGATCTGCCACGAGACCTATAAGTCGTCGGAAGGCAAATGGCTGTTCCCCTCGGATGTGGAAAAGACCGCCGATGGCAGCCTGATCGAGACCGCCACCGGCAAGCCGGTGTCGCTGGGCCGCTCGGAAAAGATGTCGAAGTCGAAGAAGAATGTCGTCGATCCCGCCGGCATCATCTCGACCTATGGCGCTGACACCGCCCGCCTGTTCATGCTGTCCGACAGCCCGCCTGAGCGTGATCTGGACTGGACCGAGGCCGGCATCGACGGCGCTTACCGCTATGTCAATCGCCTGTGGCGCATGGTGGTGGCGCCCCAGATCGAGCTGCCGGCTATCGGGACGCCTAAGCCCGCCGCCTTTGGACCGGCTTCCGAGAAGCTGCGCCGCCAGACCCACAAGACCATCGCCCAGGTGGCCGAGGATCTGGACCGCTTCCATTTCAACAAGGCCGTCGCCCGCCTGCGCGAGCTGACCAACGCCTTGGCCGAACTGCCGGCTTCCGACGAGGGTGCCGCCTGGGCCCTGCGCGAGGGTCTGGAAAGCCTGGTCACCCTGATCAATCCGATGATGCCGCATCTGGCCGAGGAATTGTGGGCCGAGCTGGGTCATAGCACCCTGCTGGTCAACACCCCCTGGCCGGTGGCCGAGGCGGCTCTGCTGGTGGAAGACAGCGTGACCGTCGCCGTGCAGGTGAACGGCAAGCTGCGCGGCACCGTCGATCTGCCCAAGGATGCCCCCCAGGACGTGGCCCAAGCCGCCGCCCTGGCTCTGCCGGCCATCGCCGCCCTTCTGGACGGCAAGGCGCCGAAGAAAGTCATCGTCGTACCGAACAGGATCGTCAATGTGGTCGCCTAAGCAGCTTCTCTCCGCTGTTCTGCTGGCCGGTCTGGGGCTTGCCCTGGCCGGCTGCGGCTTTCGTCCGATGTATGGGAAAAGCTCGACCGATCCCAAGGTGTTGCAGGAACTGGCCACCATTCAGGTCAAGCCGATCGATGATCGCGCCGGCCAGCTGCTGCACAACGCCCTGCTAACCCAGCTGAACCCCAAGGGCGAACCTGTGCGTCCGGCCTATCTGCTGGTGGTCAGCCTGAACAGCAGCGATACCGCCGAAGCCACCCTGCCCGACGATACCGCCAGCCGTAATCTGATCACCTATACGGCCAATTACTCGCTGTACCGAAAGCGTGAGCTGATCGCCCAGGGCCAGTCGACGAAGCAAGCTTCCTACGACTATCTGAAACAACATTACGCCGATATTTCGGCGCAGGAATCGGTGAATAAGCGCGCCGCCGATCAGGTTGCCGAGGATATCCGCAACCAGCTGGCCGCCTATTTCATCCGTGCCGCCGAGGTTCATCGCGGCGAGGTTCCGGTCGTTCGTTAATCACGAAGGGAAGGCTGGCCGATGAAACTCAGCGGCGGCAAGATCGAGGCCTTTCTGAAGGCGCCCGACAAGTCGGCCCTGGCGGTGCTGGTGTTCGGACCCGATGCCGGCTTGGTCAAAGAACGGCTGGATCGGCTGGCCAAGACCGTGCTGTCCGACCTGTCCGACCCCTTCCGAGTGGCGGATATCCAAGGCTCCAGCCTGAAAGAAGACCCCGCCCGGCTGGCCGACGAAGCCGCCGCCATCGCCCTGACCGGCGGGCGTCGGGTGGTTCGCGTGCGCGATGCCGGCGACACGGCTGCTCCGGCCCTGCAAAGCTTCCTGGAGCACCCCATGGGCGACGCCCTGGTGCTGGTCGAAGGCGGCGAACTGTCGCCCCGCTCCAACCTGCGCAAGCTGTTCGAAGCCGCCAGCAACGCCGTCGCCCTGCCCTGCTATGCCGATGAAGGCGGTGGGCTGGAGGCCGTGATTCACGAGACCTTACGCGCCCACGGCCTGACCGCCGAGCCGGACGCCGTTGCCTATCTGGCCGACCATCTGGGCGGCGATCGCCGCCTGACCCGCTCGGAGCTGGAGAAGCTGGCGCTTTATATGGGCCAGCCCGGCAACCGGGTGAAGCTGGAAGATGCCGCCGCCTGCGTCGGCGACACCGCCGCCTTGTCGATGGATGATCTCTGCCTGGCCGCCGCCGATGGCGACCATGCCACCGCCCAGCGGATTCTCGAACGCCTGTATCTGGAAGGCACTTCCCCCATCCCGATCCTGCGGGCCTTGCAACGTCACTTCCAGCGACTGCATCTCTGCGCCGGTCATATCGGCAAAGGCAAGACCGCCGATCAGGCGGTGGCGACTTTGAAGCCGCCGCCCCACTTCCGTGTTGCCGACAAGCTGAAGCAGCAGCTGGCCCGCTGGAATGCCGAGAAGCTGGGTCAGGCCCTGGAGCTGATCGTCAATACCGAGATCGATTGCAAGACCACCGGCATGCCCGGCGAGGAACTGACCGGCCGCGCCGTCATGCAACTGGCCCGCGCCGCCGGACGTCGGCCAGGGGCTCCGGGACGGCGCTGACCCCCCCTTTTGCGGCAGGCGCTCAGACGGCGATCATCGTCAATTGGTACGATCTCGCAACATCATCTCGCTGAGATTCGTCATCTCAATGATTTCAATAGGTTATAGTGGGTGTGCGGCGGTGTGGGTGTTGTGCCCCCTCACCCCAGCCCTCTCCCGCCAGGGGAGAAGGAGTCGCGCCTGATTTCCCCCTCTCCCCTCGTGGGAGAGGGTCGAGGTGAGGGGAGAAAACCAAAAAAGAAACCCCCGGACATCACATCCGGGGGTCGCTTAATCTCATCAGCAGTGAAGAGACTTACTCTTCAGCCCCGAACCCCGCCGGCGGCAGCGAGCGGCCATGGAGGCCACCCGACAAGCGATGGAGAATATCGTCCAGCTGCTCCAGCGTGCCGTACTCTACCGCCAGCTCGCCCTGATGGCCGCTGTCGGTACGGATGCTGACCCGCAGCCCCAGCAGGTTCGACAGATCGCGTTCCAAAGCATCGACATCGGCATCGCGGTAAGCACCCGCCTTCGGAGCCTTACCCTCGCCCTTGCCCGCCTTGGTCTGCTTGTTGGCGCCCGGCTGCTGTGTGGCCAAAGCTTCAGTCTGGCGAACGCTCAGACCCTTGGCCACCACCTGCTCGGCCAGACCTTCGGGATCGGCGCTGGTCAGCAAAGCACGGGCATGTCCCGCCGATAGCGAGCCGTCATCCAGCAGCCGCTTAACCGACTCCGGCAGAGCCAGCAGACGCATGGTGTTGGCCACATGGCTGCGGCTTTTGCCCACCGTCTTGGCCAGTTCCTCCTGGGTATGGTAGAACTCGTTCATCAGCCGGCGATAGCCCTCGGCCTCTTCCAGCGGCGACAGATCCTGGCGCTGCAGGTTTTCGATCAGGGCGATTTCCAGCGCGTCCACATTGGACATGTCGCGGACAATCACCGGCACTTCATGCAGATTGGCCTTCTGCGCCGCCCGCCAGCGACGCTCGCCGGCGATGATCTCGAACAGGTCGCGCTTTTCCAGCGGCCGCACCAGGATCGGCTGCAGAATGCCCTTGGCCTTGACCGATTCCGCCAGATCGTCGATGGCGTTCTGATTGAACAGACGACGCGGCTGGAACTGGCCGGGGGTCAGCTTCTCAATGGGCAGATAACGCACCACCCGGCTGGGATCGATCTGACCCAGCTGCTGGGGCGGCGGAGCATCGCCGCCAGCGGCAACCGAAGCGGAAGCCGCGGCAGCGACCGGGGCCACCACCGGAGCCGGATCGCCCAGCAGGGCCGACAGGCCACGGCCCAGGCCGCGACGGGGAGCAGTGGTCTCGCTCATGCGCAGAGCTCCTGCTCACGCTTGATCACTTCGCGGGCCAGATGGATATAGGCCTCGGAGCCGGCGCAGCGCACATCATAAAGCAG
>Ga0310915_10000834_pt1 | contig 15310 bp, 11 predicted proteins | sample GREbulkMGAN111_FD_202508 | JGI IMG/M metagenome (GOLD analysis project Ga0310915, IMG submission 202508) | Lab enrichment of tropical soil microbial communities from Luquillo Experimental Forest, Puerto Rico - GRE.bulkMG.AN111 | ecosystem: Environmental > Terrestrial > Soil > Tropical forest >...
CTCAGAATGCGAAGCAACATGGGGACCTCACAGTCCCCCGAGACCCGCGATAATTGTCCGCTTCAAATCGGCAAAACTAAGGGTATTTCGCGGCCGCTCCTATTGTGTGGCCTAAACCAATGGATAGCCGGTCGGCGGGAGGTCTTCCCGCCGACGTGGTCCGTGGAAGAATTGGACGCTGCTTAGTTGGGCGGTTGGCCGAAATGAATTGAGTTAAAACTCACGCTTCGAAAGAGCGAACCAAACAATCATTACAGGCAAGCCGACTAGGATCCCAAGGATCGCGTAATCTGCGGCGGTCATCGCAATAGCCTTGTTCGGAACGTAACGGACAGGATTCAACAACACTAGCGAGATTGTCATTTATTCTGTGATACCCGTCACGAAATTGCTCTTTCCTTCTACTTCCCAGCGATGCCTTTAGGTCCGCTTATGCCCACACGCCGCTTCCCGCTGCCCTAGTCTGTCGGTCATTCGCCTAGCAACGACGACGTTCTGCCCGCATTTCGTCGGCGATGCTCGTTCGCGAGAGCGGGTTAATGCGGACAGGAGTCTTCGAGTGTATCGAACATCGACACGATCTCCTGGCCATCTTTTGGCGTTAGGTTCGCCTTCCCCAGAGACTCGACCAGCCCGAGGTATTCTGGGCCGAGTTTCTTCTCCAATTCGACTAGCTTCTGAGCCAGCTCACCGAACTTCTTCTTGTCTTTCGCCTGAGCGGCCTGGTTCATCTGCTCACCGACGTTGGCAATTTGGCAATAGGTCTCGGTCTTAGTCTTGTCGGTACCAATGATGCCGACGAGATTTCGTGCGTCCGCCTTTAACTTGGCAGCACCAGGCTGTTGACCCTGCGCGGACAGCGGCATGGTCGAAATGATCAAAATCCCCACGATAAGTAGCCGGTACATAATTTCCCTCATCTACAATTCTGCGGCCTCGCGCCGTGATCCTCCATCTTGCGGCGGTTGAAACCCATGTGGCTGGATCGTCGGAATGTGCCTAAGGAAGTCAATCCGCGAATTAGTACATCACCGTTGCCCGCAGGAATTATCGAGCTTAACGAAGGTCGACACGATCTCCTGACCGTCTTTGGAATTTGGATCCACGTGCTCAGCGGCCTTGAGCAGCGCGAGGTATTCGGGGCCAAGTTTTTTTTGCAATTCATTTATCTTCTGGGACAGCTCCTCAGTTTTCTCGCGGTCTTTTTGCTGGTCGACCCGGTCGAGCTCATCACTGAGATCGAGGATTTGGCAATAGGTCTGGATTTTAGCCTTATCGCCACTGATGATGCTGACGACCTTTTGTGCCAATTCGGCAGCATTGGGCTGTTGATCTTGCGCGTACACCGGCAAGATGCCGATTATCAAAATCGCAAGGATCAGCAGCCGGTTCATAGATTCCCCCTGGCCAAAGCCACTAGAACATCGCTTCCGCGCCGCCGCGTGGGCTCAAGTGGCCCATACGAACGCCCGAAATAGCAGACCTGATGGCAGCGGGCCGGACGAGTTGCGTAATTGTTCGGCCGATACTTCTGGGGCCTCGGTCGGAGGAACCTCCCGGCCGGGGCTCTCTCTTTGTTTTGAACGAACGCTTCAAATAACCCGAAAAGCGCCAGCGGTGAAGCGTGAGGCCGAGGAGGATTGGGCAGCAGGATCGGTAGAGCGATGCGTGAAGTGGTTATCGTTGCCCTAGCCTGCTTTCTGATTCTGATCATGGCAGCCGCCTTGATCGTCCAGCTTTTGCCGAAATGATCGCGTTGCGGTTGGTGATGGTAACTCGAACAGATGCCCTATCCACCGCAATAAGGCGTTCCACCATGCTGCGCATAACCATCCACGCCACGCTGATCGTAATTCTGGCGACGGGGGCCGCTTCCGCTCAGTACGATCCTTGGCGCACCCAAAAACAAAAGGAAAACGACCAAGACATTGATCGCGTCTACCAATCGACGATTGAAAGGCTTCCGAATCCAAAAAAAGCAATCTGATCCGTGGGCCGATCCCGAACTAACTCCATCAGGGGTGTGTGAGGGGTTGTCTGCGTCGATGCGCGGGAAAAAAGTTCCTCAGATGGCAATTTGCCGAAGTATGCGAATCCGCCAACACCGATCTCAGCATTTATTCCAGATTTGTTCTAGCACCGCATTGGGCTTAGCGAGCCCGCCGGTGAGTCTGAAGCCGTCCCGGCCTCAACCATTGCAGGGAGCGCAAAACGAATCCACGGGCCATCTCTGAGTCGTTGCGCGGCATAGTCTCCAAAGTCTCAGCGCCAGAAGTCTCGGAATGGCCGAGCGCTTAATTCCGAATAGCGAGCAGTGTGCTTTATGTCAGAGTCGCCGAGCCAAAGCCGTCGGCTAAGAGATGCCCGCATGTATGGCGCAACTTCTCACGCGGCGACTCGCTGATTCCTAGACTGATGGTATTGAATTGCTAAGTCTCTGTGGCGACTCGGCAATCGTATTGCGGCACTGTGCCAACTCTCGATCTGGGAAGAGTATGGGAAGAATCTCGGGCGGTGTATTCCAGATTTGTTCACGCGCGATTTGAGCGTGCGTTGCAGGCGATCTCAGGACTGGGTCCGGTACATACGGCCGGGGGACCGCTAATAAAATGTGGATGTCGCGGAAATTTTTCCTTCTCCCCGGTATTTTCCCACTAAAAATCGAAAATCGCTTTCAAAAAATTTCACAAAAAAATTTTGCCGAGCGTTCTCGATTTGTTATTGGCTCCGTCGATCCGGCGCTTCTGACGTCTCCACGTCCACTTCCTCGTCGACGCAAGCCGGTAGATCATGACGACATCGTCTGCAAAAATTTTTCGGCATAATGGCAGGCGACCAGTCTACCTGCGACAACGCGTGTAGCGGGGCGTTCCAACCGGCATCGGTCGGTAACGTAAGGGCAACGCGTGGAAAATACACATCCTGGCGGTGGATTGATTGGCGAAGGAGGTTCGCCTTTCACTACGATCCGGGGCCGTTTGGTTCCCGTCGTCACGGGCGTGCTCGCAAGGAGTGCCTGCGTGTAAGGATGCAGCGGGCGATCGAAGATCACGGTTTTCGGTCCCTGCTCGACAGCCACGCCGAGATAGAGCACCAGCACATTGTGGGCGATGTGACCCACTACGGTGAGATCGTGGGAAATGAAGAGATAGGCAACGCCTGTATCCCGCTGCAGGTCGGCGAGGAGATTGAGCACCTGCGCTTGGATTGAAACGTCGAGCGCCGAGATCGGCTCGTCTGCCACGACCAGTTTGGGGTCGAGTATCAGCGCACGCGCGATTGCAATGCGTTGACGCTGTCCGCCGGAGAACATGTGCGGATACCGCGTATAGTGCTCCGGCCGCAATCCCACGCGCGCCATCATATCCTGCGCCTTCGCGATCCGATCCTTTCTCGTCAAGTCCGTATTGATGATGAGCGGCTCCGTGAGAATTGCTCCGATCTTCTTACGCGGGTTGAGGGAGCCGTAGGGATTTTGGAACACGAATTGCACGGTACGGCGCAGCCGGGCCGCTGTTCCGGACGCCCGCTTAATCGCGTCGGCGCCATCGAGCTCGAGTTCGCCAGTCAGCGGTTTCTCGATCAGGCCGATCATGCGGCCGAGCGTCGACTTGCCCGACCCGGATTCACCGACCACCGCGAGGGTTTGGCCCGGCGCGATCTCCAAAGAAACTCCACGTACCGCCTGCAGCTTCGCGGCTGCCCGCAACAGACCGCGGCGGACGGCGTAGGTCTGCACAAGGTCACGCGCGCGTACGACCGGGGTCACGGCTTCAACGCTCGAGCGCAGGCTGATCCGCCGCGATTTTCGCGGCGCGCTGCGGATCGCCGAGCGGATAGTGACAGCGGATGCGGCCACCTTGCCACGCGCGTAGTTCGGGCGGCACACGGCGTGAAAACTCAGTGGCGTAGGCGCAGCGGGGACTGAACAGGCACCCCATGGGCCGGTCGTAGGGGCCCGGGATCATGCCTGGAATCGTGGCAAGGCGGCCATCGATGCCGCCCCGTTCCGGCAGCGCGGCCAATAACGCGGCCGTATAGGGATGCTCGGGTGCGTCGAACAGACCGGCCGCAGAACGATCTTCGACGATCTGACCCGCGTACATGACGATGATGCGCCGCGCCATTTCGGCGACCACGCCCATGTTGTGGGTGATCAGAATCAAGGCCATGCCGCGCTCCCGCTGCAGCGACTGAAGGAGTTCCAGGATTTGGGCTTGAACGGTGACGTCGAGCGCCGTCGTCGGCTCGTCCGCGATGAGCAGACGCGGATTACAAGCAATGGCCATGGCGATCATGACCCGCTGACTCATCCCGCCGGAAAGCTGATGCGGAAAGGCCTTCAGCCGGCTCTCAGCGTCAGGAATGCCGACTTGCTCTAGCAATGCGATCGTGTGCCGACGCGCGGACTTGTGGTCCATGCGCTCGTGCACCCGCAGCGCCTCCGTCAACTGAAAACCGATCGTGAAGCACGGATTGAGACTGGTCGTGGGATCCTGGAAAATCATCGTGATGTCCTTGCCGGTCAGCCGTCGGCGCTCGCGATCGCTGATCCCGAGCAAATCGCGCCCACCGAAAACCATCCGCTCAGCGCGGACACGCCCCGGAATCGGCACCAGGCCCATCAGCGCTAGCATGGTCACGCTCTTGCCCGATCCGGATTCGCCGACGACACCGAGAACTTCACCCTCCTCGAGCTCGAAACTGACCTGGTCCACCGCGCGGAGCGCGCCATTTGCGGTGGGAAACTCGACGGATAAGGCGGAAATGTGCAGCAGCGCCATGACCTCACCGCTTGAGTTTGGGATCGAGCGCGTCGCGCAACCCGTCGCCGAGCAAATTGCAAGCTAGCACTGTGACGAGAATCATTAGCCCGGGCAGCGCGACGACCCACCAAGCGCGCAAGACGAATTCGCGCGCATCTGCGAGCATGGTGCCCCACTCCGGCGCAGGCGGCTGGGCACCGAGGCCGAGAAAGCCGAGCGCCGCGGCATCGAGGATCGCCGTGGAGACTCCGAGCGATGCCTGCACGATGAGAGGCGCGGCGCAGTTTGGCAGAACCTCCTTGAACATAAGTCGCAGCGTTCCGGCGCCGCTGACGCGCGCGGCGGTCACGTAGTCCCGCGCCAGCTCGGCGATGACCGCGGCCCGCGTGATGCGGACGTAATGCGGCAAGACCACTATCGCTACGGCCAGCATTGCATTCATCAGTCCGGGGCCGAGCACCGCCACGATGACGATTGCCAGCAGCAGGCTTGGCATGGTGAGCAGGATGTCCATTGCCCGCATGATCGTGATCTCCACAACGCCGCGGGCGAACCCGGCAAGAAGGCCGAGCATGACTCCGGCCGCGGTCGAGATCGCCACCACCGATATGCCGATCGTGAGCGACAGCCGCGCGCCGTGGATCAGCCGCGAGAGCATGTCCCGACCGATGGCGTCGGTGCCGAGCGGAAAGGCGAGCGATCCGCCGTGCTGCCAGAAAGGCGGCTTTAGCGCGATCGCGCTGTTGGTCACGTACGGTGAATGGGGAGCGACGACGTCGGCAAACAAAGCGAGCAGCAACATCACGACGATTACGGCGATGCCGGCGACCGCGCCCTTGTTAGCCGTGAAATAAGCCCAGAATTCCCAAAGTGGACGCGGCGGCGCCAGCTGCGTGTCCGAGGGCACTGATGTATCGACGAGGGACATCATTTGACGTGCCTGATGCGCGGATTAATCAACCCGTAGAGGAGATCGACCAGCAGATTGACGGCCATCACGGTAGCGCCAATGAGCAGCGTGCCGGCCTGGAGAACTGGATAATCGCGACGGTTGATGGCCTCGACCAGCCATTTGCCGATGCCCGGCCAGGAAAAGATGGTCTCGGTCAGAATTGCCCCGGTGAACAGAACGCTGATCTGGAGGCCGATGACCGTCACGACCGGGATCAGCGCATTGCGAAGTGCATGCACAGCGATGACCCGCCACCCCGGAAGGCCCTTGGCGCGAGCCGTGCGAATGTAATCCTCGCCGAGCACTTCGAGCATGGCCGAGCGCGTCATGCGCGCGGTTACGGCGAGGGGAACGGTGCCCAGCACGACCGTGGGCAGGATCAGGTGAGTCACTGCCGACAAGAACGCACCGTCTTGATCGGACAGGAGCGCATCGATCAGCAGGAATCCAGTGACGGGTTCGACGAAATACATTGCTGAGATGCGGCCCGACACCGGCGTCAAGTCGAGCTGAACGGAGAACAGAATGATCAGCAATAGCCCCCACCAGAAGATCGGCATCGAATATCCGGTGAGCGAAATGGCCATGACTCCGTGGTCGAAGATCGAATTGCGGCGCACCGCGGCAAACATTCCCACCGCAAGGCCCATCGGCAGCGCAAATGCGATCGCGCACAAAGCGAGTTCGACAGTGGCGGGGAACAAAGATCGAAATTCGGACAGGACCGGCTCATGTGTGATCAGCGAGCGGCCGAGATCGCCCTGAAGGACGTGCGCGATGTAAGTGCCATATTGGACGAGAACCGGCTTATCGAAGCCGTATTCCTTGCGCAAGGCCTCGTGGCGCGCCGGATCGAGCCCCCGTTCGCCAGCGAGGGTCTCGATCGGATCGCCGGGAACGAGACGGATCAGGATGAACGCGAGCAGCGTGATGCCGAGAAATGTCGGGATCACGAGACTCAGTCGGGTCAAAACAAAGCGGATCATCGACGGCGAAGGAGGTTTCCTCGCTTCAAAAACCTCGTCACTTCAGATCGACTCCATAGAACGTGTGGCGACTGAATGGGCTGAGCTTGAAGTCCGCCACTTCCTTGCGCACCGGCTTCAGTTGAACCGCGTGAGCGATGGTGAACCAGGGCGCCTGCTGTTTGAAGATGACTTGAGCGCGTTTGTATAGCTCAGCGCGCTGCGTTTGATCGTTCGTCACTTTCGCTTGCAAAACGAGCGCGTCGAAATCCTTATCGCACCATTTGGCGATATTGCCACCGCCCGGTGCCGCCGCGGCGCAGCCGAGCAGGGTATAAAGAAAGTTGTCCGGATCTCCATTGTCTCCAGTCCATCCGAACTCGGCTGTTTGGTGCTCACCGGCCTGAACCCGCTTCCGATACTCACCCCATTCGAAGCTCTTGATCTCGACCGTTGCGCCGATTTTGGCCAGATCTGCCTGCATGAGCTCGGCGATGCGGCGGGCATTAGGGTTGTATGGCCGCTGCACCGGCATCGCCCATAGATCCGTTTGCAAGCCGTTCGGATACCCCGCCTCGGCGAGCAGCTTTTTGGCGGCGTCTGGATCGTAGGGATCGTCCTTGATCGCATCATTGTAGGACCAGATCGAAGGCGGCATGGGATTGATGGCGGCGATGCCGGTCGAGAGATACACCGTATTGATTATTGCCTTCTTGTTGATCGCCATGTTGAAGGCCTTGCGGACGCGCACGTCATCGAACGGCTTCCTCTGCGTGTTGTAGGCGAGGTATCCGATATTGAGACCCGGCTGTCCTAAGACCTGCACATTCGGGTCTTGGCGCATTGCATCGAGGTCCGCCGGGTTGGGATACGGCATGACCTGGCACTCGCCCTTCTGCAGCTTGGCCCATCGCACAGATGCATCGGGCGTGATGGCGAATACAAGGTCGTCGATTTTCGCTTTGCCTCGGAAATAGCCGGGGAAAGCCCGATAGCGAATGATCGCGTCTTTCTGATACTGGACGAGATGGAAGGGGCCGGTGCCAATCGGTTCTTGATCGAGCTTCTCGGGCGTGCCCGCTTTCAACAAAGCGTCGGCGTATTCCTTCGATTGAATCCCTGCGTACTCCATCGCGAGGTCGGAAAGGAACGGCGCCTCCGGGCGGTTAAGAGTGATCTTCACCGTAAAATCATCAAGTTTCTCGACGGATTTCAGCAGTTTCGGCATTCCCATGTCGTTGAAATAAGTGTGGTTCGAGCTGGTAACCCTGAAATAGGGATTGCTTTCGTTCCACTGCCGGTCGATCGCGAATAGCACGTCATCCGCATTGAAGTCGCGTGTTGGCGTGAAATTCTTGTTTGAATGCAACTTCACGTCTCGACGCAGGTGGAAGGTATAAACGGTACCATCCTGCGAAACATCCCAGCTCTCGGCTAAGCCCGGTACGACGTTGGTCGAACCGCGTTCGAACTCTACTATGCGGCTGTAGATCTGCGTATTCGCATCGAATGACGTGCCGGTAGTGTTGATTGCCGGATAAAAATTTTCCGGGCTTCCTTCGGAGCAAAACACGAGGGTTTTGGCGGAGGCAGATTGCGCCGCGAGCAGCAAGGTAGCGGAGGAGACCGCCGCGAAAATTGAGAGTCTCATGGAATCCCTCCGGTCGAACCGGCGCGGCTAGCGCCGCGCTGTCGTCCCATCATGATGCCTTACCCCTCGCGACATAGCCAGGGCGAGAGATCGCCCGCATCAGATCTCTCCAGACGGCCTACTTCCCAGCACCCACTCAGATCGATCCGTCTGAATCTGACTGATTCACATCGTCGGCCGGGTGCGTTGCAGGGCAACCACTCTGCCCGCGCAGCCTAAATTGCCCTCATCGCTGATGTCGCTGATGGGTCAGCAGCGGACATTCTCGGAGGTCTGTGCGATGTCCGCCTTACCCCAAAAGCGGACATCGCCGGGCGACAGTTCGATGTCCGCTTTGTGCCAAAAAGCAGACATTCGAGTTGTCACGCCGACTTCCTTTAATGCTGCAGAATTCGTCGCTTTGGCGATTTCTGGACGCCATTTGTCCAGCGCTCTCATAAGCGAATAGAATTAAGCAAAATCCTCACGGAGCTTGAAATGGGGGTAGACGAGAGATTTGCCGGCAACCTGCCCGGACGCTTCGTGCGCACAATGTCTATTACGATCGGCGGCGTGTCGAAAGCTGAGCTCTACGAAAAGGCCAAAGCCGTGCGCATGGTCAGCCCTTATGCCAAGCGCATAATGAAGCATGAACAGTTCACAACCCTTCCGAAGTCGGAAACCGTTCTCCTGATTGCACTGACGCCGGAAGACCTCGGCTTCACCGAGCGGCCAACCATTGCGGAGGTGCTCAACAATGAACGGCTCGCAGAGTGGAGCAAAATCAATCTTCCGGACTGGCAAGTGACACTCAATCCTGCTGAAGTAGGTCCGCATCTGGCAATTCAATACACCGGTCAGATGGAAGGCGAATTCCTTTGGGTCGGAATGGAGCGAATTCCGGGCTCCGGCGGCCGACCATACATTTTTTATCTCGAACGGAACGACGAAGGCGGTCGCTCGCTCGATGCCCATTGGACTTATCCATACGCGCTATGGCGACTCGATTATCTTGTCGCCCTGCGACTGCGAAAAAAAGCTTAGGTACGATAAATGGCTGGCCAGGACAGGTTCATCGTGAGCGAAGAACCGTTTTCGAAGCGAGGCCCGCTGCGAACCATGCCAATCACAATCGGGGGTGTCCCCAAGGACAAATTGCTCGAGCAGGTCAAGGCGGTTCGCTACGTTAGTCCCTACGCCGAACGGATCATGAAGCATAAGAACTTCACGACGCTCGAGAAGCCGGAATCGGCGCTGCTGATCGTGCTGACCCCGAAGGATTTCGGCTTCACCCAAATGGCATACGTCGCCGATCTACTTGATCCGAATCGATTGGTGGCATGGAGCAAGGAAAATCTCGACGGTTGGGAAATTACCATCGTTCCGGCTGAGGTCGGGCCGCACCTTGCGATTCAATATACCGGACAACCGCAAGACGAATTTCTTTGGATGGCAATGGATCGCATCCCGGGTTATGCCGGCCGGCCTTATTTGTTCTACATCGAGCGCGACGACGAGGAGGTGTTTTCGCTGGACTCGCATTGGATGTACCCGGCTGCACCATGGCCACTGCATTACTCAATCGCGTTCCGTCTGCGAAAAGTCCCCCCCGCCACCCGACCCTATCCTCGCGACATGGTCGGCTACGGGCCACAGCCACCAAATCCGCGTTGGCCAAATGACGCAAGGCTTGCGGTAAATTTTGTTCTCAATTTCGAGGAAGGCTCAGAACCGTCTTTTGCTGATGGTGACGGCTTCACTGAAGCAGCTCTGACTGAAGCCGGATCGCAAGGTTTAACAGGCCGCGATCTCGCGGCCGAGTCACAGTTCGAATACGGCAGTCGGATAGGGTTTTGGCGGATCCACCGCATCTTTCAGGAGCGGAGTTTACCGCTGACCGTGTTCGCTTGCGCGTTGGCACTCGAGCGAAATCCGCCAGCGACTCAGGCCATTGCCCGAGCCGGTTACGATGTTTGTTGCCACGGCTGGCGTTGGGAGAAGCATTATGAGCTGCAGATCGACGAAGAGCGCGAGCGGATCCACAAGGCGGTCGCGTCGATAACGCACACGATTGGAGCGCGACCACTCGGTTGGTACTGCCGCTATAGCCCCAGCGTAAACACGCGTCGGCTGCTCGTCGAGGAGGGCGGGTTCCTCTACGATTCTGATTGCTACAACGATGAGCTGCCATATTGGACCTTCATAGATGGCCGTTCGCATCTCGTTGTGCCGTATACCCTCGGCGTCAACGACTCCAAATACACGCGAGCGGTCTTTGGCACAGGCGGCGATTTTTTCGCCTATGCCAAAGACGCCTTCGATGTTTTGCTACGCGAAGGGGCCACACATCCCAAAATGCTATCGGTCGGAATGCATTTGCGGATCACTGGCCACCCCAGCCGCGCAGCGGGGCTGGAGCGGTTCCTTGATTACGTGACCGGGCAAAAGGACGTCTGGGTCTGCCGGCGCGAACAAATTGCTCGCCACTGGGTCGCGCAGCATCCCGCTCCCCGGTAATGCGAAGCCGGTAACGGAGTTTTCCTTCGGAGCCATAACCCTTTCGAAGCTCTCCACGTGACGCTAGAGTGAAGGTTGACAGGCCGGGGATCGCAAATTCGGACTATGTTGGGGCGCTGATGGCGCAAGCTCAGACCATACCTGCATCGCGAGGAATGACAGACCGAACGCGTGCTGTTCTTGCCGCCGCGGTCGGCCAGTTTTTTGAGCTGTACGACTTCTCGATCTACGGCTTCTTTGCAGTCGAGATTGGCCGCGCTTTCTTCCCGTCGAGCGATCCGCTTACTTCCCTGCTCGGTGCCTTTGCGACTTACGGCGTCGGATTTCTGTTACGACCGATTGGAGCGATTGTGATCGGCGCCTATGGCGACCGGAAAGGTCGAAAGGCAGCGCTGGTTCTAACCGTGACGTTGATGGCTGCGGCCACGGGTTTGGTAGCACTGGTTCCGCCTTACAGCCAAATTGGCATTTGGGCACCGATCGCGCTCGTCTTGCTTCGTTTATGTCAGGGTTTCTCGACCGGGGGCGAATGGGGCGGCGCAGCAGCATTTCTTGTGGAGCATGCGCCGACTGGACGGCGCGGCATCATCGGCAGCTTGCATCAAGTCGCGACCCAAATCGGAAATCTGACCGGCTTTTTGTTTGTTGCTTTCCTGTCGTATTCGCTCAGCAGTGACAACTTTCAGAGCTGGGGCTGGCGGATCGCCTTTATCGTCGGCGCCCTGCTCGGCCCTGTTGGCTATTATCTGCGAACGCGGACTGCGGAGACGCCCATCTTCAAGGAGGTGGAGGCGCGGCGCGCTGTCGCCACTTCGCCGCTTGCCGAGGCGCTTAAGACCCATTGGCAAACAATTTTCGCCGGTATCTGTATCTGTGCGATTGCCGCGGCCAGCACGCAAACATTTCAGATTTATCTGACGCAGTTCGCCCGCCAAGCACTCAAACTCAATAGCACAGCATCGCTGCTGATCACCTCGGCATCCCTTGCCTTTGCTGCCGTCTACATCGCGATTATCGGTCGACTATCTGACAGCATCGGTCGCAAAATCCTTGTCCTGATTTCCTGTGTAGGATTTATCATCTTCACGTACCCCCTCTTCGCATTATTGGCCGCGTTTCCTACCCTGACGACCTATTTGTTTGTGCAGTTCGCCGGCGCGGTGCTGTATGGATTGGTGTTTGGTGTTCTGCCGACCCTGCTCGCCGAATTGTTCCCTACGAAGGTCCGTTACACCGGCATATCGATCAGCTTCAGCATTGCTATTATGGCGTTCGGCGGCTTCACACCGTTCATCAACACCTATCTGGTCGAACTTACCAGTAATTCTGTTGCACCGGCATTCTGGGTTATGGCGGTCGCGGCACTTAGTGGAATCGCAATGCTGAACACCAGAGACCGTACGAACGTAGCGTTTAACTGACCACAGGATTGCGGAACTTTAGTCTGCATCACTGAAGGCCGCCTAAGGAGTTGACCTTATCCAAACCAAGTATTGCCTTGGCCTTGACTAGATCGGCGGTGTCAAAACCTTCGGAGAAAGATCTGTAAATCTCGCCGAGTTGCGAGCGATACTTTTCGCCGTTTTGTCTCAGCTTGTACAGCTCATAAATGGTCACGCAAAGTCTAAGCTCGAGAGATTTGGCTTTCTGTTCGCGCGCGACCTTAAGACCTTTACAAATATAATGCTCCGCCTGCTCGAGATCTCGTGATCGCATGTATGTTTCCCCGAGCAGGCGATATATCTCAGCTGCGTAAAAGCGTTCGGAGTTTTCGTCGTCGAGCCTCAATCGCGCCTGATCCAAAAAGTAGAACGCTTGCCCGTAACGCTCATTCTTTATGTATGCCTCCGCTAGTAACCCCAGAATATACGGCTCATACAATAAAGCGCCGGTGGCCCGTTCTTTTTCTAAACCTTCTTGGATCTCGGCAATGCCTTTCTCAAACTCGCCTTGCTCAACACTTGCCCATCCGCGCAAAATCAAAGCCATTGCCAGATAGTGCACAAACTCATTCTCTTCGCAGAATGCGATGGCCGCGTTAGCTTGATCGGCGACAACGGCAGCCTCACCGCGTAACTGGTGCACCCGGAGGCTTATTGATCGTGCCATTGCTTCGCTGAACGGATATTGAGATGCATCTGCATAACGGCGGGCTTCAGCGCAAATCCGCAATGCCTGATCTGGATGGCCGAGGAACCACAGTACAATGCCGTCATATAACCTCGCGTGAACTCGCGGGTCTTGCGCTGACAGATCAAGATACGCCGCGGTTTCGCTGTCCTCACACATGTTAATGCTATGTTCTAGCTGCGCATGGGCAGCGGCAAATTTCCCCTGAGCAAATGACGTAAAACCTACAGCTTCGTGGGCAAGAACCTTGTAAGCCGAGTTCACTACATTTTCGGCTGTATTTATCAATTGTTCGGCAAGTGCTTGGGCTTCACCCAGCGATGCACGAACGAAATTCCAAAACCACAAACCAAACACCGCAGGAAAGATATGTTCGTCAAGCCCGCTCCCCTTGCACAGTTGAAGTGCTCGCGTGTACGCCTGTTTCACACTGTCCGTGCTCCAGCCCTTAATCGTCCGGAGGGAGTTGCCAAGCGACGTTTGAAGCAGCAATTCCAATTTGTTGCGCTGCATCGGGTCAATGATATTGGGGATCTGTGTCAGGCCTTGTTTCAAATGACCAACTGCTTCTGTGTGCGCCGAACGAGTTGATGACCGCTTAGCTGCTTCGTACCAATAGTGTACGGCCTTTTCGTAGCTGTTCGCCTGAGTGTAGTGGTACGCAACAATCTCAGGCTGAGTTTGCAAGACGCCAGGGAATTTTTGCTCGAGTGCGTTCGCAGTGGCAGCGTGCAGATATACGCGGCGGCTCTCTGGAAGCCCGGCATAAGCGGCGTCCCGCAGCAGTGCATGCTTGAAGGTATAGATCGCGTGTGGAATTTCGCCCCGGCAGAACATCAACTCCGAGCGCACCAATTGGTCGAGCGACTCGTCCAATTTCTGCTTCGGCAGCCCAGCAACGGCGTTCAGAAGTTCGTAATGAAACTCACGACCCGCGACGGCGCCGATTAGTGCCACCTCCCGCACCGGTGACAATCGATCGAGGCGCGCCGTCAGCGATGCCTGCAACGTGGTCGGGATCGCTAGTGGCGGTAGAGGACGCACGAGAACATATGCCCCGTCCCACTCTCGCAACAGTCCGCCTTCTAACAGCATCTTCGTCAGTTCCTCGATGAACAGTGGCACCCCATCGGTATTAGCGAGAATCTGGTCCATTACCTCCTTGGGGAGTGTTTTGCCCCTGGTCAACCGCAGGACTAACGCTACACCTTCGGGTCGACCGAGGCGCGTGAGGGCGATTGTCGTCAGGTGCGGGTAACTCGGCCAAGGTTGCGTAAACTCGGGTCTAGTAGTCACGAGTAGCAATGCCCGAAGCCGCGGCACGTGCTCCACAGCTGCTGCAAGGAGCTCAAGCGAGGTTGGGTCGATCCATTGTACATCCTCGAAAATGATTAAAACCGGCTGCCGCGCCGCTAACCCATCGAGCTGGGCCAACAATGCCGCGAAGGTCTTCTCTTTGCGCTTTTGCGGTGTGAGGTCTTGCAGTCGGTAGTGATCATTGGCCGGCAACGACAACAGGTTGGCCAGCACTGCGACGTGTTCGGGATTGTGTGTGGATTGCGCCAGTAGAGCGTCGAGTTTGCATAGCTTCTCCTGAGGAGAGTCGCTGTGCTTGAACCCGGCAGCACGTTGGAGCTGGTTGATGAATGGAGACAATGCGCTTTGGGTGTGATGCGCAGAGCAGAAGTAGCGCAACGTGATGTGCGATTCATTCTGCAGCCGCTCGTCAAGCGCCACCGCAATGTGCGATTTACCGATACCTGGCTCCCCAGTAAGGACCACCACCCGGCCTTCTTCCTGGATAGCTTGTCGCCACCGGCGAAGCAGCAGATCCATCTCCTCCTCGCGACCGAACAGCGGCTGCAGCTTGTTGGCGTGCATTGCTTCGAAGCGGCTCTCGACTCCGCTCATTCCCAACACCTGCGAGGCAGATATCGGCTGCGCAAACCCTTTCAGGGAAAGCTGACCAAGTTCGCGATAATTGAAATACCCTCCACTGAGCTGGCGCGTGCTCGGGCAAATCAACACCGTCCCTGGCTCCGCCAGTGTTTGCAGGCCCGCCGCGAGGTTCGGCGTTTCACCGACGATGGCCTTTTCCGCCGGGATCTCATTGACGAACAGCTCGTTCATAACCACGGTGCCGGTCGCAATGCCAACTCGAGCCTGCAGAGCAGTGCTGACATCCGCCCGAAGACTCGTTACCGCATCGACGATTTCTAGTCCGGCGCGCACCGCCAGCACGGCACTATCCTCATGCGCGACCGGATATCCGAAATAGGCGAGCACACCATTGCGCATGTATTGCGCAATTATGCCCCGGTAGCGTCCTATGACTGCACCAACCGCCCGC
>Ga0310915_10000844_pt1 | contig 15252 bp, 11 predicted proteins | sample GREbulkMGAN111_FD_202508 | JGI IMG/M metagenome (GOLD analysis project Ga0310915, IMG submission 202508) | Lab enrichment of tropical soil microbial communities from Luquillo Experimental Forest, Puerto Rico - GRE.bulkMG.AN111 | ecosystem: Environmental > Terrestrial > Soil > Tropical forest >...
GCGCATCGCCGCCATGCGCGTGCTGCGCCGGTTCCCGGCGCTGGGCGACGCCCTGGGCGATGGACGGCTGTGCCTCTCGACCGTGGCGGTCCTCGGGCCCGTCCTCACGGGCGAGAACTGCGCCCAGGTCGTCGCCCGCGCCGCATTCATGACCAGGGCCGACACGGAGCACCTCGTCGCCTCGCTCCGGCCGCGAGCGGCGCCGAGGGAAGGGCTGCGCTTGCTGTCGAGCGCGGCCCTGCCGCGCGAGACCCCGCCATCGAAGCAGGAAGCGGCCTCTCCCGCGAATCCGCTCGAGAACAGCTGCCCGCCCGCGCCCACGAGCGGCCCTCCTCCGCACCGCGCCTCTCACCCGACGCTCGAGCCCATGTCGGCGAGCACCTACTCGCTTCGGGTGACCGTCGACGGCGCCTTCAAGCGGGAGCTCGAGCAGCTCAAGGCGCTCCTCGCCCACAAGATCCCGGACGGCGACGTCGGGACGGTGCTGCGCGAGGCGGTCCGGTGCGCGATCGAGAGGCACGGCAAGCGCAAGGGCGCCGTCGAGCCATCGCGGAAGCGGAAGACCGCCCCGCCGAAGGAGAGCGACCCCGGCGAGAAGCAGCGGCCGGCGGCTCGCGAGCACATCCCCGCCGTCGTGCGGCGGGAGGTGTGGAAGCGCGACGGCGGGCGGTGCGCCTGGCGCAGCCCGGACGGCCACCTCTGCGGGAGCACCTGGAAGGTGGAGGTCGACCACATCGAGCCGGTCGCGCTGGGCGGGCGGTCGACGGCCGACAACTGCCGGTTGCTCTGCGCCTCGCACAACCAGTTGCACGCGGAGCAGATATTCGGGCGCGCGCACGTGGAGCGGTGCCGGCGCCAGCAGCCCCGGACGGGTGAGATCGCTATTCCTGGCGGAGGTGGAGGAGATGCACAGCCTGCGCTGGCCGGCGTGACGTAGCTCCCGATCCCAAGGATGAGCTGCGTCAGATGTAAGTCCGGACCACGCGGTGCGGTCTCGAACGTGCGAAGAGGCATCGCGGACGGCGCTCATCGATCCGCGCCGCCCCCTCCGGGCGATACCATTTGACGAGCCCGCGCCATCCTTCGATGCTGCCGTGAAGCTCAGGGTGCTGACTTGGGACGAACCCTGACAGACGAGCCCGCGCTCTACGGGCCGTACCGCGGATCGACGCGCGCAGCCACGGCCATCACTCCTCGAACAGCGCCTCGACGAACTCGTGCGGAGAGAAGGGGCGCAGGTCGGCCACCTTCTCGCCCACGCCGACGTAGCGCACCGGCAGCTTCAGCTCGTCGCAGATGCCGATGACGACGCCGCCCTTGGCGGTCCCGTCGAGCTTCGTCAGGACGAGCCCCGTGACGCCGAGCGCCTCGTGGAACTGGCGCGCCTGCGCGATGGCGTTCTGCCCGTTCGTCGAATCGAGCACGAGCAGGACCTCGTGCGGCGCGCCCGGGGTGGCCTTGCTCATGACGCGCTTCACCTTCTTGAGCTCCTCCATGAGCGGGGTCTTCGTGTGGAGGCGCCCGGCGGTGTCGCACAGCACGACGTCGACGCCGCGCTCGACGCCCTGCTTCACCGCCTCGAAGCAGACGCTGGCGGGGTCGGACCCTTCCTTGCCGCGCACCACCGGCGCGCCGACGCGGTCGGCCCAGATCTCGAGCTGCTCCCCGGCCGCGGCACGGAAGGTGTCGCCCGCGCCGAGGAGCACGGTGTGCCCGCCCTGCTGGAGCTTCGCGGCGAGCTTGCCGACGGTCGTCGTCTTTCCGCTGCCGTTCACGCCGACGATCATGACGACGTAGGGGCGCTCGGCCCCGACGGCGAGCCCCTCGCCCATGCCGCCTCGTCCGTCGAGCGACAGGATCCGCTCCACGTCCTGGCGCAGCACGGCCCGCAGGCGGGACGGATCCGAGAGCTCGTTCCGCTTGACGCGCTCGCGGGCGGTCTCGAGGAGCTGGGTGGCCGTCTTCACGCCGATGTCGGCGGTGAAGAGCACCTCCTCCAGATCGGCGAGCACGGACTCGTCGACGGGCTTGCCGCCGGTGAAGAGGGCGTTGAGGCGGGCCATGAACCCGCCGCGAGTCTTCTCGAGGCCCGCGGCGAGCGTGCGCCCGGCCTCCGCCTCGACCCGGCGCCGGCGCTCCTCCTCCTCGCGCTGGCGGGCCTCATCGGCCTCGCGGGCGGCCCGCTCGGCCTCCTCGCGCGCGCGCCGGGCTTCCTCCTCCTGCGCCTCGCGCCGGCGTTCGCGCTCGAGCCGCTCCTCCTCCTTCTTGCGCCGGTACTCCTCCTTGCGGCGCGCCTCGCGCTCCTCCCGCGCGAGCACGGCCTCCTCGGGCGGCGCCGGCGGGGGCGCGGGCGGCGGCGCCCGGCGCTGGGCGGGAGGGAGCTCCTGGGGCGGGGGCGGCGGCGGGGCCAGCGGCGCGCGGCGGCGGCGCAGCACCACCACCGCCGCCACCAGGACGAGGATCAGGGCCACCGCGACGGCGGCGAGGACCGCCGCGTCGGTCGCGGTGAGGTGGGGCAGGATCCGGTCCATGGCTAGTGCCGCTCCGCGGAGGTGGTGAGTCCATTCACTGTAGGTCTGCTGCGCGGCACTTCGCGGGGAAGGCTCCCGCCACTAGGCGGCCGCCGACTGCTCGCGCTGCGACATCTTCACCGAGACGAGCTTCGAGACGCCCGGCTCCTCCATCGTGACGCCATAGATCGTGTCCACCATCTCCATGGTCCGCTTGTTGTGCGTGATGAGGATGAACTGGCTCGCCTTGCTCATCTCCTTGACGAGCTCGTTGTAGCGGCCGACGTTCGCCTCGTCGAGCGGCGCGTCGACCTCGTCGAGGAGGCAGAACGGCGTCGGCTTGATGAGGAAGATGGCGAAGATGAGCGAGACGGCGGTGAGCGCCTTCTCGCCGCCGGAGAGCAGGTTCACGCTCTGCAGCTTCTTGCCCGGCGGCTGCGCGAAGATCTCGACCCCGCCCTCCACCTCCCCGCCGTCGGGGTCCTGCGTGAGCGCGAGGCCCGCCCGGCCTCCGTTGAAGAGGCGCGGGAACACCTGCTGGAACTTCTCGTTCACGAGGTCGAAGGTCTCGCGGAAGCGCTCGCGCGAGGCGCGGTTGATCTTGACGATGGCCGCCTTGAGGTCGGCGAGCGAGCTCTCGAGGTCCGTCTTCTGGGCGCTCATGAACGTGTGGCGCTTCGCCAGCTCGTCGTACTCCTCGATCGCGGTGAGGTTGATGCCGCCCATGCGCTCGGCCTGCGCCTTGAGCTCCTCCAGCCGCTCGCGCTCGGCGTCGGATGGGGGGCGCTGCATGTGGAAGCGCTGCACCTCCCATCGCAGCTCGGCCTGGCAGCGCTCGTGGATCTGCTCCTCCAGGTGGGAGAGCGCCAGCGCCTGCTCGCGCGCGGTGAGGGCCGCCTCGCTCGCGGCCTGCGTCACCGCCTCGGTGCGCTGACGCAGCGCGCGCACCTCGGCGTCGCGTCCGCGCAGCCCGGCCGCGGCCGTGTCGAGCGCGGCGCGCTCCTCCGCCAGCGCCTCCTTCACCTGCCCGTGCTCGGCGGAGAGGCGGTCGATGTCGACGTGCGTCCCCTCGATGCGCCCGCGCAGCTCGGCCGCGCGAGCGTTCGCCTCCGAGAGACCCGCGAACAGGCGTCCGCGGCGCTCCTCCACCTCGCGGCGAGCGTCCTCCAGCCGCTTCAGCGCCGACGCCAGCGACTCCTTGCGCTCGGCGTCGGCCGCGACCTTCACCTTGAGGTTCATGAGCTGCGCGGTGAGCACGTCGGTCGCCTGCTTCATCCGGTCCGCGCCCTGCGCCGCCTCGCGCGCGCGCTCCTCCGCCCGCGACTGCTCGGCTTCGGCGGTGGCGGCCTGGACGCGGTGCTCCTCCTCCTCGCGCCCGAGCCCCGCCAGCGCGTCGTCGAGCGAGGCGCGCTCCACCTCGAGCTGCCCCACGCGGTGGGCGTGGCGGTCGAGCTCCTCCCCGATGCGGGCCAGGTCCTTCTCCTGCTCGAGCACCGCCAGGTCCTTCTCCCGGCCATCCTTGTCGAGCGACTTGAGCGCCGCCTCGAGCTGGAGCACGCGCGCCTGCAGCGTGCGGTGGCGCTCCTGGGCCAGCGCGAAGTCGGCCTCGAAGTGCCGGACCGTCTCCTCCAGCTCCTGCACCTCGCGGCGCCGCTGCAGCGCGCCGTGGCCCTCGCCCTCGAGCGGGCCGCCGGTGACGACGCCGTACGGGTCGAGCACCTCGCCATCGAGCGTGACGAGGGTGCGCTTCTCGGCGGCCGCCTGCCACGCCGCGAGCGCGCTCGGCAGGTCTCGCACGATGACCGCGTCGCCGAGGAGGAACTGCGCCACCTTCTCGTACGCCGGATCGAAGCGCACCACGTCGAGGCAGCCTGCCACGAACCCCGGATCGTCCCGCAGCGTCTCCGTGGAGGCGGCGGTAGCCTCGCGCAGGCGGGCGAGCGGGATGAGCGAGGCGCGCCCCTCGGCGGCGCTCTTCAGGAAGTCGATGGCCTCCACGCCCTGCGAGTGGCTCTCGACGATGACGTACTGCAGTCGCTCGCCCAGGACCGCCTCCACCGCGGTCTCGTACTCGGGCGGCGCCGAGACGACGTCCGCCACCAGGCCGAAGATGCCGTGGTCCTTCTGCGCCTCGCCCTGGCCGGCGCGCGTCATGAGGCTGCGCACCCCGCGGCCATACCCCTCGTAGTTCCGCATCACCTCGGTGAGCGAGGTGAGGCGGGCGCGCTTGTCGCCCAGCTCCTCGCGCAGCGTGATGAGCTTGGCCTCGTTCTGGATGAACTCGGAGCGGGTGCGCTCGAGCGTCTCCTCCTGCGCGCCGCGCTCCGCCTCGAGCCGCAGCTTGAGCTGCCGCGTCTTGCCGAGCTTGTCGACGTACTGCGCGCGCGCGCCGTCGAGCTCGCCGCTGCGGCGCGCGATGTCGTCCGCCTCGCCGCGGTTCTTGGCGAGCCGCGCGGCGAGGTCGGCGCGCTGGCGCTCGAGCTGCTGCAGCTGGCTGCGGTGACCGGCGGCGCGGCCCAGCGCCGCGCTCGCCTCGGCGCGCGCGGCCTCCGCCTGCTCCTGCAGCGCCGCGGCCTCGCGGGCGAGGTCGCGCAGCTGCGTCTCGGACTCGGAGAGCCGCGCCTCGTCGGCGCCGCCCAGCGCGCCCAGCTCCTCGCGCTGCTGCTCGAGCGAGGCGCGCTCGACGCCGAGCGCCTCGGCCTGCGCCTTGAGCGACTCCACCTCCGCCGCCTGCGCCCGGGTGCGCTCGCCGACGCCCTCCAGCTCGTGGGCGGCCGCCTCGACCGAGACCTGCGAGACGCGCGCCTGGCTCGCGAGCTCGTGCTCGCGCTGGCCGAGCTCCTGGACCCGCGCCTCGAGGCCGGTGAGGAGGACGCGCTCGGCGTCGATCGCCGCCTCGACCTCGGCCAGGCGCGCCTGCAGCTCGCGGCCCTCCGCGTCGGAGGCCGCCTTCTGCTCCTCCGCGGCGCGCCGCAGGGCGGTGATCTCCAGGAAGCGGCTCGCCGCCTGCGCCAGCTCGAGCTCGCGGATCTGCGCCTTGAGGGCCTTGTACTTCTCGGCCTTGCGCGCCTGGCGGTTGAGGCTCTCGAGCTGCTTCCCGAGCTCCTGCACCAGGTCGGCGACGCGCATGAGGTTCTGCTGCGTCGCCTCCATCTTCCGCTCGGCGGCCTCGCGCCGCTTCTTGTACTTCGTGATCCCGGCCGCCTCCTCGATGATGGAGCGGCGGTCCTCGGCGCGGGCGGAGACGATCTGCCCGATGCGGCCCTGCTCGATGATCGAGTAGGCGGTCCGGCCGACGCCCGAGCCCATGAACAGGTCGTTCACGTCGAGCAGGCGGGCGGGCACCTTGTTGATGAGGTACTCGGACTCTCCCGTGCGGAAGAGCCGGCGTCCGACCGTGATCTCGCCGAACCCCTGGTACTGCGCCGGCAGCTCGCTCGGGCGATCGTTCTCGAAGGTGATCAGCACCTCGGCCATCGACAGCGGCGGCTTCGACTCCGAGCCGTTGAAGATGACGTCCTCCATCGAGCGGCCGCGCAGCTGCCGCGCCGACTGCTCGCCGAGCACCCAGCGGATGGAGTCCGCGACGTTCGACTTCCCGCAGCCGTTCGGCCCGACGACGCCGGTCACACCGTCCGCAAACGAGACCACGGTGCGGTCCATGAACGACTTGAAGCCGACGATATCGAGGCGCTTGATGCGCATGGATCGCTCGTAGCACACCCCATGGGGCGGTTCAACCAAGCCCCGGAATGATCGGGGCTTTTTCAGATCCGATGGCGGTCGCTGCGACGGGGCCACGCCGCCGAGCGCCGCGGTTTTCCCCATGAATCCGAGCCGTTGCGTGACGATGCAGGTAGGGTCATTCCATTGGAGCTCAATCGCGCTGAGCGGCCCCCTCTCCCTTGCCCTCTCCCCCGGTGGGGGAGAGGGTCGATCGCTCTCCCTCGCTCCAACGCCGGGCAGGGAGAGGGCCCGGGAGAGGGGCGTACCCCATGAACGTTCGAGGGCCCTACCGCAGAGCGTCGAGAGGTCCAAAATTCAGTCGCAGGTATGGGCGGCCCGACGAGCAAGCAACCGCAACCCCGCTGGTGACACATGCTCGAGCTGGTCCAACGCCTGGTCGGTCTGGAGTGGCGCCGGCGAGGCGCCAGCATCCGGCAGGTCACCGTCGCTGGTTCCCGCGTCTGGTACGCGGAGTTCCACCCCCGCCCGCGCGATCTCGAGGCGCTACGCGCGGCCGGCGCGCGCGCGGGCGCGCCGTCGCGCAGGCCGGTGCGGCCGCCGACGCTCGTGCTCCTCCACGGCCTCGGCGCCTCCAGCACGTGCTTCTACCCCGTGATCCCGTTCCTGCGGCGCGCCTACCGGCTGGTCGTGCCCGACCTGCCGGGCTACGGCTGGTCGCAGCCGCCGGCGGGCCGCGAGTTCCTGTCGTTCCCCGAGCTGGTCGACGTCGCCGAGCGGCTGGTGGCGCGCGTCGCGCCGCGCGGAGCCTACGTGGCCGGCAACTCGATGGGCGGCTGGATCGCGGCCAAGCTCGCCGCGCGGAGGCCCGACCTCGTGCACGCGCTCGCCCTCATCAACCCCGGCGGCCCGGCGCTGCGGGCGGAGGACTGGGTCGACTTCCTCCGGGTCGTGATGGCGGAAGAGCGTGGGGCGATGAACGAGTGGCTGCGCCGCATGTTCCACCGCCCGCCGCTCGCGGTGCGGCTGCTGGCCTGGGACTTCCAGCGGTTGATGCGGCGCCCGCCGGTCACCCAGCTCATGGCGAGCCTCACCGCGGAGGACTTCCTCTCCGACGACGAGATGGCCCAGGTGAAGAGCCCGGCGGTGCTGGTCTGGGGCGAGAAGGACCGCCTCATCCCCGACGGCTGCCGCGCCTTCTACTTGAAGAAGCTCAAGGGCGTGCGATACGAGCCGGTCCCCGACTGCGGGCATTGCCCGCAGCTCGAGTGCCCGCACCGCACGGCCGAGATCCTGCTGCGGCTCCCGGGGCTGCCGCGCCGGCGGGAACCGGAGGTCGCGGAGCTCCTCAAGGCGTCATCCGCGCCTGGGGCTGCGACAGCGTCCCGTAGATCTGGAAGCCGTAGGCGCCGTCCCGCGCGCGCGCCGGCGCGAGCGCCATCTCCGCCAGGCTCTTGAACCCGGCGTTTCCACTCCTCTGCCAGAACGCGTCGCGGACGCGGACGGTGAGCTTTCCGAACAGCGGCGCGAACGAGAGGCGCGGCTGGAGCACGAAGTAGAGGCCGTCGCCGGTCGCCTCGACATCGTCGCCCTTCAGCTCGAGCTTCTCGAAGGTGAGCTTGCCGCTGTTCACCACCGCGCGGGCTTGGAGTTGGCCCAGCGCCATGCGCGGCAGCGTCAGCGCGCCGCCCATCCCAGGGATCGGCATCTCGCCGCCGTTCACGGCCGCCCGCTGCACCGCCACGTCCACGCGGCCGGCGCTCTTCGCCGGCTCGCGCTCGTCGAAGGTGAGGTCGATGTCGCCTTTCATGAGGCCGGCGAGGTCCACCCCGGTCGCCTGGCGGAGGGGCACGGCGCGCGACAGGTCCACGCCGTCGAGCGCCGCCGACAACCGGCGCGTCGCGCCGCCCTCCTCGGCGAACCCCTTCACGCGCCCGTCGAACAGCGAGGCGTCGAAGGACACGCCGCGGCGCCCGCGCAGGAGCGACCACGGGCGCAGCGTCGCCTCCAGCCGCTCGATGGGGATGCGCAAGCCGTCGCGCGACTCCAGGGAGAGGCTCGTCATCCCGACGCCGAGCAACCCCGCCGGACGCACGTCGCCCACGCGGACCTGCCATCCCTGCGCCGCCGCCGCCATGACGAGGCGCTCCTTCACCGCCTCGGCGGGGAAGGTCAGGCGGAGCGCGAGGAGGAACGCCGCCGCCGCGAACGCCGCGTAGGCCGCCCGGCGCTGCCACGGCTTGAGCTTGAGGTCGAAGTCCATGTCAGCTCTTGAGCTGGTAGGTGGCGATCACGATCGTCGCGTCCACGGCGTTGGGGTCGTCGTTGCGGGTACGGAGCGCGAGCCGGCGCACCTTCACCACGCCCGGCCCACGCTCCAGCTCCTGGAGCAGCGAGGCCAGCCGGGGCAGCTCGAGCTTGGCGAGGTTCACCTCGACCGTGTCCTCCACCACCTTGTCGCTGGCGCTGGCGCTCCCCGGGGTGCCGGGGCGCAGGTCGTTCACCTCGATCCCGAGCTTCTGCCCGGTCTGCGCGACGAAGCTCATGAGCTGGAGCGGTGGCCCCTTCAACTTGGCCTCGAGCTGCGCGCGCTGGGCCTCCGCCGCCCGGTAGCCCTCCGCCAGCTTTCCGACCCGGGCGATGACCTCGGTCTTGCGGTCGATGGCGGCCTCCCGCGCCGCGATCCCGCGTTGCAGCTGCGTGAACACGAGGAACAGGACGAAGCACGCCACCGCCAGGGCGCCGGCGCTCACCATGACCCGCTCGCGCGGTGCGAGCCGCGAGAACCAGGCCTCGAGGTCGGTCTTCCACTTCCGGATCGTCTCCACGGTCACTTCCTCGTTGCCGGCTTCTCGCCGGTGTCGCAGGTGAGGTCGGAGTCGACGGTGAACTCGAACTTGCCGTCCCCGGAGCGCTTGCGCGCGCCGCCGGAGCGCGCGTCGCCGAAGCAGCGCGAGGCGCGCAGCGCGCCCACGACGCGGTCGACGTTCTCGGCCGCGTCGGTGACGCCCTGGAGGTGCAGCTTGTCGCGCGTGATCTCGATGCGGTCGAGCTTGAGCCAGAAGTCCTGCGGGATCCGCGCCGAGAGCTCGGTGAAGATGTCGAGCGCCGAGTTCTTCGGGATGGACGCGGCCACCGTGCCCTTGCCGCGCAGCGCCGCCACCGCCAGCTCGTCGTTCTCGTAGCACTTGCCGACGAGCTTCTGCGTCGCGTCGCACAGGGCCGTGTCGAGCAGCTTCTCCTGCCGTGACAGCGCGAACACCCTCACGCTCGACGAGATCAAGGCGAGCAGGAGCACCAGCGCCGTCCAGGTGGCGAGCCGCGCCACCTTGCCACGCACGTGCTGGAAGTCGCGCGTGTACGCGAGCTCGCCGCGGCGGAGGTTGAGCCGCGGCGCGCGCGAGCCCTGGTGGCCGCGCAGCGCCAGGGCGAGCGCCAGGGCGAGCGCCGGCGCCTCCTCCGGCGGGATGCGCTCCGCCGCCGGCCCGGAGAGCGCGAGCGGCTCGATCGGCCCCTGCACCTCGCCCTGCAGCGCCTCGGCGAGCCCCGGGACGCCCGGCGCCTCGCCGGCGAGGAGCAGCCGCCCGAGCGGACGCGGCGTGGCGCCGGCGCGGGCGCGCCAGGCGCGCAGCGTCGCGCGCACCTCGCGCGCGATGGAGCCGGCGGGCGTGCCGCCGGCGAGCGGGAACGTGCGCGCCCCCTCCAGCGCGCCCCCGGCCACGAGGGCCAGCGTGGCGCGCCCAGGCTCGACCTCCAGCACCGCCTCCACCGGCGGCGCCTCGCCCGGCGCGGCGGCGAGCTCGCCCGCGAGGACGCCCGCCCCGAAGAGCGCGGCCAGCGCGGGCCCGGGCGGCAGGACCGTGCGCGGATCGACGCCGAGCGGCTTGAGCTCGGTGAGCAGCGCCGCGAGCTCGTCCTTCCGCACCACCGCCACGAGCAGCTCCGTCTGCCCGCCGGACTGCTGCAGCGCCTGCCAGTCCCACGCGACCTCCGTGAGATCGAACGGGATCTGCGCCTCGACCTCGAACCCCACCGTCTGCTCGATCCGGCGCGGGTCGGTGAAGGGCAGCCTCACGAGGTGAGACGCGGAGGGGCCGGGCAGCGCCACGAGCGCGGTGTCGAACGCCAGGCCCTCCGCGAGCAGCGCGCCCGCCGCGGCCAGCTGCCGCTCGCGGAGCGGCGGCGCGCCCTCGCCGCCCGGCGGGACGGGCGAGGTGCGGACCCCCGTCACGGTGAAGCTGCGGTAGCTGCTTTCGAGGAGCACGGCCCGTACGGCGGTGACCCCCAGGTCGAGGCCGAGGATGCGCTGCGGCATGGCTACTCCTCGCGCCAATGGAGGAGCCGGCCCTGGTCCAGGGCCAGCCCCTCGGCGCGCCGATCGAAGGTGACGACCGCGTCGATGGTCTTCTTCACCTCGCCCGCCACGCCGACCGCGCGAACGTGGAAGGTGGCGGAGCGGTCGCTGAAAAGGTTCTTGGGGTTGTTCGGTTGCGTGTAGGCGACGTTGACCTTCACGCCGAGCGCGCCCAGGGCGTTGGCGAACTGCTGCGGGGTGATGGAGAGGAAGGGCAGCGGCCGGAGCAGCGCCAGCGTCGACTGGAGCTTGCCGAGGAAGGCGGGGTCGAGCACCGCCGGCTGGGGCACGCCGGGCGGATCCGACATGAGCAGGGTGTTCACGAGCAGTTGCTGCGGATCGTCGGTGTTGACGTTGATGGTGGCGCTCGCGTCCGGGTAGACCGTGAGCTTGTCCCCGAAGGCGGCCATGAAGGCGTCGGTGATGCCGGCCACCATGTACGCCTCGTCGAGCGAGTCGAACGGTGCGTTCTTCGCCTTGTAGCGGTCGGGGAGCCGGTCGTACAGCGAGTTCTCGTCGCCGTAGCCATTCTCGAACGGCTTCGCCGGATCGCCGGTGAAGACGTCTCCGGTCTCGTCCTCGTCCTCCCAGTCCTTGATGGCGCCGAAGGTCTCCTTGCGCGCGACGCGGAGGCCGTTGGCGTCGTCCTCGTCGAAGAGGAAGTCCCACCGCGGGTCCTTGACCAGCTGCGCCAGCCGGAGCGCCTGCCCGAACTGCTGATAGGCGAGGCCGGCGAACTGGCGCAGGTTGATCTTCCGCTCCTCGTCCTCGATCGTCGCGTGGAACGAGCCCTCTGTGTCGCCGAAGGCGCGCCGGGTGCCCTCCTGCTCCGGCGCGCCCACGCCGCCCCCCGCGCCACCGTCTGGCGCGCTGATGGGCACGAGGGACGGGCGCTTCGCGGCGGTAGGGCCCTCGCTCCCGCCGAGGAACAGCGAGGCCATGGTCGAGTCGACCGGGACCAGCTCCCAGAGCCGCAGGGAGACGTGGAGACCGCCGAGGAGTCCGGCCATGGGCCCGCCCTGGGCGCCGGAGGTGGTCGTGGTCGAGGACGTGGCGCCGGTCGTGGTGGTGCTGCCGGCGCCGCTGGTGCCGGCGCCGGGGACCGTTCCGGTGTTGCCGGTGACGACGTCGAGCCGCTGCTGGAAGTTCAGCACCAGCCGGGAGAGGGCGAGGCTGCTCTTCGCGAGGTAGGTGGCGCGCAGCTCGTCGCGCGCGTTGACCGCGGTCTGCAGCGAGACCCGCGTGTTGTAGGCGAGGTCCACCGCCACCGCCGTCAGGATGGCGATGGAGGAGATGGCGACCAACAGGGCGGCCCCGCGCTCCCCGTTCGCCCTGAGCGTAGGGCTCGCCGTGAGGCGAGCCCGCAGTCGAAGGGCGAACGCGATCTGTCGTTGGAATCCCATGGTCAGAAGCTCAAGGGCCGGATGATGGCGATCCGCGCCTGTGTCTCGAAGACCTGCTCCTTGCCGTCGGTGTCCTTCACCCCCAGGCGAATCTTGACCCGGGTGGGCAGTATGTTCGGGTGATCGAGGCCATTGCTCGCCCACTCCCGCGCCCACTCCTGCTTCTTCCAGTCCCAGTACTGCACGTCGAAGGTGGAGACGTGCTCGCAGACGACCGCCTTCTCGCCGCCGCGATTGGGGTCCTCGTCGAAGCGCGCCTTCTCGCGCCGGAAGAGCGCGGTCTCGCCCTGGCGCTCGGGATCCGGCTCGACGGTGTACTCGAGGATGGCCTGATCCGACTCCTTCGCGTCGCGGGTGAGGCGCTCGTGGCTCATGGTGGCGAAGAGGAGGTCGTCCTGCGCGCCGCCGTCCTTTCCGCGGAACAGCGTGGGCGCGTCGCGCGGAAACCGCTTGCGGTCGTAGTGGTCCGACAGGAACGCCCCGGACAGCTCGCGCGCGAGCCGCGTCAGGGTGACCCGCACCGACCCGAAGCGATCCGCCTGCGCCTCGGTCAGCTCCTTCGCGGCGTACGTGCGCTGGAAGGCGCCCATGACCATCACCCCGATGACCGCCGTGATGGCGACCGCGATCATGACCTCGACGAGCGTGAAGCCGCGGCCGGCGCGCCCGCTCATGGCTTCGCCCCCGCGGGGGTGGTGGTGGACTGCTGCGCGCCGGAGGTGGTGGGCTGCTGCACGCCCAGCGTCAGGTTCGGGGGCACCTCGGGGTTGTCGCCGCGGGCGCCGTTCGGAGCGCGCGGGTTGAGGACGAGGAGGTGCGTCGTGACCGTGAAGCCGCGCGCCACCGCGCCGTCGCGCCAGGACACGGTGAGGCGCATCTCGCGCAGCGAGCGCTTCACGATCTCGCCAAAGGCGGTGAGCTGCGTCTTGAGCAGATTCGTCACGACGCCCGCGAGCGGGCTCACTGAGGTCGCGCCGCTCGGCCCGCTCGCGCTGCTGGACGCGCCGGCGAGGGCGGAGCCGCCGGCGCTCCCCAGCACCTTCGCCATGAGCTGATCGACGTCCGTCGTCCCCGCCAGCATCGCCATGAGCTGCTCCGCGGAGAGGTCGGCGGAGGGCTTCAACAGCTCGAGCTTCCAGTGGATGTCGGGGCGCCCCGACTCGGAGAAGTTCCCTTCTTCCTCCTCGTCGAAGTCCTTGAAGCCCTGGTCCTCGTACTTCTGCTCGAGCTCGGCCATCTTGCCGCGGGCGAGCAGCGTCGCCGCGCTCAGGTCGCGGGCGTAGGCGTGGTTCCGGAGTGCGTTGCCGCACAGGTCCGAGATGGCCACCAGCGCCGCCGCGAGTAGCGCCAACGCGACCATGACCTCGAGCAGGGTGAAGCCGGCCGCGCGGTGACGCCGACCCGCACTCCTCACGCTGGGGCGGGGGACGAGCCCCCGCCCTGCCTCGAAGGACGGAACTGGACGCGCGCGGCTCACGACTTCGGCAGCTCCGGCTTGCCGGTCACGACCCGCGCGCGGCCGGTGAACGCCTCGGTCACCACCGAGTAGACGTTGTCGCCGTCGGCGATGGCGATGCGGGACGGCTCCGCGCGGCCGCTCGGATAGAAGTAGACGTACGCCATCCCCTTCGCGACCGGTTCGCGCTGGTGAGCCGTCCACACGTCGGCGAACCCGGCGCTGCCGGGCAAGGAGCGCTTCTTCGCCAGCCGGTCCTTGAACTCGCCGAACCTCGACCGGGCCAGGAGCTTGCGCTTCTCGGCGTCGCGCTCGTCTGGGAAACGGTCGCCGAGCGCGGCGTCGTCCTCGGGCGGCGGCGCGCGGTCGCCCGCCTTCGGGACGGCGGCGCGGCCCGGCGCGCACTCCGGCCACCAGCTCGCGTGATCGAGGTCGAGCGCGAGCCGGCAGGTCTGGTGTCGCAGCGCCGCCGTGTCGAAGAGGTAGCGCGCCGCGCCGGAGAGCTCACCCGCCGCCGCGCGAGCATTGGCGCCCGTCACCGCGCGCACGGCCGGGATCGCCGCCGCCGAGAGCACGCCCAGCACGGCGATGACGATCAGGAGCTCGATGAGCGTGAATCCGCTCGGCTGGCGGCAGCGTGCCCTCATCCCACCTCACTGGTTCACGATGTCGGCGTTCTCGCCTTCGCCGCCGGGCTGCCCGTCCGCGCCGTAGCTCTTGATGTCGAACGCGTCGGGGTGGGTCTGCCCGGGGTAGAGGTAGACGTAGTCGTGGCCCCAGGGGTCGCGGAGCCCGGCCTTGCACTTGCCCGCGGCCACGACGGCCTGGAGGCCCTCCTCGCTCGTGGGGTAGCGGCCCTTGTCCACCTTGTAGAGGTCGAGGCAGTTCTCGAGGGTGTGCAGGTCGGTCTTGGCCTGCTTGATCTTCGCGTCCGAGAGCTGGCCGACCACGTTCACGGCCACCGCCGCGGCGATGAGGCCGAGGATGGTGATGACGACCATGATCTCGATCAGCGTCATTCCTCGTTGAGACGCTGCCGCGAGCTTCGACTTTGGAGCTGGGGCCGGTCCGGCCCCAGACCCCGGCAGCGTCATTCCTCGTTGAGACGCTGCCGCGAGCTTCGACTTTGGAGCTGGGGCCGGTCCGGCCCCAGTCCCCGGGAGTGTCATGCCGCGCTCGCGGCGGCGCCGCGCGGCGGTGTTGCGGGTCTGCATCTAGCTTCCTCCGGCGAGGGTGTTGATCTGCAGGATGGGCATGAGGATCGAGAAGACGATGAACGCGACGGCCACGCCCATCCCGACGATCATGAAGGGCTCGAGCAGCGCGGTGAGCGCGCCGATCTTGGTCTCCACCTGCGCGTCGTACGCGTTCGCGACGTTGGTGAGCATCTCCTCGAGCTGCCCGGAGCGCTCCCCGATGGCGACCATGTGGTAGACGAGCGGGGGGAACTCCCCCGACCGCTTCAGCGGGGCGGCGATGCTCTCGCCCTCCTTGATGGCCTCGCGCGACTCGTCGATGACCTGCGCGAGGCGCACGTTGCCGACGATGTTCCGCACGATGTCGAGGGAGGTGAGGAGCGGCACGCCGCTCTTGAGCAGCGTCGCGAGCGTCCGGCTGAAGCGGGCGATCGCGATCTGGCGGATGAGGTTGCCGAAGAGGGGAAACGACAGCACGCGCCGATCCCACACGGCGCGCCCGGGCGGCGTTTCGCGCCAGCGCAGGAAGAGCACCACCGCCCCGACGGCGAGCAGGAACAAGAGCCACCAGTAGTCGTGGACCGTGGTGGAGAAGCCGATGAGCGCGCGGGTCGTCCAGGGCAGGGTCACCTTCGTGTCCGGCTGGTTC
>Ga0310915_10000847_pt1 | contig 15229 bp, 15 predicted proteins | sample GREbulkMGAN111_FD_202508 | JGI IMG/M metagenome (GOLD analysis project Ga0310915, IMG submission 202508) | Lab enrichment of tropical soil microbial communities from Luquillo Experimental Forest, Puerto Rico - GRE.bulkMG.AN111 | ecosystem: Environmental > Terrestrial > Soil > Tropical forest >...
TGACCGAGGCGGCGATCGATGCGCTCGCCAGCGAAAACGCGGCGCGGTTCTCGGCAATGGACTCCGCTCATGAAAATGTCTCGAAGAAGCTGGAAGAATTGCGCCAGGATGCGCGTCGAGAGCGCCAAGACGAGATAACGATGGAGTTGCTCGACCTGGTGACCGGTGCAGAGGCCATTCAAGGAGACTAATCCTGGAGCCGCAAGCTCGCAGAGGATTTCGGGTATTTCTCGTCCAGTGCCAAGTTCAAGGCCAGCACATTGACACGCGGTTCGCCAAAGATTCCGAGGCTGCGGCCGGTGATGTGATGCTGTAGCAACTCACTGATTCTCGCGATCGGAACGCCGCGCGCTTGCGCGACGCGAGCAAGTTGCAGGGCCGCATCCGCAGGACTGATGTCCGGGTCCAGGCCCGAAGCCGACGCCGTCAGCATGTCGGCGGGGAGGGGCTGACCCGCAAGTTCGGGCTGTGCTGCCTCTAATGCGCTGCGATCCGTCGACAGCCGCTCAATCAGAATCTTGCTGGTCGGGCTGAGATTGGAGCCGCCCGAATTGGCAGCGTTGTAAGGTGCCGCGCGGGTCTTTGCCGGATCGTTCGGGTCGATGCCGATGGTGGCCGACGGTCGGCCATGAAACCACTGCGGCCCACTCCATTGTTGGCCGATCAGGCGAGAGCCGAGGATGGTGCCATCCGCCGCCTTCTCCAAGCTACCGTTCGCTTGAAACGGCAGCAGCCATTGCCCAAGCCCGGTTACGGCCAGAGGATAGGCAATGCCGCAGAGTACCCAGGTCACCAGCGAAGCCCGCAGGGCAGGCAGCACGATCCCGAGTATACCTGCAACTCCTCAAAGTACCAGTGACAAAGACATGTCGATCAATTTGATGCCGATAAACGGGGCGATCAGGCCGCCGACGCCATAGACCATCAGATTGCGATAGAACGTGGCCTCCGCGCTCGTGGGGAGAAAGCGCACCCCACGCAATGCCAGAGGGATCAGCAATGGGATGATCAGTGCGTTGAAAATCAACGCCGACAACACTGCACTGTGCGGTGTCGCCAGTCCCATGACGTTCAAGCCTACAAGTCCCGGCAACGCGACCATGAACATCGCCGGGATTATCGCGAAGTATTTCGCCACGTCGTTGGCGATGGAAAAGGTCGTCAGAGCCCCGCGAGTAATCAGCATCTGTTTGCCGATCGAGACCAGATCGATGAGCTTTGTCGGATCCGAATCAAGATCGATCAGATTGGCCGCTTCCTTGGCAGCAATGGTGCCCGAATGCATTGCCAGCCCGACATCTGCTTGGGCGAGAGCGGGGGCGTCGTTAGTGCCGTCGCCGGTCATCGCCACGAGCCTGCCCTGGGCCTGCTCGTGGCGGATCAAACGGAGCTTTTCCTCCGGCTTTGCCTCGGCAACGAAATCGTCGACCCCAGCCTGCGCGGCGACCGCCAGAGCGGTGACCGGATTGTCACCGGTGACCATGACGGTGCGGATTCCCATCTCGCGCAGCCGCGCGATGCGTTCGCGCATGCCGGGTTTTGGGACATCCGACAATGCGATCACGCCGAGGACATGCCCGTCGATGGACACCGCCAAAGGTGTCGCGCCTCGCCTTGCCACACGATCTGCAACCCCTCTGAGGTCCGGCGGTTCCACCCCGCCGAACGCTTCCGCAACGTGGCGGGCCACGGCGTCGACGGCGCCTTTGCGCACGATCCGCCCGTCGGGCAGATCGACGCCGCTCATGCGCGTCTCCGCCGAGAAATCCAACGGGTGTGCCCCCTCGGGCAGATCTGCGCGATTAGCACCCTGCTTCTCGCCGAAGGTGACAATGGTCCGTCCTTCGGGCGTGGTATCAAAAAACGAAGCTAGATAGGCCGCTTCAGCAAGCTCGCCGGCTCTGATGCCTTCCAGAGGAATAAATTCGGTCGCCTGCCGGTTGCCGACGGTGATCGTCCCGGTCTTGTCCAGGATCAACGTGTGCACGTCGCCCGCCGCTTCCACCGCTTTGCCAGACATGGCGAGCAAATTGAACCGCATCGTGCGGTCGATGCCTGCTATGCCGATTGCCGACAACAGCGCGCCGATCGTCGTCGGGATCAGAGCGACCAGCAACGCGATCAGGTCTGCGACATTGATACTGGCGTCGAGATAGGTCGCCACGGGCGCCATCGCCGCGACGACGATGACAAAGATCAAAGTCAATATGGCGAGCAGGACGGTGAGGGCAATTTCATTGGGGGTCTTCTGTCGTTCCGCCCCTTCCACCAGCCTAATCATGCGATCGAGGAAGCTTTCCCCCGGGTCGGCGACCGCGCGGATGAGCAGCCAGTCAGAGACCAGCTGGGTGCCAGCCGTTACCGAGGAGAATATGTCGGTGCCGGGCTCCTTCATGACGGGCGCCGACTCCCCCGTGACGGCGGATTCATCGACATAGGCCGTACCCTCGATCACCTCGCCGTCGGTCGGGATAAACTCCGTCTTGTCCACCCGGAGAATATCCCCCTTCCGGACAGCGGTCGCGGGCGCCAATTGGAACTCCCCTGTGGGCTGGACGCGTTTCGCCGTGAGTTCCGTCTTCGTCCGACGCAACGCGGCGGCCTTTGCTTTGCCTCGGCCTTCGGCAAGCGCCTCCGCAGCGTTTGCGAACCACACGGTCAAAAGCAGGATCAGTGTCACCAAGCCGTTGTAAGCAGAGCTCGCGGTAGCGGGCCCAAACAGCTCAGGATCCATCGTCAAAGCTGCGGTGATTAACGCCCCGAGCCAAACGACGAACATTACGGGGTTATGTATCTGTACCCGAGGATCGAATTTCCTGAAGGATTCGATCAGCGCTTGCAACAGCAGGTCGAGCCCGTAAGCCTGGTCGACCAGGGGTTTTCGGTCCTCCGCCCGATTTAATGGACTAAGACCCGTCCTCTGCAGCCTGAATTCCTGTGCTGGCTCCATGCTGCCGTTTCCTGCGACCCTCATCCGAGACGCAATCTTAAAAGGAGAGCCCCTGCCTCATTGCGAAAGCTTCGGCGAGCGGTCCGAGGACGAGCGCGGGGAAAAATGTCAGCGCGCCGACCACGAGGATCGTGCCGAGCCAGAAGGCGCCGAACTTGACAGTGTCGGTGCGCAAGGTGCCGGCCGTCGCCGCCAGTGTCGGTTTCGCCGCCACAGAGCCGGCCACCGCCATCATGAAGATGATCGGGGGATAGCGGCCGATTAGGATGGCAAATCCAAGGGCCAGATTGTACCAGGGCGTGTCGGCGTTGAGGCCCGCGAAGGCCGACCCGTTATTGGCGGCGGCAGAAGCGAAGGCATAGAGCACCTCCGAGTAGCCGTGCATTGCGGTGTTGTTCAGCGACGAAACCCCGTAGGGAGCGATCATCGACCACGAGGACGGCGCCAGGATGACCAGCGGATGGATCAGCAGCGCAAGCGACACCAAGATAATCTCCGGTCGCTCGATCTTCTTGCCGAGAAACTCTGGTGTTCGGCCGACCATCAGCCCGGCCACGAATACCGCGATCAGCCCGTAGACCAAAGCGGCGAGAAAGCCCACACCCTTGCCGCCAAATATGTTCTGCAACATCATGCCGATGAAAGGTGGAAACGACCCCATCGGCGTGAAGCTGTCGTGCATCGCATTCACGCTGCCGGTCGTGAAACTGGTCGTGATCACGCCGAAGAGGCCGCTTTCGGCGATACCGAATCTGACCTCCTTACCTTCCATGTTGCCTCCGGACTGATCGGCGGTGGCTTGCATCTCGATTCCCGCTTGCGACAGGAACGGCGTGCCCGCCTGCTCGGCGGCGATCGTAATCGGCAGGATGAGCAGCAGGAGGGCGCCCATGACGCCGTAAAGTACCCAGGCTTGCCGACGGTTGCCGATCATGTGGCCGAAGCAGACCACGAGTGCGCTAGGGAGCAGCGCCATCAAGGTTATCAACAGCCAGTTGGTCAGCGGCGTCGGGTTCTCGAAGGGATGTGCCGCGTTGGCATTGAAAAAACCACCCCCATTGGTACCTAGATGTTTGATCGTTTCGAGGGATGCGACGGGTCCGATCGCGATGTTCTGCTCGCCGCCCTGGATCGGATGCGCCGTAATACTGGGATCGAGGGTTTGCGGCGCGCCTTGCCAAATCAAGAAAAAGGCCAGCACTAGGCTGACGGGAAGCAGAACCCGCGTCGTGAACCGCACGAGGTCGCGATAAAAGTTGCCGAGATTGGCGCCGCCGTCTTTGACAATGAACGCCCGGATGAAGGTCATGGCCACGACAAATCCAGTGGTGGCCGAGGTGAACATCGGGAAGGTGATCGCCGCCATCTGACTGAAATTGGACAGGGTCGTCTCGCCGCCATAGCTCTGCCAATCGGTGTTGGTGATGAAGCTGATGGCAGTGTTGAATGCCAGCACCGGCTCCATTCCGGCGAGCTTCAATGGGTTCAGCGGCAAATAATCCTGGAACACGAGGATCAAGTAGATCAACAGCGCCATGAACAGATTGGTCGCCAGCATGTGGAAGGTATAAGCCTTCCAGTTCATCGGCCGGCGTATGGCGTCCCGGCCGATCAACCAATATATGGCCCCGTCGACCAAGTCTAAGACCGGATCCAACCGGGTCTTCCGATCCATGACGACGGATGCGAGATACCGGCCGACCGGGATGCTGAGTAAAAAGACGATCAGCAATACCAGCCCGATCTGCAGCCCGATTTGCGCGATCATTGAAGCACGCTCCGGCCGCCAATTTTAAAAGCGCTCCCGGTGGATCACCGCATAAAACAAGTAAATCACCACTAAGACCAGTAACACCATTAATACATGGAGCGCCATATCACACCCCGTCGCCGTAGCCGACTTGGCCTTGGGGCCCGATAATGTGCTCCGCAAAGCCGACGAGCGCGGCACAGGAGAGGAAAGCCGCGACCAAGAGCAGTAGCATCACGAGACTGAGGAACATCGCCTAGTTGACCGGGTTTCCTGTCACGCCACCTTGATCAAAGTCTATGATATCGTTACCCCGAAGCACCCTGGATGCGTTGATCTAGGTCAATTCGCGCGATTTCCCAGACACTAAAATCTGGCATAGGCCGTTCCGGCTCGTTTACCGCAGGAGACTGTGCGGAGGACAAGCATGAAACGAAGTGTCAGAAACTGGCGACACCATCTTACAGGGTTCCCATGGCCCCGATCGCGACAGGCTGCCATGCTCTCTGCTGCTCTAACCTGGCCGGTTTTGCGTGCCGCACGGCCTCTGGAGCGACTTTCGTGGTTATCGCGACGCTCAAATCGTTCGACCGTGGCCACGGTCTTGCCGTTCTAAAACTCGACGGATCGCAATCCGAACTCGCGGCCCGTGTGACAGGTAGCGACCGCACCCTTATGTCGTCCGTCGTGCCGGGTCAAAGAATTGACGTCGAGGTCCGACGTGATCGACGAGGAATAACTCTCGCAGTTGATGTAAGCCCAGCGGGCGGCACTGCGGATTGAGCTTCGCGTGGCCGTGAACCAGTCCGCCGAGATCATGCCGCGTCAGGACGCCGAAGACCCCGTTGCCGGGCTCGAGCGCCTCCGCAGGCGGGTCCTGGTGGTCACGACGGTAGGTTATATCGGCTGCTTTGCAGTATGGACGATCTTCGCAATCATCGGGGTCGAAATCCAGCGACAGTACGGCCTTTCGGACACGCAGTTCGGGTTGCTCCTCGGCGTCCCGTTCCTGTCGGGCTCCCTGATGCGCGTCGTGCTTGGCGTCTGGGCGGACCGGCACGGCGGAAGACGGCTTTTTTTCGGTGTGATGATCATCGCGGCGGTCGCGACCTGGTTCGTCGCCGATGCCACCACAGTGCCGACGATACTCGTGGCGGGACTCGGCACCGGCTTTGCCGGGGGGTGCTCCGCCGTCGGACTGTCGTACATCACCCGATGGTACCCAAAAGAGCGTCACGGCACGGCGCTGGGCATATTGGGCGCCGGCAATGCGGGTTCAGCGATCACCAAGCTCGGCGCCCCGTGGGTAATGCTCGCTTATGGCTGGCAGGGCGTCGCTCGCTTGTGGGCGCTGATTCTGCTTTGCACTGCCGCGGTCTTCTGGCTCGGCTCGGCTGAAGATCCCAAACAGACGGCACGCCGGGCAGCAGGCGAGCCGGCGGCGCTGCTGAAGAGGCAGGTCGAGCCGCTGCGCCGTCTGCAGGTTTGGCGCTTTGGTCTTTATTACTTCTTCGCCTTCGGCGGCTATGTTGCGCTCACGGTATGGCTGCCGCGGTATCTGATCGGCGTCTACAGCCTCGACATCCGGATGGCGGCGGCGATCGCTGTCGCCTTCTCCCTGCCTGCCGGCCTACTTCGCGTGTTGGGCGGGGTTCTTTCCGACCGCTACGGCGCTCGCACGGTGATGTACTGGTCTTTCATCGGCTCGCTCTTCTGTACCTTTATACTTTCCTACCCGGCGACTGATTACACTGTGCATGGCCTCCACGGCGAGCTCCGCTTCACCATCGCGACCGGCCTCCCCGTATTCATTATCATGCTGATGGCCCTAGGCTTCTTCATGGCGCTCGGTAAGGCCGCCGTCTTCAAGCACATCCCGGTCTATTACCCGGATCAGGTTGGCGTCGTGGGCGGCGCGGTCGGCGCGATTGGTGGACTCGGCGGCTTCGTGCTGCCTTTGGCTTTCGGCGTGATGACCGACTTCGCCGATGTGTGGACGAGCTGCTTCATGCTGTTGTTCGGCATCGCATCGGTGAACCTTGTTTGGATGCACTTTGCGATCAGACGTCAGGAGCGGGCGGTGGCGCCCGAGATTGCGGATTTCCGATTCCTTCCCGAATTGCAACCGACCTCGGAACTCGGCGGCAAGCAGCCTTAGGGCCGAGAATAGCCGGATCACAGATATGGCAGACGGATCTTCACGATCGGGCTTCAACGGGGGAGGACTCGGTCTCCGACGTATCGAGGCGTTTCCGCTACATGCGGCCTATTTCGTAATCCTCCAGCGAGTAACCCAGCTGCGACAGCCCTTCCTCGAGGTAGTCGGCAAGCAGCGGGGTGCCAACCAGGTATTGGGTCTCCTTTTCGTCGTGAATGCGCCGTGCTTCTTCGACGGCGTCCCGCCATTCTTCCTTTGCATAGTCGCCCCGGCCCAGCCAAGTGAGCGCCAGCAGCTCGATGCGCTCCGGGTCGTTCAACCCATTGATCGCGTCGACGAGTTCCTGATAGGTCGGATTGTCGGCGCTTGCCTGGAGCACGTCCCATTCAGCGTCGTCGGAAGGGTTGGAGCCTGAATCCTCGTCGACGGGCGGCACCTCGACGTCAAATTCGCGCGCCTTAGTGATGATGTAGGCCAGTTTCTCGAGAGGGATGGTTAGCATAAGAGCTCCTGAGGCTTGGCGGCGGGTCCGTCAATCGTCGGCTGTAAACCGCGTTCGGGAGGCTGGCGTTGATTTGGATCAACCCTCAGCCAATCACTAGTGGCTGTGTTGGGCACCGTCGTCTTCCGTTCCGGATGGGGCACGGTATCGTGGTGACGAGTTCCGCCTCGTCGCCATTGATACAGATCAAGGCGGCGAGGTCTCGGGGCGTCGAGGCTCAGCAGACAGACCAATTCAAAAGGACGAACCATGGCGATACGAATTGCGATTAACGGCTTTGGCCGCATCGGCCGGCTGGTCCTGCGTGCTGCGCATGAGACAAAGTGCACGGAGGTGGAGATCGTGGCAATCAATGATCTCGGCCCTGTTTCCACCAACGCGCATCTCCTCAAATACGACAGCGTGCACGGGCGCTTTCCGGGTGAAATTACCACCGGCAACAATTGGATGGATATCGGCCGAGGCGAGATCGCAGTCAGCGCCGAACGAGACCCGGCCCAGCTACCGTGGCGCAATCTCGGCATAGATGTAGCGCTTGAATGTACCGGGATTTTTACCAAGCGGGCGACCGCGGCGAAGCTTATAGAGGCCGGGGCGAAACGCGTCATCGTCTCTGCGCCCGCCGATGGCGCCGACCTGACCGTCGTCATGGGGGTCAACCATCGTGAGTTGATGGCCGAACACCGGGTTATCTCGAACGCCTCGTGCACCACGAACTGTCTTGCTCCCGTGGCCGACGTGCTGCAACAGGGCATCGGCATCGAGCGCGGCTACATGACGACGATCCATGCCTACACTGGTGACCAGCACACGATCGACACATTGCACAAGGATTTGCGCCGCGCCCGTGCCGCGGCATTGTCGATGATCCCGACTTCGACCGGAGCGGCGAAGGCAGTCGGCCTCGTCCTGCCGGCGCTCAAAGGAAAGCTCGACGGGACCGCGATCCGTGTGCCCACCGCGAACGTATCGCTGATCGACTTTGAGTTCGACGCTGCACGTGATACTTCATGCGAAGAGATCAATGGGCTGATGGAGACCGCAGCGGAGTCGAGCGAACTGCGTGGGATCCTCGGTATCAACAGGGAACCGACGGTCTCGGTCGATTTCAATCACGACCCACATAGCGCCATCTTTGATGTGACGCAGACGCAGGTCCTCGACAAACGGTTCGTTCGCGTCCTCGCTTGGTATGACAACGAGTGGGGGTTCTCGAACAGAATGGTCGAAGCGGCGGCCTATTTCGGCAGATTTGGGTGAGGCGCCCAGCGTCGGGATAGGCCGACGCCTTCGGGGATGAAATCACGGAGAAGGGCGCGTTGCCGAAAGGATGCTGCAAAATTGATCCAGATCATCAAGACCAGTCGAACGCCGAGCCATCATAATATCTCAAACCGGATTGGGAGGGCGACAGATGACGAGCTATCGCGTCTGTTTCATGAACGAATTACCGAGAAACGATAAGCTTTTCCGCTGCTGTCAGCGCTCAATCGTCATTCGATCGGCGCCAAGCGCTGAGTGGGCGATCGAAGCGGCCAAGAAACAATTCGCCGAGCTCGAGGGTATTCGCGATTGGAAAATACATGCCACTCTGGTCGAGATAGAAGCGATAGACCTCGAGACGGAACCTGAGACCCCATCGGATAAGGCAACGTCGAGATCCTACGCACGGAAAAACGCCTACCTCCAGCATAGGGTCTGATCGTGAGAAAGGTGTCGGACATCGTCAAAAACCAGCACCCGGTCACGCTTCCACCTGGTGCCACGGTAAGAGAGGCCTGCCAGTGCATGCGCGACCGTCGGGTCGGCGCCGTCTTGGTGACCGAAGCCGATCGGCGCCTATTGGGCATCTTCACGGGGCGTGATGCCGTTCACCGCGTTCTGGCCGAGGGAAAAGTGCGGCCCGGACAAAGCTGGCCGGGGTCATGACGCGAGATGTCGATACAGTTCCGCCCGGCAAGACAGCGATCGAAGCGCTGCGGCTAATGGATGACGGACGGTACCGCCATGTGCCGATCGCTGACGGTGGCAAAGTGGTGGGGATCGTCTCACGCTTCGATTTTAATGGGATCGAACTCGATCGCCTCGATGAGGAAACGGGTCTCTGGGAGCGGATCTAATCGCTGAAATCAACGTACGAGGATGGTAGGCGCGGCGCGAGGCTGATCACCTAATGTGCGACGCTGCCCAAGGGACGCCAGCGAGCGGACCATAGCCACGACTGCAGACGAAAATAAGATCGGCCCGTCGGTCCCCGGGTTCTGCGATGACCCTGGGCGGTCACCGAAAGATCTTCGGCCGCGATCGGTGTTGGGCCCTTCGCCGGAGGCGCCCTCCGCGTAACGTCTCGAACACGCTCTCGCAGTAGACCCCGGCAGAAGCGGCCCGCCGACTTTTCTTTGGGAAGGGAGGGGCTGAGCCAACGTAGGCGGGGGCAGCAAGGATTGCCGCTGGGTCACGGTCGCGGCGCCAAGCCGCACCGGCCTCTTCCGCCGATCTCGGAAACTCACTATTTACGACGCGCCATCAGAGCGTGACGACGTCGGTGTGCCCAAACCCTTTGCGGTAATCGAGAAGAGAAATGACCTCGGGGTCGATCCGGACCAGGAAGAGCCCTTTCTTTCCGGCTAGCGCGTATTCCAGGATTTGCGGAAATTTCCGTAGCATCAGTTCGCTCACGCGGTTGATCTCATTTGGGTCGGTCACGGGCTTCGCCGTGCCACCCATGGAGAGGCCCCGGATCTCCTCCCAGCTGAAATAGGGCAGTGTAACCGTGAGCGAGACCTTGTCGTTGTACGCGATGTTCAGCGCCTTCTGGGATTCAGCTGTGCACCCGAAATACATAGTCAGGCCGGCGCTCACGTAGCTGACCGTGGTCGCTTGCGGATAGCCATCCGGGCGGATGGTTGCGATGGTCATGTCGGTTGCACCTTTGAGGACCGAGAGAATCTCCTCTCTCAAGGCGGGCTCCATTTTACACCTCCGAAACGAATTCATTGGGGATATCCGATTAGGCTTACCCGTCACTGATGCGGTTGATGGACGGCACCGGCATCCAGAAAGCCACGCCAGTTGCGACGGCACTCGCCGGTTCCTTGTCAGCTCACGCGATGGAGGCGCAGGGTCGGTAAACGCCCCTCACACGTGATCAATTAACTGGGATCCGCTTTAGGAGGGCTTCCTTCGCTTTTTTCAAGGTCAGGGTCAGTACGCCGTCATCGAGTTGCGCGCTGATCTGCTGCTGGTCGATTTTATTCGATAAGTTGAAAGACCGCGCGAAATAGCCGATATTGTATTCCGTATAAAGCGGTTCGAGCCCTTCGTACTTGGAAAAGTCGATGCGCGCCTCCACTCGCAGGACGTCGTTCTCGACGTTGACGTCGACCGCCTGCTTATCGACCCCGGGCATCTCCATGACGAGGGTCAACGCATCTTCAGTCTCGTAGATATCGGTAGTGGGGACGTAGTAACGGGCCGGAACCGTTTTCTCCTCCTTGGAGACTAATTCCTTCTTCTCCTGAACCTCGAGCGCTTGCGATCTTGCCATGATATCCTCCGTCGTATGCATCGCCGAGCGTGGCGACAGTTTCATCTCACCGTGATCGATTTGGGTTTGTCCCGCTCCGCGCGCGGGAGAAACAGCGCCAGCATCCCGTCACGGCATTCGGCCGTGACCCGGTCCACGTCGATTTCGACGGGAACGGTGACCGCTCGGTCGAAGCTGCCGGCTCGGCGCTCGCGGCGATGCAGCGCGACGTTGTCGCCATACTGGACGGATTTGGCACCGCCGATCCGGATCGTGTTGCCCTTGACCTGGATCTGAAGGTCCGCTTTGCGAACGCCGGGCACTTCGATGATGACCACGATGTCGTCGCCCTTGCGAAAGACGTTCAGCGGCGGATAGGCGCCGCCGCTGCTTAGGCCCGCCCCGAGCCAGCTGCTGGTTCGGTACGTATCAAGCGCTTGTTGGAACTCGAGTAAGGCGTCGAACGGATCAGACAGCATTGCCATAATGAGCCTCCTGCGGTTGTCCTCTCAAACAAAGGCCATCGGCGCGTAGGTCGCATTGATGTAAGTCAATCAGGGCTGCTGCCCGCGCATGGATCGAGGTCAAGGTGGCCGTCCCGATAGGGACTCGAGAGCGCGGTCAGTCGCAAAACTGTCGGAGACCGAGTTCGGTATTGCAGCTGGCGCGGGGGGCCCTGCAACAGACGGCACCAAAGAAAAAAGTCGTTGTCCGGGCGACATTCCGCTCGACTTCGCCGCCAAAGCGAGCATTGCTGTGGGTGTCGACGGCCTCCTCTTTGGTCGCCCCCAGCCTGGCCCCAAGCGCCGGGCTTGTGGTGGTGCAAGCATCGCAACAGGCGCGGTGCGGAGACGGAGAATGAGGCCATGGCTACCAGGCAAACCAGCAAGCCGGTAAACAGCAAGACCGAGGCAACGGTCGATCCCAAAGTCACGAACAAGCCGCTGCGCAACAGCGATCGCCAACCGAAACGTCGCAATCCGCGAACACGGTCACGCGCTGCGGCGGCGCGGACCGATCAAGCCGAGGCGACGGCGGCAGTGGCTAACGGTGCCATCGTTCCCGACAAAGCCAAGCAGCGTCGCTCAGGTTCCAAACCCCTAGCTGAGCGCAGCGATTTGGAGACGGCCTATGTGAGCGCTACTTCTGGGCCACCAGCCAGCACGAAGCGGGCGAAGCTGATCGGCATGCTCGAGCGATCCGAAGGCGCTTCGGTCGCTGAGATCGGGCAGCGGCTCGGTTGGCTGCCGCATACCGTGCGGGCCGCCATCACCGGACTGCGCAAAGCCGGCCGTGAGGTGACGCGCAGCAAGGATGCCGATGACCGATCGGTCTATCGGCTCGCTCGACTCGAACCGGCCGGCGAGCGGTGACGGGCGATGCCGGGTCGGCAAAACGATAACCGCAAGGAGGCGCTCTGGCGCCTCCCGCAGCTAGATCTCGCCGAGCTTCGTGAGCGGTGGCGCCACCTCTACAAGAGTGAAGCGTCGCCGCGCCTCAGCCGCGAGGTGCTGGTGCGAGCCGTCGCCTACCGGATGCAGGAAGTCGCCGCGGGCGGGCCGCGCCTGGAGTTACAGCGCCGGCTCCGCCAGCTCGCACTGGAGCTGCAGCAAACCGGACGGGTCAGGATTCGCGCTCGGCTGAAACCCGGCACCCGGTTGGTGCGCGAGTGGCGGGGTGGAAGCTATGAGGTGCTGGTGCTCGATGACGGCTTTTCGTGGCACGGCACGCACTACCGCTCGCTGTCGGCGATCGCGCGACAGATCACCGGGACGGCGTGGTCGGGGCCGTTGTTCTTTGGACTGAAGCCGAACCGATCGGCTCCCCGTCCGCCCTCGGAAGCGTCGGTTCCGACCAACCGGCCGACGGAAGCCCGCAATGTCGCGGACTGAGGCGAGCCGCAAGCGCTGCGCGATCTACACCCGCAAATCCTCCGAGGAAGGGCTCGAACAGGAATTCAACTCGCTCAAAGCCCAGCACGAGGCCTGCGAGGCCTATATCCGCAGCCAGCGCCACGAGAGCTGGGTGTTGGCCAGAACCCGCTATGACGATGGCGGGTTCTCAGGCGGCAATCTGGAGCGGCCGGGGCTGCAAGCACTGCTCGCCGACATCCGCGCCAGGCGGATCGACATCGTCGTGGTCTACAAAGTCGACCGGCTGACCCGTTCACTGGCCGATTTTGCGCGGCTGGTCGAGGTCTTCGACGCCCAAGGCGTGTCGTTTGTGTCGGTGACCCAGCAATTCAACACGACAAGCTCGATGGGGCGGCTAACCCTCAATGTGCTGCTGTCGTTCGCCCAGTTTGAGCGGGAAGTGACCGGCGAACGCATCCGCGACAAGATCGCCGCCTCAAAGCAGAAGGGGATGTGGATGGGCGGCAACGTGCCGTTCGGCTATGACGCGCGCGAGCGCACTCTGGTCATCAACTCGGCCGAAGCCGAGACCGTACGCCGCATCTTCACCCTTTATCGCGAGCTTGGTTGCGTGCGCCGGCTCAAGGAGGCGGCCGACCAACTCGGGCTCAAGACCAAGCGTAGCACGACCGCGAACGGCGGTGAGCGCGGTGGCAAATTGCTCTCGCGCGGGCACATCTACCGGCTGCTCTCGAATCCGATTTACACCGGTCAGATCTCCCACAAGGGCCGGCTCTACCCCGGACAGCATCCCGCTCTGATCGATGCCGAGACGTGGAGCGCCATGCAGGACCAGCTCGCGGCCAAGGCGCGCCGTCACGGATCAAAGGTGGACGCAGCCGAGCCGAGCTTGCTGGCGGGGATATTGACCGAGGGTCACGGGATGCGGTTTACCCCGTCGCACGCCGTCAAGAGCGGTCGACGCTATCGCTACTACGTCTCGGCTGCGCCGATCACCGAAACCGGCGAGGATCGCGCGCAGGTTCGGCGTCTGGCCGCTCACGAGGTTGAAGGTGCCGTGATCCGGATCCTGGTCGAAACCCTGACCAGTCCGGCGAAGTTGCTCGAACGGTTCGCTCCAGGCGGCATGCCCGCTGACCAAATTCACAAAATGCTTGGTCGCGCACGCCGCCTCGCCGCCGCGTTAAGCGGCTCACCCAGGGATCGAGCAAAGCTCATTCGGGGTCTCGTCGAGAAGGTGATCGTCGACGAAGAGGCGATCATCATCAAGATGCGGCCCGGCGCGTTGTTAGGCCGGGATGTCCCGTCACCCGCATCGGAGGACCCGAGCAGCAGTGCTATTGAGCTGACGGCAGCAGTCGCCTTCAAGCGGCGCGGTGTCGAAACCAAGCTGATGCTGCCGGGACTGGATCAACTGAACAATAGCGCGGGACGCGATCCGGCGCTGATCAAGGCGATCGCGCGTGGGCGCGCGTGGTTTGACGAGCTGGCCACCGGCCGCGCGGTGTCGCTGCAGGCGTTGGCCGAGCGTGACGGCATCACCCGGCGCTACATCCGCCGGCTCGTTGGTCTCGCCTTCTTGAGCCCCGAGCTGGTCGAAGCGATCTTGCAGGGCCGGCAGCCTATCGAGCTCACCGCGACACGACTGACCGATCTCGATCTGCCTTTGGACTGGACCGAGCAGCGCAGACTGCTCGCAAGTTGAGCTCACAACTCGGATATATGCCGCAGACCGCGGCCCGCGCGTCGTTGCGACCGGTCTGAGCTTTCCCGAACTGGGACTGCATCATTGCCCGACAGAGAAAGGGTGCCACACTGAGTTTGCTCGTCGCCCGCTTGTCCCGTTCTCACGTCCCGAAGTAGGGCCCAGACCGGCGCCTGAGCCGCGACTTTGGCCGACAACGTCCGCGGGACCCAGCTGAGACAGACTCGCTGGCGGAGGAAGGTGGATTCGAACCACCGGTCCCTCTCTGCGAACGAGTTGTTGTGGCCGGAACAGGAACGCCTGAATAGGAGAAGAGGACGATCTCGAAAGCGCCGTCTGCTGCGGTACCGAGCGTCGCGTCTCGGTTCCTCGGCAATGAGTCCTTTTCACCGAGCGTATCCGGAGTATCGACCAATCATCACCCGGTCACCGCTCTTGGCAGGGCCTGTGCGGGACTTGTCCTGCGGCCACTCAGTGCGGGCAACCTCATCGGCACGGCGAGAAATAGCCGCGATAACTGCCCGAGGGCGCGCGGACAGCCGCCGACCGCCTTGCTGCTCGACCAGTTGCGTTATCTGCGGCAACTCGGGGTGCCATTCAGCAAGCCGGAGCTCGGCGGCGGGCGTGGCAACTGGCGACAAGACAATGCGCCTGCACGCGCAGACCGCGATGATCGAGAACGGCTTTGTCCTCCTCCCTATGTCGACACGGTCATCCGCCGCTGGCACGAGCTGACCGGCGGCAGCGCCCGTCACGCCGCGAGC
>Ga0310915_10000855_pt1 | contig 15194 bp, 15 predicted proteins | sample GREbulkMGAN111_FD_202508 | JGI IMG/M metagenome (GOLD analysis project Ga0310915, IMG submission 202508) | Lab enrichment of tropical soil microbial communities from Luquillo Experimental Forest, Puerto Rico - GRE.bulkMG.AN111 | ecosystem: Environmental > Terrestrial > Soil > Tropical forest >...
CGCAACGCGGCTCGTGGTGCTCGCCGTTGCCGGCGGTCTCGTGTACTTCGGCTATCTCAACTTCCTGCGCGGGTTCGGCAGCTTCCGGCTGCCCTCGAATACGCCGATTGCCTCGCTCTATGCGGCAATCCCGCTCTCGGGGCTGCTCATCGCGCTGTTCACGCTTGAGCAGATCGTCAACGGGTGGCGCAACGGCTTCGATCATGGGCAGCCGCGGGAGGAGCTTGCTGCTGTCGGCGCGCTCGACGAGCTGGCCCCGCGCGGAGACGGCGCGTGACGCCTCCGTTCGTCCTCGCGGCGATGTCGTGCTGCTTCCTGCTGTTCGGCTATCTCGGCGTGCCCGTGCCGTTTGCCCTGCTGGCGGGCGTCTTCATCGGCGCCATGCTGATCGATGTTTCGCTCGCCGCCGTCATCCAGAAGGTGTTCGACGGCGTCGACAACGAGGCGCTGCTCGCCATCCCGTTCTTCCTGCTGGTCGGCGAGCTGATGAGCTCGGCCAACGTGGTGGCGCGCGTCGCCAATCTTTCGCTTGCGCTGGTCGGCCACATTCGCGGCGGCCTCTCGCAGGTGGTCACCGTGTTCAGCATGTTCTTTTCCGAGATGTCGGGGTCCACCACCGCCGACGTGGCGGTGCTCAGCCGCACGCTCGGTGGCCCGATGAAGAAGGAGGGTTACCGTGGCCCCTTCATCGCCGCCATCATTGCCGCCGCCTCCACCATCGCCGCGCTGGTGCCGCCCAGCATTACCGCCGTTGTGTACGGCGCCGTCGGCAATGTTTCGATCGCCGGGTTGTTCATGGCGGGCGTCGTGCCCGGGCTGATGATCGGCTTTGGCCTGATGCTCTATTGCTACCTGTTCGGCCCGGTCGGCATGCAGCGCCGCCGCGCGCCGCTGCGTGCCGTTGCGATTGCGGCGAGAGAGGCCGCGCTGCCGATGATGATTCCGGTCATCCTGCTGGGCGGCATCCTCACCGGCTGGTTCACGCCCACCGAGGCGGGGGTGGTCGCGGTGCTGTGGATCATCATCGTGGTCATTCCCGCGCTCAATCGCGGCCATATCGCGAAGCTGCCTTACGATTTCTGCCTCGCCGGGCTGATCTTCTCGCTGCCGCTGATCACGATCGGCGCGGCCAATGCCTTCGGCTGGATGCTCGCCTATCTGCGCGGCGCCATCGTGATTGCGCAGTGGATCATCGCAATTGCCGGCAACGATCCGCAGATGATCATGCTGCTGCTCGTTCTCCTCTTCACCGTGATCGGGGACTTCATCGAGCCGGTGCCGACCATCATCATCTTCATGCCGCTGGTGAACGCGCTTACCCAGGCCGGCAGCATCAATCCGGTGCACATGGGTGTCGTGCTGATCGCCACGCTGGCATTCGGGCTCATTACACCGCCCTACGGCCTCGTGCTGCTCATGGCCTCCAAGTTCGTCGAGGTGCGGTTCTCGCAGGCGCTGCGCGCGGCGTTGCCGATCTACGTGGTTTTTCTGGTGGCCATCGCGTTCATCATCTATTTTCCGGGCGTCGTGCTGTGGCTGCCCAAGCAGGTGATCCCGGCCTCGGTTGGATGCTTCAAGGCGCCCGACGGCCCGGGCTACATCTGCCCGAAATGAAATGCACCAAAGCAGCCCCTGACCGGTGGTTGCGGTGAGATGGAGAAAGGGAGGGCAAGATGGCCGGGCTGCTCGAGGGTCGCATTGCGGTCGTCACCGGCAGCGGGTCCGGCATCGGCCGGGCGATCGCGCTGGGCTATGCGAAAGAGGGCGCGCAGGTCGCGGTGCTCGACATCGACGCCGACGCCGCGGCCGCGACCGCCAAGGCCATCACTGCGGGCGGCGGCAAGGCCGAAAGCTTCATGGTGGACGTGACTGAGCGCGACAGGTGCCGCGAAGTGGCGGCGCAGATCGGCGGGCAGGTGGGCCAGGTCTCGGTGCTGGTCAACAACGCCGGCATCAACCGCCGCAATGCCTTTGCTTCGGACCGGGAGGCCGTGATCAAGGACTGGCAGGACGTCATGGCGGTCAATCTCAACGGCGTGTTCAACGTGACGCTTGCGTTTCTGGATCAGCTGCGCGCGACGAAGGGGCGCATCGTCAATATCGGCTCCATCCAGTCTTTCGTTCACGTGCGCACGCCCAACTCGCCCGCCTACACCACCTCGAAGCACGGCGTGCTCGGCTTCACGCGGGCGCTGGCGGCGGAGCTCGGCAAGGACGGGGTGCGGGTCAACGCCATCGGCCCCGGCCTGATCGAGACGCCGCTGAACGAGAAGGTGCGCGCCAGCAACCCGGAACTCGTCAGGATCTTCCTGGAGCACACGCCGCTCGGCCGCGCCGGCAAGCCGCAGGACATTGTCGGGCCGGCAATCTTCCTTGCCTGCGACCTCTCGGCCTACGTGACCGGCTCGATCATCATGGCCGACGGCGGCTACCGGTCGCTTTAGTTAAAGCACGACATTTGTAGGTTGGGTCGAGTTCTTCACGAGACCCAACGACGATGGCGCTCGAGCGTGTTGGGTCCCGCAGGCTCGACCCAACCTACGACGTCACGCTGGCGGCAGCTTCCATGCCGCGAAGCCGGCGCCCACGAGCGTTTGGGGGCTCGGGAAATAGTCGATGAGCTCGAAGCCGGTGCTGCCGGCCGCGGCATGCGCGATCACCCAGTCGCGCATCTCGTGCGCGCCATTGCCGGTGCGCGGCAGCGCTTGCGTGAGGAAGGCGTCGAGCTGCCGATCTTCACCGTTCTCGAAGTGCCTGATGCAGTCGTGATCGAATTTCTCGTCGATCCATCCCATGGTTGCTTCGCCGATGGAGTGGCTCAATCCGCCGGTACCGAGCACCGCGACCCGCAACGGCTCGGGATAGCTCTCGATCGCGCGCCGCAGCAGCCGGCCCCAGGCGAGACAGCGCTTGATGCTCGGCATCGGCGCCTCGAGGTCGTTGACCAGAATGGGAACGAGCGGCAGCTCGGGGCCGACCCCGGCGCGCCAGAGCGGGATGCATGCGCCGTGGTCGAGCGCAAGGCGATGCGACAGCGCAGGCTCGAACTCGCTGTCGAGCGCGGTGTGCAGCAGGTGTCGCCCGAATGCGGCGTGGCCCTTGAGCGAGCGGTGCGGAAACACCTTCTGCATGAACGGCTCGGGCGGCCCATCGTGCTCCTCGCCGATGCCGATGCAGACCGCCGGCAGATTGTTGATGAAGAAATTGACCCAGTGGTCCGGAGAGACCACCACCAGAACATCCGGCCGGCACGCCCGCAGCCGGCGTCCGATCTCGTCGAAGGCGGACGCCAGCTTGTCGCGATGATCGCGCGGCATGGTGTCCCAATCGCGGGCAATGATCGGTCCATGGCTGGCCGCAAAAACACCGACAAGCCTAGCCATGGGCGACCTTCCCCGTTGAATGTCCGCTCGCAGGGTCCATCGCGCGCAACTTTGCTATGAATTGCGCCTCCGGCATTCCGCGCACCTGAAAATAAAAGCGCAGGAGATAGGCGTTGACGAGCGGCGCAAGGCTGGCGACATCATCCGCAAGCAGCGCCTTGCGAATGTCGGGCTTGATCTGGTAGCGGTCGATGACAGAGCCCATGTCGGCGCGATACTCGCGGGCGAGCCCCGCATCATGGTGCAGGTCAAAGAACAGCTTGCTTACGCGATAGTCCGTCATCGCCGCTCCTCGTTCAAAACGCAGAACGCTCGGGCGGCAGGCGCGCTGCGGGAGCGTTCGTCTATTGGCTAGAATGATCTTTTGCCTATGGATTGCCAAGGGCCGGTTCAATCAGCTGCCGCGTCTATCGCCAGCGCTGCGGTGCGCAATGGAGCACAGCCGATGAGAACGCTCATGGCGGCAGCGTTGATGATGGTGCTGGCGCAGGCCGCTTCCGCGCAGGCCTGGCCGGGCCAGAGCGTCCACCTCATCGTCCCGGCCTCCCCCGGCAGCTCGCTCGATGTCGTGGCGCGCCTCATCGGCGAGCGGCTCCACGCGCGCTGGAAGCACCCGGTCGTGGTCGAGGACAAGGCCGGCGCCGGCGGCATGCTCGGGATGACCGCGGTCGCCAAGGCGCCCCCTGACGGTTACACGCTGGGCGTCGGCTTCAACGGACCGGTTGCGATCGCGCCGCATCTCTATCGCAGGATGGCCTACGACGCGTCGAAGGACTTGCTCCCCGTGGTGCTCACCACGTCGCAGCCCAACGTGCTGGCGGTGGCCGCAGGCCATCCCGCCCGCACCGCCGCCGATCTCGTCGCCTGGGCCAAGCGGCAGGACGGCGGGCTGCTCTATGCTTCGGTCGGCAATGGCAGCTCCTCCCACCTGACCATGGAGCTGTTTAAGATCGTCGCCGGCTTCTCGGGCACGCACGTCCCATATAAAGGCTCACCGGAGGCGGCCGTCTCGGTCGTGACCGGCGAAACCCACGCGATCTTCACGGTCGAGCCGGCGGTGCTCGCGTTCCTGCAGGGCGGCAAGCTCAAGCTGCTGGCGGTCACCAGCAAGGAGCGCACGCCCGAGCTCAAGGACGTGCCGACGCTCGCCGAGCAGGGCTATCCCGGCGTGGAATCCATGGCATGGAACGGATTGTTTGCCCCTGCCGGAACGCCCGCAAGCGTGCTCAATCAGATCAACGCGGACGTCAATGCAGTGCTGGCGGAGCCCTCCGTGCACGAGGCTCTGCGCAAGCAGGGGCTTGCTCCCGGCGGCGGCTCGCCGCACGAGTTTACGCTCATGGTCGAGGAGGAAAGCCGCAAATGGGGCCCCGTCATCAGCGCGGCGAACATTCGGCTCGACTGAGTCGTCATCAGGGAGGTTGTAATGACCATTATGCGTAACATTGCGGCGGTGCTCGTCACGCTCGCATTCTCTACGGCCGCAGCGCGCGCCGAGATCAGAACGCATTGGATCGAGTACAGCCAGGGCGGCGCCAGGCTCAAAGGCTATCTCGCCTACGACGACAGCCTCGGCGACAGGCGTCCGGCCATGCTGCTGGTGCACCGGCGCAACGGCATGGACGCGGTGACGCTCAAGAATACGGAGATGTACGCCGGGCTCGGCTACGTCGTCTTCGCCGCCGACATGTTCGGATACGGCGAGGGCGTGCTGCCCAAGGACGTCCCGGAGATGCAGGCGCAGACCGCGATCTACAACCAGGACCGCACGCTCATGCGCGCGCGTGCGCTGGCCGGCCTCGACACGCTGGCGGCAAGCCCGATGGTGGACGCCTCGAGGATCGCGCTCCTTGGCTATTGCTTCGGCGGCACGGTCGGCGTCGAGACGGCCTATGCCGGAGCGCCGCTCGCGGCGCTGATCACCATTCACGGCTCGTTCCGCAACCATGCCGCGGACGGCGCCAGGAACGTCAAGGGCCGGGTGCTGATCCTGCACGGTGCGGAGGACAAGGTCGCCCCGCTTGCCGAGGTCAACAAGCTCATCGGAGACCTGCGCGCAGCCAGGGTCGAGTTCCAGTACGAGCTCTACAGCGGTGCCGAGCACGGATTCTCCACGCCCAGGAACAAGGCGGAAGAGCGCGCCAATGCGCAGTCGATCGCCGCGACCGCGCGTTTCCTCAAGGAGAGCTTCGGCATGTGAACAGAGACCACGGACGAAGCCTGCTAGTGCATCGATTTCGAAATTCGAATCACATGCCGCGTCATTCCGGGTCGAGGCCCATTGATCTCGGGTTTACCCGAGATCAGCACTTTAAGTGCCCAAGTCGGCAGTAGCCGACTTGGGTGGGCGCAGAGCCCGGAATCTAGTAATCGATGGCGTAGGTTACTGGATTCCGGGTTCGCCGCTTCGCGGCGCCCCGGAATGACAGGCTTCATGGAATCGATGTACTAGATGTGAACTCGTCGCGCCAATCGCCGACCACCGGCATTACGACCGACATCCCGGCGCGGCTCGATCGGCTGCCCTGGAGCCGCTTCCATCTGCTGGTCGTGGTCGCGCTCGGCGTGACCTGGATCCTCGATGGCCTCGAGGTCACGATCGTGGGCGCCATTGCGCCGGTGCTCCAGAGCCGGCAGACGCTTGCGCTCTCCGCCGGCGAGATCGGTGCCGCGGGCTCCGCCTATGTGATCGGTGCCGTCATCGGTGCGCTGGTATTCGGTTGGCTCACCGACCGCTTCGGCCGCCGCCTCGTGTTCTATGTCACGCTCGTTGTCTATCTCACCGGCGTGCTCCTGACCGCGACCTCCTGGAGCTTCGTCGCCTTTGCCCTGTTTCGCGCCCTGACCGGGTTCGGAATCGGCGGCGAATACGCCGCCATCAACTCGGCGATCGACGAGCTCATGCCGGCGCGTTATCGCGGCCGCATCGATCTCCTGGTCAACGGCAGCTTCTGGCTCGGCGCGGCGGCGGGATCCGGCGCCTCGCTGCTGTTCCTCGATCCCGACATCTTCCCCCCCAACGTCGGGTGGCGGCTCGCCTTTGCAACCGGAGGGGTGCTCGGGCTCGGCATCCTGCTGCTGCGCCGTCACGTGCCGGAAAGTCCGCGCTGGCTCATCACCCATGGCCGGGAACGGCAAGCGGACGGCACCATCACGGAGATCGAGCGCCGCGTGCGATCGGATACCGGCGCCGAGCTCGGCGAGGCGCGCGGTCGCCTGACCGTGCACCCGCGCAGGAGCTTCGGCTTCGGGCTGATCTTTCGCGCCATGCTGGACAAGTATCGCGGCCGCAGCGTGCTCGCGCTCGTCCTGATGGTCGCGCAGGCATTCCTGTTCAATGCCGTAACCTTTTCCTACGGGCTGGTGCTGGTGCGGTTCCACGGCGTTTCGGAGGGCGCGACCGGCGGCTACCTCGTGACGCTTGCCGCAAGCAATTTCCTGGGCCCGCTGCTGCTGGGGCCGTTGTTCGACACGCTGGGCCGGCGCGTCATGATCGCGGGAACCTACGCGATCAGCGGCATCCTTCTGATCGCGACCGCGATCGCTTTTGGTCTCGATGCGTTCTCGGCGTGGACGCAGACGTTCGCGTGGATGCTGATCTTCTTTTTCGCCTCCGCCGCGGCAAGCTCCGCCTATCTGACGGCGAGCGAGATTTTCCCGCTGGAGATGCGCGCGCTTGCAATCGCAATCTTCTATGCCCTGGGCACCGCAATCGGGGGCAGCGCGGCGCCGCTCCTGTTCGGCTACCTGGTCGGGACCGGCGAGGCCTGGGCGATGGCTGCCGGCTATGTCTTCGCCGCGGTGTTGATGCTCATCGCCGCATTGGCGGAGGCGAAGCTCGGCATCGACGCGGAAGGGCGTTCGCTCGAAGAGATTGCATCACCGCTGTCGTGCGAGCCGGCTAGTTAGGGTCCCTCGACGTCATGGCCGGGCTTGTCAACGCAAGTCGAGTTTACTCGACTTGCGTCACTCAATAGTGCGGATCTCGGGTAAACCCGAGGTCCGATGCCATCCACGTCTTTGCGTGCGGCACGACAGACGTGGATGCCCGGAACAAAGTCCGGCATGACGATCGGGTTTTTGGCTCAACCGTTTCGAAAAATTTTCCAATCAAGCAAAGTTCGCGCCGTCTATCTGCGATGCGTGCCGCCGAGCGGGCCCGGAAGCGCCCTTTCCGCCTCCGCCAGCAGGTGCCGTTCATGGCGCCGCGCCAGCACAAACCCGGTGAGCGCGGCGGCGGCGCCGAGGAGCGCAAAGCCAATGGCGAGAGGCCCCGTAATGCGGTGGAGCGCGCTTCCGAACATGTAGGCCCCAACCCCAAAAACGGTTGCCCACACGATTCCTCCCGTCGCGTTGAAGAACAGAAACCGGGGCCACGGCATCTGATTGATTCCCGCGAGCAGCGCCGCAAGGGTGCGCAGGAGCGCCATGAAGCGACCGAAGAACACCACCTTTCCGCCATGCCGAAGGAACAGATATTGCCCGACCTTGAGCCTCGCTTCGGTCGCGCCGATGCGGGCGCCGTACCGCAGCAGGAGCGGGAATCCGATCCGGCGGCCGATCAGGTATCCGAGCGAATCGCCGACGATGGCGCCGCCCGCCGCCGCGGCGATCACGAGCTCGATGCTCAATTGATGCGAGAACGCGGCCCAGGCTGCGGCGGCAATCAGGATGGTCTCGCCCGGAAGCGGGATTCCCATGCTTTCGAGGCCGACCACGCCGGCGATGCCCCAATAGCCGTAGTCGGCAATGAAACGGGTGGCCTCGGTGATCATCGGCAAAAGGTCATGCTGCCCGCGCGTAGGCCTGGTCGATGAGGCGCACCACCCGCGCGCAGTCGTGCACGCTGATCGCGGGCGCCTCGCCGCGCCGCCAGTGGTCGAGCGCATCGCGCAGCGCGGTGAAATAGAGCGCGGGGGCGCCGGTTGCCGGCAGGGTCTCGTCCCCTTGGGCGGTCGCAAGCTTCATGATCCCGTCCTTCATTGTAAGAATGGCGTCGCGGCCGGCGATTTTCCACTCGCCGTCGGTGCCGTCACGGGGAAAGCCGTTGCCGACCTCGACGGTCCCGAGAACGCCGCTGGCCGAGCGCAGCATGACGCTGGCGTAATCCTCGACCGGGTGCGCATGCGCGCGGGCGCTGAGCGCAGCGCCGGTCACCTGCGCTTCCTCGCCGGTCAGATGGAGGAACATGTCGAGGCCGTGCGCGCCGAGGTTGCGCAGGCAGCCGCCGCCGGCCTCGGCGGGATCGAGCATCCAGGCGCAGTCCCAGGCCGGGTAGCGCCCCGGCCGCGGCCGGTTGATGCGCACATAGATGTGCGACAGCGTCCCCAGGCGCCCAGCCGCGAGCAGCTCGCGGGCGCGCGCGGCGAACGGCGCATAGCGCTGCGCCAGCGGGACGGCGACGAATGCGCCGAGCCGGGCTGCCTTGGCGGCCACCGCCTCCACCTCGGCCGCGTTGATCCCCATCGGCTTCTCCATCAGGAAGGGATAGCCGAGATCGAGCAGGTCATGGGCGATGGCGGCCATCTGCCGGTGCCGCCCGAGCGCCACGACGAAGTCGGGACGCTTCTCCGCGAGCATCTTTTGGTAATTGGTGAAGGTCGGCGGGTTGCCGACTTCGGCCGCGCGTCGCGCGACAATGCCGGCGTCGGCGTCCTGGATGGCGACGAGCTCCACGTCCGGCATGGCGATGAGGTGGCGCAGATAGGCGGCGTCGTTGAGCGCATGCCAATGGCTGACCTCGATGGCGGCGACGCGAATGGTCATGGGTGTCCTCTCTACGTGGTCGTTGCAAGTGTCCCTTAAGATGCGCTCAGGGTGATCGCATTTGCATTGGCCGCGGCCCCCCTCACCCGCTCGCTTCGCTCGCGACCTCTCCCCGCCGGGGAGAGGTCAACCGCGTCTGGGGCACGGTCTGAGAACATCTCCCGCTGGCCGAGAGTTTTTCTGCACGAGCAGCGGGCTCGATCACCTCTCCCCAGCGGGGAGAGGTCGGCGCCGAAGGCGCCGGGTGAGGGGGCCACCGCATTTAAATGGGATTGCCCTGGCGCCAAGCGCGGGGAGAGGGAGTCCGACCGAGTCTGTGCCAAGCTTCGCATCAACCCGTCCTAGGTTGCAGCCGGCGTGCTCTCCTCGATCATGCTGACGTGCGCGGCCACGATCCGCCAGCCCTCCGCGAGGCGCACCCAGGTCTGCATCTGGCGTCCGACCTTGCCGGGCGCGCTTGCACGATAGAACAGCGTGGAGGCAACCGCGAAATCGGCGCCGTAGGTCGTAATCACGGTTCGCGACCGGCGCCGCGCCAGTCCCACGGGCGAGCGCGCGGCACGAAAGGCGGCAATCTCGTCATGGCCGTAGAGGATCTCGGCGCTGCCGTAGCGGATGGTGCGCGCATCGATGCGGAACAATGCATTGAGGGTGGCGACATCGTTGGTCACCAGCGCATGCTCGTAACGCTCGAAGGCCGCGCTCACCTCGGCAACGACGTCGGGGCGATCGATCTCCATTGCTTGCTCCTTCAACGCAATCGGTATTGCGCACCGGCAGGGTCTGTTGGAAAACTTGGGCAGGAAGACTTGGGCAGGAAAACTTGGGCAGGGAGCCGATGAAGCTCTGCTGCAATGCGGGAGGAAGCAATGAACAATACGACATCCGGATGGCAGACGAAGCTCCTGTGGGCGGCGGTCGCGGCACTTGGCGCCGTCTCGTTCGGGATCGTGGCGCTCAACCGGGGCGAGGCGGTCAATGCCGCTTGGCTCGTGGTCGCCGCGGTCTGCGTCTATTTCATAGCCTACCGGTTCTACGGGCTGTTTGTCGCCAACCGCGCGCTCGGCGTCGATGGCGCGCGGCCCACTCCCGCCTACCGCCACAACGACGGTCTCGATTACGTCCCGACCAACCGCTACGTGCTCTTCGGCCACCATTTCGCGGCGATCGCGGGTGCCGGCCCGCTCGTCGGTCCGGTGCTGGCCGCACAAATGGGCTATCTGCCGGGTACATTGTGGATCCTCGCCGGCGCGGTCTTCGCGGGCGCCGTCCAGGACATGACGGTGCTGTTTCTCTCCACGCGCCGCGACGGGCGCTCGCTCGGCGACATCGTGCGCGGCGAGATGGGGCCGGTTGCGGGCACCATCGCCGGCATCGGCATCCTTCTGATCTGCGTGATCGTGCTTGCGGTTCTCGCCCTCGTCGTGGTCAAGGCCCTGGTCGGCAGCCCGTGGGGGACGTTCGCGGTGTTCTGCACCATTCCCATTGCGCTGTTCATGGGCATCTACAACCAGTTCATCCGCCCCGGCCATATCGGCGAGATGTCGCTGATCGGCTGCGTGCTGCTGCTCGCCGCGCTGGCCTACGGCAGGACCGTCTCGGAGACGCCGGCGCTCGCCGGCTACTTCGACTTCTCGGGCGAGACGCTGGCGCTGACCATCATCGGATACGGCTTCGTCGCCTCCGTGCTGCCGGTGTGGCTGCTGCTGGCGCCGCGCGACTATCTCTCGACCTTCCTCAAGGTCGGGACCATTGCGCTGCTTGCGGTCGGCATCGTCATCGTGCGTCCCGATCTGCAGATGCCGGCGATGACCAGGTTCATCGACGGCACCGGCCCGGTGTGGTCCGGCAGCGTGTTCCCGTTCCTGTTCATCACCATCGCCTGCGGCGCGGTGTCCGGATGGCATTCGCTCATCGCCTCGGGCACCACGCCCAAGATGATCGAGAACGAGCGCCAGATCGCGCTCATCGGGTACGGCGGCATGCTGATGGAGTCGTTCGTCGCCATCATGGCGATGATCGGGGCGAGCGTCATCCATCCCGGCGTCTATTTCGCGATGAACAGCGGGGCAGGGCTGATCGGCACCAGCGCCGATCACGCCGCGCAGGTGATCTCGTCCTGGGGCTTCGTGGTCACGCCCGACGAGATTGCCCAGATGGCGAAGAATGTCGGCGAGACGTCCATCCTGTCGCGCACCGGCGGCGCGCCGACCTTGGCGGTCGGCATGGCCAGCATCCTCTCCTCGTTCCTCGGCGGCAAGACGCTGATGGGCATCTGGTATCATTTCGCAATCCTGTTCGAGGCCTTGTTCATCCTCACCACGGTCGACGCCGGAACGCGCGTGCTGCGCTTCATGATCCAGGACCTGGTCGGCAACGCGGTGCCGGCCTTCAAGGCGACCACCTCCTGGACCAACAACCTGCTCGGATCCGCCCTTTCCGTGCTGCTGTGGGGATATTTCCTCTATGCCGGCGTGATCGATCCGTTCGGCGGCATCTGGACGCTGTGGCCGCTGTTCGGCACCGCCAACCAGATGCTCGCGGCCATCGCGCTCACGGTATGCACGGTCGTGCTGTTCAAGATGAAGCGCGAGCGCTATGCGCTGGTGACGCTCGCGCCCGCTGCCTGGCTCGTCGTCTGCACGGTGACCGCCGGGCTGGAGAAGGTGTTCAGTCCCAATCCGAGCGTGGGCTTCGTCAGCCACGGGCTCAGATACGCCGACGCGATCGCGGCCGGCCAGCTGATGGCGCCGGCCAAGACGATGGCCGAGATGACCCGCATCGTCGTCAACGACTACATCGATGCGACGCTTGCCGGCGTGTTCGTGCTGGTCGTTGTCGCCACCGTGATCTACGGGCTGATCAGCATCCGCAAGGCGCTCGCCTCCCCGCAGGCGACCGCGATGGAGATCGGCCTTGCCGGCGCGGTCGCGGGAGGCAGCCATGCCTGAGCTGATGCCCGACCTGATGCCCGACCTGCAGAAACTGTTCGACCGCTCCGCGCGGGCGGCGGGCGCCACCGTTCATTGGACGGCGCGCACCGCGCGGCTGATGATCGGCGTGCCGGATTACGAGACCTATGTCGCGCACCGGCGCGCCAACCATCCGCAGGAGCCGGTCATGAGCTACGTGGAGTTCTTCCGCGAGCGCCAGCAGGCCCGCTATGCGGTGGGCAAGGGACGCTTGCGCGGCTGCTGCTGAGCGCGCATCTGCAGTTAATCCGGCAAAGTGTCCAGGACGGTCAATTCCTCGAATGCCTTGCTCAGAGCGTGTCGCACCTGCTCGTAGCTTCGCATTCCCATCAATGAATTGAGCGTCTTTGCGTGCAGGTGATAGTGACGGCCCTCGCGGTCGATCAGGCCCCACCTTTGCAGCTGCTCGAGCCTGCGCATGACCGTCGTGCGGGGTACGCGCATGTAGGCGGCAATCTTGGCGACGGAAAACGGCCTGCCGTCGATGTCGCCGAGCGCCACGCACAGGCCGATGAAGAAAGTTTCGAGCCGCGTGCCGAAAGGTTCGCTGGCCGGAGCGTAGGCTCCGTGCACGGTCCGCATGATATCGATCATGAGCCGGCAGAGCACAAGTCTCTGTCGTGCGTTCTTGATCTTGCGCCAATGGTCCTGCGCCAATCGACTGTCGCCCCCGGACAATGATGCGATCGTTGCCCCACCGACTCCAGCGAGAGGAGACTTTGAATCACTACCATCGGGAACTGGGCGAGGATAGCCCTCATGAGCTGCGCGGTGGCTGAGCCGAAGCTGCGCTGTCATGCCCGGGCTTGTCTTGGCTTGTTCCGGGCACCCGCGTCTGCGCCGGCTACAAGGCAGAAAGTGCTCTCGCCGAACCCGATTGCGCAATCGATCCCAAGTGTGAGGTCTTTCACAGACGGTCCCTGCAAACAGTGCGAAGCTCTATCTCGCCGGTCCTCGAATGATCGGGACGGCCGTTGACGGAGGTGGGATCATGAACGCTTCACCCAGGAGCTTTCTCACCGTGCTTGCCGGGCGCAAGGCCATCGCTATCGTCGCTGCGGCGATGCTGCTTGCAGCGGCGACCGGATGGGCGATGACGGGAGGCCTGCAAATCGCAGCAGGCGGTGGACAACACTACAACCTGCAGCCGGTCTGGTAGCGAAGGCAAGCAAGGGCTGCCGGGGCATCTCCGCTGTGGTTGGAGAGTTTCAGAGGATAGGCGCACCGTCACCTCGGCGTGAACGCGGCGCTGTACGCTATTAGCGAGGGGTATCAGCCTTGCCCTTCATTTCGCGAAAGTAGGTCCATTCCTCCACGACCCGGCCATCCGGCAGTCGGCAGAGACCGTACGCGCCCGCCGGGCCTTTGCGAATTTCACTTTTGCCGCCGCTCTTGACGCAGAACACCGAGGCTGGGTTCGCAAGCGCAAAGGCCGCGTTCGGAGCAAGCGTCAACGACACAAGAAGGACGCTTGTCTGCCCGCGAAAGCGGGCATCCAGTAAATGGCGGCGATTGATTTTGAATCGACATGCCGGCGGTTTACTGGATCGTCCGCTTTCGCGGACGATGACAACCGATGCTCCGATGCCGTCGGCATGATCGGATGCGGCGCGGCGCTGCAGGAATCGAGCTTGTCGCAGTTGCGGGCGACCATCATCGGCCGCTACCAGGGGAAGAACGGACCCGGCAGCGGCGAATTGTGCCAGCCCACGCGTCCGCCGGTATTTTGCACCACATCCATCGGCGTATGGGTTGGCGGAAGTGCGTAGTCGAGAAATTTGCGCTGGCCCGGCAGCACCTCGGTGCCGGCATCGAGGAACGAGCGCGGCTCGACGACGACCCGTGACCGCGGGCGTTTCGTGCCTGCGGTGCGCAGGGGCCTCGCCACGTCATGCTCGCGCGCGGGCTCTGAAGCCCTGGATGTCGTCTCCGCCGCGATCTCGGGCGAAGTCTTTGGCGCGGTAATGGGCGCGGTTTTGGGCTGCTCCACCGGGTAACGCTCGTTGAACGTGGCGTCCAGCCTGCCGCCGTCCTGCCCGAGCGCGCCGGGCGCGACCGCAAGCAGCAGAGCGAAAGCCATGCTCGCCATCGCAATGCGGTCCCAACGGGGGTCGCTCATGGTTTCTTGCTCCTGAACAAGCTCCAGCTCGCCTCAAGCTGTAAAGACAGTCGACGTTATGTCGCGGCGCTGAAGGAAGGATGGCGGCGCTGAAAAATCGCCGGGGTGTTCCCCGATTGCCACATATTTTCAGGTGCGCTGAAAGAGAGCCGGCCCGTCCCGCTCCCCATCACTCGATGACGCTATCGGCACGCGCGAGCAGCGAAGAGCCTACGTCCAGATGAAGGGCCTTGGCGGTTTTCATATTGATGGCAAGCACGAATTTGGTTGGCTGCCTTACGGGCAGATCGCCCGGCGATGCGCCTTTGAGGATCTGATCGACATAGGAAGCGGCCTGTCGAAACTGCTCAACGAAGTCGAAACCATAATACATCAGGCCGCCGTTCCTGACGAACTCGGCAGATGCGTAGATGGCGGGCAGCCGATGGCGGGCGGCCAGTTCGACAATCAGGCCGCGTCGCATCTGGGTGAAGGTGTCCGATGGTACTATCAGGCCGCCGCGCGGTTGCCGCGAGAACATTTCCAAGGTCGCCTCGATGTCGCTGGTATCGTGCACCGGTGCATGGCTGACCTCGACTGCAAGCGACGGCGCAGCTGCCTCGATCGACTGCAGGAAGACTTTGGACTGAGGAGATGTCTCGGGGTTGTAGATGAGCAGGACGCGCGTCACCTGCGGTGCGATCTCCTTGAGCAGCTCGATCCATTGTCCGGCCATTGAAACGCGGAACGCGGTGAACCCGGTGATATTGCCGCCGGGATGCGCCAGGCTTGGAATGAAGCCCTGAGCGACCGGATCGGAGACCTCCACAAACACGATCGGTATCGTGCGCGTTGCCCGCTGCAAGGCAACGAGGTTGGTCGTCGACGACGAGAGGATCACATCGGGGGCCATGCCGACCAGCTCCGCCGCGTAACTGCGGGCGAGCGCAGGTTCGCCGGCGTTCCAGCGATAGT
>Ga0310915_10000856_pt1 | contig 15177 bp, 9 predicted proteins | sample GREbulkMGAN111_FD_202508 | JGI IMG/M metagenome (GOLD analysis project Ga0310915, IMG submission 202508) | Lab enrichment of tropical soil microbial communities from Luquillo Experimental Forest, Puerto Rico - GRE.bulkMG.AN111 | ecosystem: Environmental > Terrestrial > Soil > Tropical forest >...
GTTGAGCAGACCGGCGCCGTCTTCGAGGCAAAGTTCATGCTGCCCTGGTCGTTTTCGGAGGTCCTCGCAGCCGAAAAATACATGCCGCAGCTCCAACACAATATGTGGGTGATAAACGCCAAGGCGGCGGTGCTCTCGATCATCACCGGAGGCGGCAAGTGGGTGGAGATCGCCATCCCGGCCGATCCGCTCTACCAGCATCTCCTACTCACGGCCGAGAAGAAATTCTGGCGATGCGTGGAGAATGGCGAGCCCCCTCGACTGTTTGGGCTCGAGCCGCCCCGCCCGCGGATCGAAGCGGTGCGGATCGTCGACATGATTACGTCCAATGCCTGGGCGGAATTCGCTGGCGTGTTTCGGCGCACGCGCGAGGCTTACCTCGAGCATGAGAATGCCAAGACAGAGCTCAAGGCCCTTATGCCCGAGGACGCCAAGGAGGCGATCGGGCACGGGATTCGAGCCAAACGATCCAAATCCGGTGCGGTGAGCTTTGATGTCTTGAGCATGGAGGGCAGCCATGCACTGCTCTAGTGACATTGGCACCATCGCGGCAGCGCTTGCCAAGGCGCAGGCGGAACTGACCAATCCCGAGAAGTCGCTTGTTGCGACCATCCGATCGCCTTTCTCCCGTGAAGAAGACCGGACCTTCCGCTACGCCCCATTGTCGAGCGGTCTCGACATTGTCCGCAAGGGCCTTGGTCGGTATGAGATCGCGACAATCCAGACCACCACAATCGACAAAGATGCCGGGCTTCTTCGGCTCACCACTATGCTTGCTCATTCGTCGGGCGAATGGATTTCTTCGGAATGGCCGGTGTGTGCGATCGCCGATATCGCCTCGGCGCAACGCATGGGAGCAGCGCTTACTTATGCCCGACGCTATGCGCTGTTCACGCTCGTCGGCATTGCTGGGGAAGATGATTTTGACGCGCCGGACCTCGAGGCAACGGCCAAAACCGGCGTTGAGGAGCCGCCCCGCTTCGATCATCACAGCCGATCAACCGGCGGCGCAAAGCTCGCTGTGCGTTCTGCAATATCCGTTCTGCCATCAGATCAATCGGCAATTCTTCGAGAACGTTTGCTCGCTCAACTGGTCGCCATCAACTCAAGCGATGAGGCGGCCCTCTGGGCACGTCAAAACCTTTCCGCCAAGAATACGCTTACGGCGGGGGACGCCCGAATTGTCGAAGAGCAATTTCAAACGAGACTCTCGACCATCGGGGATGACGAGGACCCCGGCGAGCTATCCAACGCGGTCTCCGTCCCAAACGCGATGTCCGCCGGTCGCCCTTATGCGGGCGATAGCCAGAAAGCTTCGAAAGTATTCGGTAAGCCCCCTCGCAAGAGCGCAGTCTGCGCCTTGGGGAAAACGGTTCGCCTGCGCGATAAGGAGCACCGGAAGTTCGTGTCCCGGCAGGCATGCCTTGTCTGCGGCCGGACGCCGTCGGATCCTCATCACCTCACGTTTATGCAACCTCGTGCCCTCGGACATAGAGTGAGCGATGAGTTCACCGTTCCGGTTTGTCGGGTCCACCACCGCGAGCTTCATCGCCAGGGTGACGAGGCCGCGTGGTGGAGCAAGGTCCACATCGATCCTCTTTCAGTCGCCTTCAGGCTCTGGCAGCAGACGCGGCTCAATGGCGATGAACCCGCCCCAGGCGAAGGCATCACTTCGCCGCAGGCTGCGCAGAAACTGGACCCGTCAGTCCACGGTCGAGCTGATACGAACGGCGATGTGCGCGTCGATGTGGCGGGCGCCGTTGCCAAAGACGCCGACCCAGCGGGCGAATGACCTAAAGGTCCAGACAGCCGCCTCGAGCCGAGTTTTCAATCGCGGCTACGACGACAAGCTTGGTTTTTGAGGAGCGGCCCCGGCAGGGCCGGCCCGTGTCGCCATGGCACGCAAAATATTGTTGAGGGCGTTTCCGAGTTCGACGGCGGCCGCGGGAGAAAGTGCAAGTCGTGCCGTTACATGAATAACGGGCTGATGGCCTTGCTGTGGCACATCGTCGATTCGCTCAGGAAGGAAGCGCGCTGTTCCTATGGTGATGACCACCGCGCCTCCGTCGAAGGAGGTGCTGACGACCTTATTGCCATAAACCTCCAAGACGCGGGGATCGTCTTCAACCCTGGGTTTCTGCTGTGTGTCTGCCATCGGCAGGTCCTTCGATTTTGTTGCTTCGATACGTTCGTGGGTATCCATGGATGAGAGCAGCCCGGCGAAGCCGCGCGCAACGGGCGCCAAAGCGATCGAGCGACGTGAGACGCCACTACTCGAGTTTCACGGTGGCGGACCGGGCTGGGCTTGAAACCCTCGGCTCTGAAATTCAGCATGGCGATCTACTCAGGGCCCGGGTAGCAGGATTAGTGATCCGGTTGAAAATAGCAGAAACACCCGCTACAGATGTCGATCGCTTGCGCTAATCCGAAACAAGGGCTGGGATTGATGATCGGTCTCACCGAACAGGAGCGGCGGGAGGCATTGTCATTCTGGGCAGGTCTCGTTTCATTCGTCGCACTATTTTACCTCACTGGATCTTTCTGGAAACCCGTTGCAGTCGGCATATTCGTTTTGGGTTCTTGTCTCCTCGGACTTGGCCAGCGCTGGCTGTTCCGGGGAGCGTTTGCTATCGCGATTGTAGCTATCGCGGTCGCGCTGGGCGCCCCAAGCCCAGATCAATGGGCGCAGTTGTTGGAGGACGCGCGACAAACACTCTTCGCCGGAATGCCCTGGCCGAGCACCCGCTGATTCTCGGCCGCTGCGCCTGCTTCATATGCAGGATTTCAGGCGAACACTTGCGGCCGATCCTAGCGGCGTAGCCAAGTCATCATATTCCGCCGCGGTGCTGTCACTTTCGGCGATTGCGAGTCATCAGTGACCTGCAAGATCTTTCCGCCAATCTGGCTTTTGCACTCCGATACCTGCTGTTCCGGCTGCTCGACTGACGGCGGTACCTGTTGCTCCAGCAATACGTCCTTTTCGGCACGCAGTACGCCCTTCTCTGCAAGCGCTTGCTCCAGTTGACTTCCTAGCACGCCCTGCTCCGCAAGTAGCCGTTCCAGCTCACTTGCCCTCAGGTCCTTTTCGGCAAGCAGCTGTTCCAGCTTAGTTGCTCGCACTAGCTGTTGCTCAAGCGATGCGGCATGTTCGGCAAATAGCTGTTCCAGCTGGCGTACTCGCAGTGCCTGTTGCCCAAGCAACGCGTCCTTTTCAGCAAGGAGCCGCTCCAGTGGAACCACGATTTTGGTCTCTTGCGATAGCGAAACCCGCGCCAGGGAAAGCAATCCCGCCGCCGGCGCTCCATCCGCATCGAGGCAAGCGACCCGTACCCAAAGACGCCCGTCATGGGTGCTCATAAGATCAGCAGGGACGAAGGCACCGATCATGGCGCGCCCAGCCTCGTCGCGGGAAAACCAGGTCTCGATCGGCCGGCCGCACACCTGAACCTGTAACCGCCTCTCCAGCTCGGTTGGATACGCGATCGTCAGGCACATCATGCAATCAAGACCGGGCTGGACGCGGACGAAAATTGAAGCCGCCTGCGCGCCGCCGATCCATCGCGCGGACACTTTGTTCACGGGGTCATGGATCGGCGGTCCCCATCCGATGCCAAGGAAAGGAGCTGCAAGACATATATCGTTCCCCTCGGCAGGCACGTCGATCGTCTTGAATGCGTCCCAGCATGCCTGTTCGAGCGCAGGCAGCGCGGCAACACCGAGGCTTTCGATCTGTTCGGCCATTTCCACAGGGACATTGAGCCGCAACAGCGTGTGCCTGATGCTCGGCAGGTCCAACCGGCTCTCGACGCATACGCGGACCAGTTGCTGCTCCGGATAATCACTCTTGCTGTGTTTGTCTGACAGCTGTCCAGAGGCGATTAGCTGTTTCTTGAGATACGCTGAGAAGTGAAAACTGGTCTCGTCGAACACGCGCGTTAAGTTGCAGACGCGACAACTTTGAGAGTCGCGCTTCTGCCGCAGACGACGAAAGACGTCCTGATTCCAGTACCGGTCGAAACCCTCGTCATCGGAATAGACGTCCTGGGCAATCACTTCTTCGGTCCACTGGCAGCAAGGGGCGCTGAACTTTGCACGGTTGATGTATGCGACATTGATGGGCTCGCGGCACGCTTTCTCGAGGTCGAGCATAACGGGTTTGATGCTGGTGTAGAACCTCGGGGCATCGACGCGTATCCCAAGGCGGGCGCCAAGCTCGCAGGCCTTGTCGACGGCCTCGTTGTAGAGGTCTCTCACACCATACAAAGACCAGTCGACGATGTGGGGGTGTACCACGATATTGCTAATCGTGGCGTGTAAGCAGCCAACTCTCTCGACGACGCGAACGAAGTCCACAATGTCCTTGGTGTTGTGCCGATACGCGATCATGTTGAGCCTGATGCGCGGGCGATCTGCGGCCGGCAGCGCGGCTATGAATTCCCCAATGTGGCGAAGATGCAGCTCCCATCTCTTGCCCGCGTCGATGCCTCGCGCGGCCAATTGCGGGAACATGTCGCGCATATGCGCTTCCCCGTTGCCCGCGTTTAGCGACACCGAAAGCCAATCGAGATGACCTGCAAACCACGCGGCCTTTTCCGCGGTTAACGCGGTGCCGTTCGTCGTGGCGCGAATCGTTATCTTTGGATTTATTTCGTACAGCCACTGCAGAATTTGTTGCAATTCCGGGTGCAGCAGCGGCTCTCCGATGGAACTCGAAATGCCGAAGTATTTGACGCTGCTAAGGACTCTTTCCAGCTTTTTGAGCTTCGCAAATGGTACGAACTCGCCCTTGCCACCGATTTGCTTCTCGTATTCGTTGAATGAACGAGGGCAAAAGAAGCAACTGGCGTTGCAATAATCCGTCCAGTCTAAGTAAATTAGCTCCGGATACGGCGCCAGATCGACCGAAGAAGGCCCTTCGCTCGACAGCATTGCAGTCGCGTGTCTCAACCGCGTTGCAGTTGACTGTTCTGCTGTAAAGTCATCCATTGCTTGTCAGCAAAGCCCCGACACTGTGTTGCGCTGGTGGGGCGCGCAATATCCGCCTCACCGGGTCGACAAACTTACGATTGTGCAAGATCGGATTGTACTACTGTCACGATACGCTACATCTGATTGCAAAACAAGCAGGAAGGAATAGTGCCACCCAGCAAGATGATGTTCCACTAGTAGGCCGATGAGGCGCCGGCCCATCGCATAGAGGAGCCCCATTTATTCCGCCGATGCGGACTTTGCAAACAGGCTGGGGGCGATCTGGCCAGCCAAATACTTGGCGCCGCTCACCGAGAGGTGACCGTAGTCCATGGTCATCAATGTGTCTCCTGCGCTCGTGCGGCACCCATCGGGTTGCAGAGCATGTCCCAGAGCGAAATATAGTTCACGCCGAGACCAAGGGTTAAGATCGCCTGCGGCAGCCCGCCGGTCCACATCGGCGGCGGCCCGACGATCACCATGCGGCCTACACGGGCATCCCGAAGTGCGGCAATCGTCCGGTCGAGCGTGCCAGGAGCCAGATTCGGATAGTTCCAGATCGAATGCATGAGGACAACGTCTGGTTTTTCGGATCGGATCATCGAAAGCACGACGTCGTTGACATCGGTAGGTATCCATGGGTTTGAGCAGCCCGGCGAAGCTGCGCAGAAGACCTAAATCAATCGAGCGATGTGGCGCTACTGCCGTTTTTTCGGCGTGCCGGCCTGGCTTTCGGCCCAGTGTCCGAACTCGCGCGCGCGTGCGCCATCGGGATCGATTTTGGCAAGTTCGCGCTCCAGGCTCTGGCCCCATAAGGAGTATTGGTTGGCCGACTCGGTGACTTTGCCGTTGTACTCCTCTAACGCCAGGGTCCTGTTGTAATAGAACTCGTGCTCCAACTTCAGCCGCTCCAGCTCCGCCTTCAGCCGCTCCACCTCTCGGTTCGCATGTTCCAACTCGCGTTCGAGGTTGCCGATCCGCTGGGCCCTTTCTCCGGCACTCTTGATCAGCGCGCGGTTCTGGACTTCCAACATCGAGGCTCGTCCGCTGAAGAATGCCATGAAATGCTCCGATAGCGCCGCCGGCCTTTCAAGTTCGTGATGTCTAGATATCACAACCTTTGGCGTTAGGGCTCCGACGGTTAGAGCTAGTCCGCCGAAGCTGCACGGGTGGCCCAAGCCGATCGAGCGATATGAGCGCTAAGGCCGTTTTTTCAGCGTGCCGGCCTGGCTTGCGGACCAAATTCCGAACTCGCGCTCCCGCTGGCCATCGGGATCGATCTTGCCAAGTTCGCGCACCAAGCTCTGGCCCCATAAGGAGTATTGGGCAGCAGCCTCAGTGACCACGCGAACGTCTTGCTCCAACGCCAGGGCCCTCTTGTGATAGAACTCGCGCTCCGACTTCAGCCGCTCCACCTCCGTCTTCAGCCTCTCCACCTCCGTCTTCAGCCTCTCCACCTCTCGGTTCGCACGTTCCAATTCGCGTTCGAGGTTGCCGATCCGCTGGGCCCTTGCTCGGGCAGACTTGATCAGCGCGCGGTTCTGGACTTCCAACATCGAAGCTCGTCCGCTGAATAATGCCATGAAATGCTTCCAATCGCGGCGCCAGCCTCCAAGTTTCAGGAATCAACATGTCATAAAACTCGGCAGCAGAGAAGGGCTGAAGCGCTTCAGGATTTTGGGCAGCAACGGCGCTGGCTGACCTTGAAAAAAGCTTGCCAAAGAAAGCCTTCTCACCGCTCGCGCAGGCTCTCCTGTTTGTACTTGAGCAACGGTGAGAGCAAATAATTGATGACGGTGCGTGAGCCGGTCTTGATTTCCACGGTGACGGCCATGCCGGGGGAGAGGTTTACGAGCTTGTCCTCAACCTGCATCTGCTTGCGATCGAGCGAGACGCGCGCGGCGTAGACCATCTCCTCGCCTTTGGGTTCGCTCGTGCTGCTGCTTTCGGGGCCCGGTGGCTTGCCGTTCGATTTCTCCTGCGCCTTATCGCGGGTGATGGCGTCCTGGGAGACGTGCAGCACGCGGCCGTGCAGCAGGCCGTATCGGGTAAAATTGAATGTCTCGATCTTTATCTCGGCCTCCTGGCCGGCATGCACGAAGCCGATGTCGCGGTTCGACACCATCGCCTCGATCTCCAGATGGCTGTCGACAGGCACGATGACGAGCAACGATTGTGCCGGTGTCACGACGCCCCCCACCGTATGGATTGCAAGCTGCTGCACGACGCCGTCTTCGGGAGCCGTGAGCGCTTGCAGCTTGGTTCGCTGCTCGGCTTTGATCAGATCCTGGACGAGGCCGGCCGCCTTTTGCTCGGCCTTTACCAGCTCGTCGTTGATGGTGCGGCGGAACTCGGCGACGGCCTGCGCGCGCGTCTCGATGATCGCCGCCACGGCCGCTTCCGTTTCATGGAAGCGGCTCTTTTGCACCTCGAGGTCCTGCTTCTGATCGACGAGCTGCTGAAGCGTTTCGAGATATTGCAGCTTCGAGCTGAATTCCCGGTTGTAAAGGGCTCCACGGACATCGACGCGTTGCTGGATGATCGGAATGACCGCTTCCAGCTTGGCGATGCTGGCGGTCGCCGTCGCGCTCTCGGCTTCCTTCTGCGCGCGTTGGCGGTCGAGCGCGGCGAGCTTGGCGCGGTGCTCGCCGATTTGGTTCAGCAGGTACTGTCGGTGCATGGCGACCTGCGCGGCGCTCGCGCCGTCCGGCGGGTGAAACTCCGATTGCGGGTCGCCTCCCTCGCTCAGCGCTGCGCGCAGCCGTGCGATGTCCAGCTGGGCGCCGGTGAGGTCGCTCTGGATATGCTCCCGTTCCGCCACGGTTATCGTCGGGTCGAGCTCGATGAGGACATCGCCGGCTTTGACGCTCTGGCCATCGCGGACGTGGATCGCGCGCACAACTCCCGTCTCGAACGGCTGGATGACCTTGGTGCGCCCGGTGGGAATGATTTTGCCCGGCGCCGAGGCAACGATGTCGATTTTGCCCAAGCACGTCCAGGCAAAGGCGATGCAGAAGAGCGTGATGATCGTTAAACCGATCGCACGGCCAATCGGCGACGGCGGCGTCTCGACGATCTCCAGCGCCGCCGGTAGAAAGGCGAGCTCGTGCTTGCTGCGACGGGTGCGCACGTCCGGCAGGGGGACGACGTTCTTAGCCGACTTCATGGATGCCACTCTGCAGGCGGTAGACCGAGGCATAACGCCCGCCGGTTCTGATCAGATCGTCATGGCTGCCGTCCTCGACCAGCCGGCCGCGCTCGATGGTAATGATGCGATCGGTCGTGCGCACGGTCGACAGACGATGCGCGATAATGAACACCGTGCGTCCTTTCGCGATACGCTGCATGTTCTGCTGGATCACTCGCTCGCTTTCATAATCGAGGGCGCTCGTCGCCTCGTCGAAGATCAGGACGCGCGGATCCATGACCAGTGCGCGCGCGATGGCGATGCGCTGACGCTGTCCGCCGGACAGGCTGCTGCCGCGCTCGCCGATAATGGAGTCATAGCCCTCGGGCAATTCCAGAATGAACTCGTGCGCGCCCGCAAGCTCAGCGGCAGCGATGACTCGCTCGATCGGCATGGCGGGCTCGGCGAGCGCAATGTTGTCTCGCACCGAGCGATTGAACAGAATATTCTCCTGCAGCACGACGCCGATTTGCCGGCGCAACCAGGCGAGGTCCACCATGGCGAGATCGGTGCCGTCGATGAGAACGCGCCCGCTCTCCGGGACGTAAAGGCGCTGGATCAACTTGGCGAGCGTGCTTTTGCCCGACCCCGAAGGACCGACGATGCCGACGACCTGCCCGGCCGGCACGCTGAAACTGAAATCGTGCAAAACCTCCGGCCCATCGACGCGGTAGCGAAACGTGACGTGCTCGAGCACGAGGTCGCCGCGAATCGCGGGCAGCGCGGCGCGGGTTGGGTTGTACGTGGGCTCCGCCGCGGTGTTGAGAATGTCGCCGAGACGGGCGACGGAGAGCCGCGCTTGATGAAAATCCTGCCAGATCTGGGCCAGCCGCAGCACCGGCGCGCTCACCCGGCCGGCCAGCATGTTGAAAGCGACGAGCTCGCCAACGGTCAGGCTTCCATCGATGACGAGCTGCGCCCCGAAGTACAGAGTTCCGGCAATCACCAGCTTGTTGACGAGCTGCACACTCTGACTTGCCGTGTTGCCGAGGCTGATGACGCGAAAGCTCGCCGCCACGTAGCCGGCGAGCTGTTCTTCCCAGCGGCGCTGCATCTGCGGCTCGACCGCCATTGCCTTGAGCGTCTCGACCCCGGTCACGCTTTCGACCAGGAACGCTTGGTTCTCGGCGCCGCGCTGGAACTTCTCGTCGAGCCGCCGGCGGAAAAGCGGCGTCGCCCCGGCCGAAATCCCAATGTAGAAGGGAAAGGCCCCCAGCACGATCCACGTCAGCAGGGGCGAGTAGAAGAACATCACGGCCAGAAAGACGAAGGTGAAGAGCAAATCGATGACGAGCGTGAGCGCCGAGCTCGTCAGAAAGTTCCGAATGTTCTCGAGCTCGCGCACGCGCGCCACCGAATCGCCGACGCGCCGCGCCTGGAAGTAGGCGATCGGCAACGCCAGCAGGTGACGAAACAGGCGCGCTCCCAGCTCGACGTCGACGCGATTGGTGGTGTGGGAAAAAAGGTAGGTGCGAAGGATGCCGAGGATCGTTTCGAAAATGCCAATCGCCACGAGGCCGATGACCAATACATCGAGCGTCGTCATGCTCCGATGCACGAGCACCTTGTCGATGACGACCTGAAAGAAGAGCGGCGAGACGAGTGCGAAGATCTGGAGGAAGAACGAAGCGACCAGCACCTCGCCGAACATGTGGCGATATTTATGGATGGCCCCCAGGAACCAGGTAAAATCGAATCGGCGCGACAAGTCGGTCAGGCTTGCCCGCCGTGCCATCAAAACGAGCTCGCCGGTCCAAACCGCCTCGAGCTCGGCGCGCGTCATCAGCGTGGGCCGCGGCGACAGCGGAGCTTGCACGAGCGCCTTGTCGTCGCCCGTCTTCGCGAGCAAGAGGAAGCTACCGTCGCGGAGAACTGCGATGCCGGGCAGCGGCGTCTTGGCAAGCCGCCGCCAGCTCGACCTGTAAGCGCGCGCCTTGAGGCCGAAGGCCTTGGCAACGCGCAGCATCTCCGGCACCCTGATCGCCACGCCCCCGCACTGATGGCGAATTTGCTCCTGGTCGGCGCCGATGCCGTGGAAGCGCAATAACGTCACCAGCGCGGCCAGGCCGGCGTCGCCCGCGCCAGGCTGGCCATTCTCGGGCTTCATCTGGGACATATCGGGGCGGGGCCGAAAAACCTATAAGTGTACCGCTGCCAAAGCCATAGCCACAGCCGCAGCCATAGCACAGTATAGACCGTGCCGTCTTCCCGGACCAGGACAATGGCATTAACCATTGGCAACCATTAGCAGCCATTAGCGAGACCGCGATGAACACCGGCAAAAAAGGTCTCAGTGGCAGGGAATTGTTATAACGGCAGCGGCTCGAGCGCGTGTGATCTTGTTCACACCGGGCCGACACATTCTTGATTCCCTCCCGAATCGTTGTGAATCGCCCTCAATCGGCTGCCCTGGGCGGCCCGCCGTGAGCCGTGACGGCAGCAACTAGGAATGACGCCGGCCACTAGTAATAAAGAGCCGAGCCAAGTCGGCCGATATCACAAAAAAATGATGCGAAATTGCCCACGTGCCAGGCGCGTGCCGGTGGCGACCCCGAATTGAGGTGGAAGCATTACCCCTGTGCTGCGGTGTACGAAACGCGGCGGATCGCGCCGCTTCGTTTGCGTCCCGGACCCTACTGGCCAAGGCCGTGCGACATTCACGCGCCCGATTTCCGCTCGCTCCGAAATCGACCAAATCGATACGTCGCGAAAATCCGCCGCTTCGCGCCAAAGCGGACGCATGCACCGTAACATGACACGACGGTGACAAACTGCAGCACGCATGCGAGCAAACCGAGGATAGCGAGCGGCCATAACGATCCTAAACGTTCGATAACGGCGCGGACTGGCCTGAAGAACAGAGTCGTCTGTCACTGCATTTTTCTTGACGCTCGCCTTACGCACAATATGCTCCGCCTGGGTGGCGACGATTGCCTTGCATGAGGATCACGGCCCAAGGCACGCCGTGAAGGTATCATGCTTGTGCGTGCACTCTGGTTAGACGCCAGCAGCTCCCCGTCCGGTTTGCGCATCGTCGACCTCATTGCGACGAGCGACAGCGGGGACGTCGCGCAAAATTCCGAGCCGAGCATCGCGTTCACGACACCGCAGCACTTTGCTGCGAGGATGACGACGGGATGGCCCCGCCGACAGACGCTGGACCATGCTCCGGTCCTACCGCTTTAGGGATGAGGAGCGGAAAGTAACATCTGGGAGCGCACGCGAGGGAACTCGATCCCCCCTCGCGGCCCTTTTTTGAGAGAGGATGCCATGAACATCGTGTTTAACAATGTTAACGCCGACGGTAGCCGCGTTGCCAATCCTGATGCGAACCTCGTCGCCGATGAGAATATGGCAGCCGCCATCCTCAATTCGATGTTCTTCAATAACATCACGCTGACGTTCAATGTCGGCTTTGGATTCTACCCAGGCAATGGCAACCCAGTGACCGGGGCGGGTACTGGGGGTCCGAACGCTAACATTTTCGTGACGTATGGTAACTTGAGGACTGCTCTGCTGACCTCCGGCCAGCCCAACTTCTTCACCCCCACCAATCTGCCCGAGGGCAACGGCCTCCCAATTAATGTGCCGCCTCCTGGGCAACAACCCGTCACCATTTCGAACTTCTGGATCAGCTCCAGCCAGGCGAAGGCTTTAGGGCTCCCCGCCGGGAACCAGGCGCCCGACGGCTTCATCGGCATCGGCACCACTGTCGCCGCAGGCATCGATCGGGTAGCCACCCTCCTGCACGAAGTCGGGCATGCCATGGGCCGCATACCGTCAAACGCCGTCGATGGTGGCGTCACAAATTATCCCGAACTGGACCTGTGGCGCTTCCTCAGCGCGGGCAACCGCCTGATCATAGCAAACCCGGCGGGATATTTTTCGCTCGACGGTGGCGCAACGCCACTAGTGAATTGGAGCGTTTCCCCCCCTAGCGCCGCCGACTTTGCCAACCCGCCCGGTAACACTCTCCCGGACGGGGGGCGCCGCCTCGATCCATACAACGCAACAAGCGTAAATGGCCTCATGCTCGGCCAGCTCACGGCCCTGGACTTCCAGGTCATGGATGCTCTCGGCTTTAGCAGTCCTGTCATCAATGCGCCGCCGCCGCCCGGCACCACCGCCGTCATGGTGCTGAGTCAGACTTCAGGCCCCCCGTCAGCCACGAACGGTACCTATCTAATCTACGACCTCGGAAATAATGCGACGTTGGCCGGCTACACGTTGGGCCGACTGGGAACCGATCGGCAGTTTGTCACGCTCGGCCGTTTCAACGATGGCGATACCAGCGATATGTTGTTGCGCGACCGCAGCGGCGCATTCCAGGTCTATGACATTGTGAACAACACCATCACACTTACGGCCCCGCTGGGCGCGGTGGGGCCGAATTTTCAGGTCCTGGCTTTCGGCAGCTTCGGCGGCATCGTCGGCAACAGCGACATGCTCCTGCGCAACTCCGATCCGGCCTCCGCTACCGCCGGTGCTTTGCAGGTTTACAACATCAGCAACAACCAGCTCACCGGCTCGGCCCCCATGGGCGCGGTCGGCCTTGATTGGCAGTTCTCGGGCGTCGGCAATTTCGGCAGCCTCCCCGGCGAAAGCGATCTCTTGTTGCGCAACGTCAACACCGGCGGATTGCAGGTTTACGACATCGCCAACAACCAGCTCGCCGGCTCCGGCTTCATCGGCACGGTCGGCACGGATTGGCAGTTCTCGGGCGTCGGCAACTTCAGCAGCGTGCCGGGCGAAAGCGATCTCTTGTTGCGCAACCGCAGCACGGGCGCATTGCAAGTCTACAACATCGCCAACAATCAGCTCACCGGCTCCGCCTTCATCGGCATGGTCGGCACGGATTGGCAGTTTGCGGGCGTTGCTTCGATCCGCGGCGCCGGCCCCGCGTCCGACCTGGTCTTGCGCAATGTCAACACCAGTGCATTGCAACTCTACAACATCGCCAACAATCAACTGATTGGGTCCGCCTCGTTGTTCAACCCCGGCGCGGTTTGGCAGCTCGGCGGCTTTGCCCCGGCGGCGGGGCCCGGGGGCGGCATGGGCGGCGCGGGCAGCTCGGACGATCTGCTCGGCTCGAGCTCTCAGCCCACGGCGATGGAGGGCTCAACCGCCCAGACGGGGACGAGCACCTTCCAGCTCGCCGACGCAAATGGAAATGCGGTCGGCTCCCAGGTTGATCCGTCCTCTTTCAGCTCCTCGATGGTCAATCCGGCCCCGCCTGCCGCCACCACGGCCAACCTGGTCCTGCGCAACGCCAGCAATACCACCGCCACCTACCAGATCTACAACCTCGGGGCCAACAGCATCCTGGCCGGGTACTCGCTTGCTCAGGTTGGAAGCGATTGGGGGTTCGTCACTCTCGGCAATTTCAACTTGAGCGATCCCAGCGACATGTTGTTGCGCAACTCCACCAGCGGCGCATTCCAGGTCTATGACATTGCCAACAACAACGTCATAAGTTCGAGCTCGCTGGGCACGGTGGGGTCGAATTGGCAGGCCATGGGTTTCGGCACCTTCGGCCCCTTCGCCAGCTTCGGCGAAACCGACATGCTGCTGCGCGACGTCAATACCGGCAAGGTCCAGGTCTACAACATAGATAACAATCAGATCACTGGCTCGGCCTCCATCGGCACGATCGGCTTGAATTGGCAGTTCTCGGGCGTCGGCAACTTCGACAGCAGCGGCGGCAGCGATCTGCTCCTGCGCGACTCCAATACCGGTGCCTTGCAGGTTTACAACATCAGCAACAACCAGATCACCGGCTCTGCCTCCATGGGCACGGTCGGCCTGGAGTGGCAGTTCTCGGGCGTCGGCAACTTCAGCAGCGTCCCCGGCGAAAGCGATCTCTTGTTGCGCAACAGCATGACCGGCGCGTTGCAGGTCTACAACATCACCAACAATCAGATCACCGGCTCCACCTTCCTCGGCACGGTCGGCTTGGATTGGCAATTCGCGGGCGTTGCTCCCGTCCTCGCCGAAACCTCGTCCGACCTGGTTTTGCGCAACGTCAACACCGGCGCATTCCAAGTCTACAACATCGCCAACAATCAACTGACAGGATCCGCCCCGCTGGGCGCGGTCGGCGTGGCTTGGCAGCTCGGCGGCTTTGCCCCGATAGGCTCGGTCCCCCCGCCGGTGGAGGACGGCCCCCCGCCGGCGATGGATGGCTCAACCGCTCAGCTCGTGCAAGCGATGGCGGGCTTTGGCGGCGGCAGCGGCGCCGCCATCTCGAATACCGCCCCCCTCGGGGGCGAGACATCACAACAGCCGCTTCTGACGACGCCTCAGCACGCTTGAGGCACATGACGTTGTGGAAGGCGCGCGATTGATTGAGCGCAGCGCACCACCGCGTCGCGACCGGAGTTGGACGATGCAGGTGCACTCGTCCTCCGGCCGCCGCTTACCCACACTGCGGCGTCGTCAGCAGCGGCTGCTCTGACGTATCGGCGGTGGGCGTCACCCTCGCCATCCCGAGGTGGTCGCGCCATCCGCGCCGGCCTCGGACGCGAACGAAAGGTTAGATCAGAGTGAACCAGCTTATCCAGAAGTTGGCGACCCCGCCGATCGTTGCACGGCTCCCATCGTCACCATCGTCATAGCCGCTGCCTATGGTCGCGCCGCCCTCATGCGTGCTGCGCTGCCGTCAGCAACGGCTGCTGCGACGTGTCGGCGCCGAGGGGTACGGCATTCAAGCTCTCCGGCGCGCCACCGCCGCCGCCGAAGCCCGCCATCGCTTGCACGAGTTGACTTGCATCGCCCGTCGATGCGGTGGAAGGAGCGGCGGCGAAGCCGCCAAGCTGCCAATCCATTACGACGTCCCCCATTCTCGCGGCTGCTGTAATTTGATTGTTGCTGATGTCGTAAACCTCCAATGGGCCGGTATTGATGTTGACGTTGCGCAACACCATGTCGGACGTGCCGCCGGCGTGCATGGGGCCGAAGCCCGCGACCTGCCAATCCAATCCCACCGTACCCATGAAGGCCGCGCCGGTGATCTGATTGTTGGC
>Ga0310915_10000857_pt1 | contig 15177 bp, 14 predicted proteins | sample GREbulkMGAN111_FD_202508 | JGI IMG/M metagenome (GOLD analysis project Ga0310915, IMG submission 202508) | Lab enrichment of tropical soil microbial communities from Luquillo Experimental Forest, Puerto Rico - GRE.bulkMG.AN111 | ecosystem: Environmental > Terrestrial > Soil > Tropical forest >...
TCGAAAGCGAAGTCGAGCTGTTGAGCCGTGCTCACCAATTGTTCGCCGGTAGCAGTCGGCCTCCGGCACTGGATGCGCGCACGGCGCGTCACAGCGGGTTATTGCGGCGAGCCGCCGGCCTGAATCGCGTTGTGGGACAGGGTGGTTATCGCGCTGCGGCGGACGACGGCCGGCGACGGCTATCGTCCGCAGCCCGGACGGACGCTGACGCCGCCGGGATCATCGCCAGCGCGCGCCAGGATCGCGCCCAGGCGCGCGAGCTCACCAAGAGCGTTCTCGAAGAGGCCCGTGCAGATGCCGCCGTTACTCCGACGACGCCGATGGCGCAGCGCGAATCGACGCGCCGTCAAGTGGCCCGGCTGCGCGCGCAACGGGCGCACGTCGCATCGGCCCGCTTGCGAGCGCAACGGCACGCCACGGCGCTACGGGCGCTGCGCTACCGAACGGTGCACCATCGCGGCCCCGGCTCGGCGGGATGGCCGCCAACGTCGCCGAACGGCCGCGCCGCAATCGCCGTGCGCGCGGCATTGTCGCGACTGGGACGACCCTATGTCTGGGGTGCAACCGGGCCTAACCAGTTCGACTGTTCAGGACTGGTCCAGTGGTCCTATGCGCAAGCGGGCGTGCACCTGCACCGCACGACCTATCAGCAGATAAACGACGGGATCCCGGTGCCCCGGTCGCAAGTGCGGCCGGGCGATCTCGTCTTTCCGCACACCGGCCACGTGCAGCTGGCCATTGGCAACAACCTGGTTGTCGAAGCGCCCTATTCGGGCGCTTCGGTGCGAATCAGTCCACTGGGCAACAACATTGCGGTTAGGCGGCCGCTATGACACGACGAAGAGGTTGAACCGATGTCGGAACAAGCCGGACCTTCATTAGGCGCCATACAGGCGCGGCAGTCATCGCTGGTGAGCCAACACAGCACAGCGGCGGAGGCCGACCGCGTGCTGGCAGAGGTGCTCGCCAACGCTCATGCCCTGACCCGCGAAAGCATCCGGCGACTCGACGCGATCGGCGAGGAGATCGATCGCGCCGCCACCGGTCGGGCGGACCTCGCCGTCGATACCCCTATAGGCGTGCGTGAGTTTCAGAGGTTTCTGGTAGCCAAGCAACGCGAGATCGCGACAGTCGTGACGGACGCTCACGAGCTCGATCGCGTGAAAAGGGCTGTGCTGGATCGTCTGCGCGCGGAGTATGCCACCCCTGCGGGCTAGCCAGGTCCGCGCGAGCCTTTCGTTCACAGCCGCCCCAGGGTGAATTGTCGGCGGCGACATCCCTGGGTACTGTCGCCCGGCATGGAGGGGTCGCGACACATCCCGCTGCAGGGCCCGCGCCGGGCCGCAGCCCCGTCGGCCTAGGCGATGTCGGCGTATGAAGAGCTGCTTGCCACGGTCAAGTGTGTCCGCGACCGGACCGGCGATCCGAACGCGTGGCAGGCGGGTTTGGCGCCGAGCGAAGTGACCGCGGTAATCAACCCCACGACACGGCCAGAACAACTCGAGGCGATCGTGCGCAAGATCCGACAACAACATCCGGACGTCTTCGGCGGCGGCCTACCCGAGGCGTCTTCGGACCGCGGGCAGGGTGATGCCGCCGAAGCGATCGCGGACGCCGAAGCCGCTCTGGCACATCAGAATTCAGCAAGTTCCCAGCTCGACATGCAAGTCATTTCGGCCATCCTGAACGCACACGAGAAGGCCGTTGAGGGCCGAGATGCGCTTACCAAGCTACAGAAAGAGACCGAAACCGCGGTTCTGACGCGGTCGGACCTCGACACTCCGGCGGGAGCGCGTGATTTCCAACGGTTCCTGATCGGCAAACTCAAGGACATTCGCGCAGTCGTCCTGAGCGCCAGTTTGGACGACACCTCGAAATCAGCGCTGATGGCCGCATGGACATCGCTGTACGACGCCTCCAACGGCGGACCGAACGGCTCCGACGCACCCGCGGACGGCACTGGCCAACGGCCCGTCGACGATGCCGCTACCGGATGGGATCCGTTGCTGGATCCGACGTTCGCTGACGATCCCGGCCTGCTGGCCGGGGACTCATCGGGGCCGGGTCCCACACAGGGCGCCACGCCTGCGGCGACGCCGATGGCGCCGGCGATGCCGACCATTCCCAACTTCAGCGCAGGGCCGATGCCGGGCCTGGGCACGGCGCCGGGCCCCGCGGCCGGTTGGGGTGGGTTACCGCTGAACGGGCTGCAGGAGGGCGGCCGAACCGATCCGGCACTGCGGAAGCCGGAAGACGAAGTATCACTGGGATCATCCCGTGACGCGGACCCGAGTGACCACGGCTCCTCAGACGAACCTGGCAACGGGAAGCACGGCGAGGACGCCTCAACGGACAAGCCCGAATCACCGCCGGGCCCTGCAACGGTGACCCTGCCCGACGGCGAAACAGTAACGGCGGCAAGCCCGCAACTCGCCGCGGTCATCCAAGCGGCGGTGGCCGGAGCGCCGATCGCAGATGCATTCCATCAGCAGGGAATCACCATTCCCCCACCGGGCACGGCCGTCGCCAACCCGATCGACCCGCGGCACGTCATACCTGGAGACGTAGGTGTCTTCACCGATCGGCACGCGCTTGCCCTGGGACGCGAAAAGGCCCTTGTCGACGGCCAGATTCAGCACATCGCCACCGTAAGCGGACCCAACTTCCTAGGCTGGGAGCATCCACCGGCGGCGACCGCGCCGGCTGAGCACGACGCACCGACACCCACCCGGCCGGCGGCCACGTCGGCCAGACGACAATAGAGAATTCGCCGGTCTGATCCGGCGGCGCACGAATAGGAGACCGGAGATGGCAGATTCGATCCGCGTGGTGCCCGCGCACTTGCGTGAAGCCGCTGCGCATCATCAGGACACCTCCGACTACCTGCGCACCGTGCCGTCATCGCATGCGGCGATCCAGGACAGCCTGGACTCACTGGGGCCTATCTTCAGCGAACTTCGCGATGCCGGACGCGAATTGCTTGAGCTCAGACGCCAGTGCTACGAACAACAAGCCGACGACCACGCCGATATCGCAGAACAACTCAACGTGTCGGCGACGATGTGGGAACAGCACGAGGACGACGCGGCACGAAGATTCGGCGGCATCGTTGACGGCGGTTCATGACGGACGCCAATCCCGCCTTCGACACCGTTCACCCGAGTGGGCACATCCTGGTCCGCTCCTGCCGCGGCGGATACATGCATAGCGTCGCGCTGAGCGAGGAGGCGATGGAGACCGACGCGGAGATCTTGGCGCAGGGCATCCTTTTGACCGCGGACGTGTCGTGCCTCAAAGCGTTACTGGAAGTTCGCGGCGAAATCGTGGCAGCCGGCCACACACCGTCCGCGGAGGTTCCGACCCCTCACGATCTCGATGCGGCGATCGAAAAGCTGCTGGCGCACAGGCTGCGACGCCGCGACACCGCTCATTAAGCGGCTTGAGCCTATTTCAAGCGGGCGGACGGCCTAGAGTAGCCGGGGCTTTGCGGCATCGGGATCGGGTGCGATATCCGTGGGCGGCTCTATGGGATTGGGGCCGAACAACTCTCGGGCACGCGCCAGCAGGGCGCGCACTTCGTCGAGTTGCTGCTGCAGCGCAGAATCAGCCATGGCTCCACGCTACCCAGGCCGTCGCAGCTGCACAATTCACCGACTGATTAGACCGTCCGTTAGATCCCGGTAGGCTTAGTCAGTGGCTATTTTCGATCGACTAACGGCGCGTCAGCGTCTCCGGAGAGCTACCCGGGAATCACTGGCGGTTCCGGCGTTTAGCTCTCCCGTCGATTGCACCGCCTGGGTGACGGGCGGGCTTTGGCCTGCCGAGCTGTCCACGGCTACCCCCGAAACCGGCACTCTCGCAGACTATCTGAAGGCCGACCTGCAGCGGATCACCACCAGCGCCAACGACGAGCTCAAGATCATCAAGCGAGCGGGAATGCCCGATCCCGTCCGCCAGGCAGAGGAGGCGCGGGTAATCGATGAGGCCCGTGCCCGCGCTGTGCGACGAGTCGAGTCGACGGTTCGCCATTTGCACGCCGTGAAGGCACAGGCGCCCACGGCCTACATCGGGCGAGATTTGGCCGACCCACAAGCCATTCCCGCCATCACGGACGAGGAACCCGCTGCCGATGCGGTTACGCATTCCACTTCGGAGCCCCTAGAACCCGGCGAGAAGGAACGTAACAATGCTCCGGTGGCACACGCGCCGGCCGGCCCGGCAGTCGACGAAGAGAAGGAACCCGAGGGAGCGAAGGGGCGGCATCGAGCCTTTGACGACGGAGGCGCAAACGAGCCCAACACCGCCCCTGCAGCGGACGCCGTTGAACCCGCAGTCGCAAGCGAATCCGACGACGAGCGGTTGCGGCGGCTCCTGGCGTTCGTGGCCCATCAAGAACCACGACTGAACTGGGCCGTCGGCAACCGCTCCGATGGCATCGCGGTATTGGTCACCGACCTCGCCCACGGTTGGATACCGCCTGGTATCACGCTTCCGGCGGGCGTGCGGTTGTTGGAACCCGAACGGCGCACCGGCAGACTCTCCGCGCTGGTCGGCGAGAGTACGCGCACGATGACTTATGCTCCCGGGGATTCCCTTGGCCGGCCGGATGACTTCGCCGAGACGACCACCTCAGCGCAGCCGCGAGAGCTGCCCGCGGTTGAGGACCTGGGATGGGAGTTGAGCCAGGCCACCCACTGGCGCGACGGAATTCCGCGGATGGTGCACACGTTGGCCAGAGCGGCTGCCACGGGGACCGGAGTCGCCGAGGAAGAGATCGACTTGCTTCGGGTGCATCTCGATACCGCGCGCTATCAGCTTTTTACCCAGTATCCGGACGTCAGTCCCGCGCTGCTGCTCAACTGTCTGTTGTTGGCCGCCACCGAAGGTGCCGTCACCGAAGACCCCATTTCGGCGAACTATCACCTGGCCTGGTTCCGGAAACTGAGTGCGCCGGCGGACGACCTCTAGCCAGGGCCCTCTTTCGCGCGTGCACGCGTGCTCATCGGCCGGAACCGGGCGGGCCCGCGAAGGCTTGAGCGATCCCCAGCCAGCGCTGCGCGTCCGGACCGTGCGCTGTGACGTCGAGAGCGCCCAGCGGGCGCCGCTGGGTCACCAGGAAACAGAAGTCTTCGGCCGAACCGGTGACCCGCTGCGCGGCGTCCGGCGGTCCCCAGGTCCAGGTTTCGCCGCCGGGTGCGCGCAGCTCGACCAGGAACGGTTCCGTTGGCGGAGCCAGATTGTTGACGGCGAAGGCGTAATCGCGGGTGCGCACCCCGATGTGCGCGATCGACCGAAGTCGCTCGGTGGCGGGTCGTTTGACTCCAAGGGCATCGGCCACGTCAAGCCCATGCGCCCAGGTCTCCATCAACCGCGCGGTGGCCATCGACGCCGCGCTCATCGGTGGCCCGAACCACGGCAGTTTGCGACCGTCGGGCACCGTCAGCAGCGCCTCGTGCAATCGCCGGCGGGTGACGCGCCAGTCGGTGAGCAGCTCGGCCGGCGCGACGGCCGCCAGCTCGTCGGCGGCCGAGTCGACGAAGCCGATGGGATCGGCTTGAGCGGCCTCCAGCGCTGCAGCAAACCCCGCCTCGTCGGTGACCGCGGTCAGGGCCACCCGGTCGGTCCACAACAGATGCCCGATCTGGTGGGCGATGGTCCAGCCCGCCGCGGGCGTCGGCTCGGCCCACCGGTGCGCCGGCAGCGGCGCCACCAGCGCATCGAGGTCGTCGCTTTCGGCACGCAAGTCAGCGACGATCGGTCCGGGACCGGCCATCATCGCCTCCGACCTCAGCCGTCGGGGAAATCACGTAAGTACCTTAGCGACTGCTCACCGGCTGGCTGCGCCGGCCGACGATGCTGTGCGTGGCGAGGCCGATTGCGTACAGCACCGACCCGAACAACACGAACATCGGCGCACGCCCGTCGTCGGGAATCAAAGCCGCAGCTACCGTGATCGAGACGATGAACGCGACCCAGAACAGCGCATCCTGAACGGCGAAAACGTGTCCGCGAAGAGCGTCGTCGACGTCCATCTGCATCGCCGAATCAGCGCACAGCTTGACCATCTGACCGGCCACCCCGAGCAAAAAGCCGCACACCACCATCACCGGAAGCCGCAGACTGGCCCCGGGAATCTGGATGATCGCGGCCGCCGTCAACGCGCCGTTCGCGGCGGCGTAGCGCCCCCACCGGCGCACCACGGGCGGCGTCAACGCGGTGGCCAGGAAAGCCCCCAGGCCCGCAGCGGCGAAGAACAGCAACGCGACACCCAAACCTTTGACGGTGGGTTCCGGCAGGTGGTGGACGAGGACCAACATGACCAGCGAATTGATGCCGACCACCATCCGATGCGCGGCCAGGCCGGACAAGGTGGCGGCCACCGTCGGGCGCTGCAGTACCGCGCGCACGCCGTGCACCCAGCCGGTGATCACCGCATACACGGCCGATCCGTGGATCGCGCGCAGGGTTTGGTCCGGGCCCAGCACGCGGGGACCGAATCGGAACAACAGCAGTAACGCGACCGATGCCGGAATCGTGGTCATGAAGATGATCGCCGACGCGCCCCGATCGCCGGCGCCGACGAAGAAGCGGGGCACCAGCATGAAGTTGGCACCCAGGAAGGCCGCTATGGCGCCCGAGGCGGTGGCTACCGAATTCATCGTCACCACCTGTTCGCGCGGCACCACGTGGGGCAGGGACGCCGACAGTCCGGACGTGACAAACCGGGCGAAGCCGTTGGCGAAGAGCGCTCCGATCAGCAGCGGTACGTCGCCGGCGCGAACAGCCAGAATGGCGCCGATCGCGATGATCAGAATCAGCCGGCCCACGTTGGCCCCGACGAGCACCAGCCGTCGATCCCAACGATCCATCAGCGCCCCGGCGAACGGCCCCAGCAGCGAGTAGGGCAAGAACAACACCGCAAACGCGCGCGCGATCGCCATCGGGTCCGCGGCACGATCCGGGTTGAACAGCAGCGCTCCGGCCAGCGCCGCCTGAAAGAGACCATCACCGAACTGACTTGCCATGCGCACTTGCAACAGTCGCGAGAAATCCGGCAAACCACGCACCGACCGCCACACTTCGGCGGGTGCGCTTGAGTGCATGCGGGTTTGTATCACAGAACCGACTTCCGCGCGGGGGCTTGGCAAGATCGCCGCGGGCCCAAGGGTACAAAGCCGCTGCACCAACGGTACAAATATCCGCCGGCCATGCTCGATTGCCCCGGACGGCGAAGCGGAGGTGCGATGATGATCTGGTGCCGGCACCCGAAGATCCAGAGGACTATGTCGCACCCGCCGCGCAGCGGGTGCGTGCGGGAACGTTGCTGCTCGCAAACACCGATCTTCTCGAGCCGACGTTTCGGCGCAGCGTGATCTACATCGTCGAGCACAACGATGGCGGCACCTTGGGCGTCGTGCTCAACCGATCCAGCGAGACCGCGGTGTACAACGTGTTGCCGCAGTGGGCAAAACTGGCGGCCAAGCCTAAGACCATGTTCATCGGCGGGCCGGTCAAGCGTGACGCGGCCCTCTGTCTGGCGACGTTGCGGGTCGGCGCCGATCCGCAGAGCGCGGCCGGCCTGCGGCACGTGGCCGGCCGCATAGTGATGGTCGATCTGGACGCCGAGCCCGACCTGATCGCTCCGCTGGTCGAGGGGTTGCGAATCTTCGCCGGATACTCCGGCTGGACCATTGGTCAGCTCGAAGGCGAAATTGAGCGCGACGACTGGATTGTGTTGTCGGCGTTGCCATCCGATGTACTAGTGGGACCGAGAGCCGATCTGTGGGGGCAGGTGCTGCGGCGGCAGCCCCTGCCGCTTTCGCTGCTTGCCACCCACCCGATCGACGTCAGCCGAAACTAGGGCTGGTCCGGCGACGGCTCTGCAACAGGCAGGACTCAGTGGCAGGACTGCGTGCAGACGGCGCAGTTGCCGGCGCAGCTCGGCGCCGGCGGAGTTTGGCGCAGAGCGAAGCGCGCGCTCTGCCAGGAGCCGGTGGCCAGTGTCCCCAGGGCGCCCGCGACGCAGACGATCAGCAGCACCAACGCGGTGTGCGGGGAGGCGGCCAGCGCCACCACGCCGCCGGCCGTCAGCATCACCGCGGCCGCCAACTGAGTCGGCGCCATGGCGCGCAGCGCCAGCCGAGTGGCGTCAATAACTTGTTTGTGGGCCTGTTTGGGGGCCTGGTTGTGGGCTAGCGACCAGGCCCCGAACCCGGCGGAGGCCACCGCCGCACACATGCACAGCACGCCCGCGATCCACATGGGCCTCCACAATACGAGGCCGGCCGAAGATGCGCGCGCCGGCCTCTACGGCTCGTGTCCGCGTCGAATCAATGGCCTTGCAGGAATGGGAAGTTCGGCAGCGGTGGCAACCCTGGCACCAGCGTCAACAGGTTGGGCGTGGGCCGGGACGTAGCCGCCGGGTTGGGCACGGGTGCCTGCGCGGGAAGCCCGACCGGCGACGCCGCGGGTGTCTGCGCGGGAAGCCCGAGCGGCGACGCCCCGGGTGTCTGCGCGGGAAGCCCGACCGGTGGCGGTGCTTGGGTGGGTGCCGGGGCAGCGGCTCCCGGTGCGGTCACCTGGAATCCATTGATGATCGCGTCGGTGGCGGGTGCGTCTCCGACCGCGACCGCACGGTCGGTGGTCACCGCCAGCGACACCAGGTACTTGTCGCGTCCGGACGTGGCAATGACGTTGCGCCGCGAGGTGTTGACCGTCATATCGCCGTCGCGGTAGGTGCCCTCGATGATCGACGACGGAAAGCCACCGAAGTCGGCCATTGAGGCGTTGGTGGTCTGCCAGGCGAGCAGCTTCTGGCTATCGACGTAGCCGTGCGTGATGGCCTCCCTGGGATCGAAGTTACCGACCAGCTTGTATACCACCACCTGCGCATTCGAGGTATAAACGCTGGAGCCCTGCCGGTCGGCGATCACCGCGAACGCGTCGGGCACGTTGGGATCGGGGACCTGAGTCCAGCGAGTGGGCACCGGCAGCGTGATGTCGAGCGCCTTGAGCCCCTGGGGCTTTTGCGCCTCGAGCTTGACACCCTTCGATTGCAGATATTCGCGAATAGTGCCGGAAACCGCGGGAGCCGACGTCGGAGGCATCGGCGCCGCCGGCGTGACCGCAGCGGGCGCAGGCGCAACCGGATTTGCTGCATTCGGCGTGGCGAGCAGCCTGTTGTTGGGCGCCTGACCGGGGACGGCCATCACGTTCTGCGGCGCGCCCTGCGCGGGAGCGGCGGGAACGGGCGGAACGACGGGGGCGGCAGGGACGGCGGGGGCGGGCTGGGGCGCCGGCTGCAAAGGATCGGCCGATGCGGTGGCGCCCGCGAAGACCGTGACACCGATCGCGCCGACGACCAGGCCCCCTGCGAGTACCCGCAACGTACGGGCGATCTCAATCATCAGCGTCGGTCCTTCCCACTGGCTCGGGCATCAGCGCCCGCCGCTAAAGGGTGACTTTAACCAGTGGTCAAACGTGGTGAACAGGCTCGAAATAGAGCTGGGATGAACCTCTGACCGGTGCGCAACGCAACCGATACCAACCCGTAGCCCGAGGGGTCCGCGAGGTTCCCTTATACCCTGTTCACGTGACCGAATCCCCGACCACCGCGCCCGGGAGCAACTCTGGCGCCGCTGCGCCGGACTCCGATGCGCCGCCGTATCGCTACACCGCGGCGGTGGCCGGCCGCATCGAAAGCACCTGGCAGGACAACTGGGCGAGGCTCGGGACGTTCCACGTACCCAACCCGGTCGGTGACCTGGCACCGACGGACGGAAGTTCGGTGCCCGACGACAAGTTGTTCGTGCAAGACATGTTCCCCTATCCATCGGGTGATGGACTGCACGTCGGCCATCCGTTGGGCTACATCGCCACCGACGTATACGCCCGTTACTTCCGGATGACCGGCCATAATGTGCTGCACGCGTTGGGGTTCGACTCCTTCGGGTTGCCCGCCGAACAGTACGCGGTGCAGACCGGCACCCACCCGCGCACCAGGACCGAGGCCAACGTCGTGAACTTCCGGCGCCAGCTGGGCCGGCTGGGTCTGGCCCACGACAGCCGGCGTACCTTCTCAACCACCGATGTCGAGTTCTACATATGGACCCAGTGGATCTTCCTGCAGATCTACAACGCCTGGTTTGACACTGCCGCCGATAAGGCTCGTCCGATCGCTGAGCTGATCGCCGAATTCGATTCCGGTGCACGCAGTCTCGACGATGGACAGGACTGGGCCAAGTTGTCGGCGGGGGAGCGGGCCGACGTCATCGACAGCTGCCGACTGGTCTACCGGGCGGACTCGATGGTGAACTGGTGTCCGGGGCTCGGCACGGTGCTGGCCAACGAAGAGGTCACCGCCGACGGGCGCAGCGACCGCGGGAACTTCCCGGTATTCCGGAAACGGTTGCGGCAGTGGATGATGCGTATCACCGCCTATGCCGACCGGCTGCTCGACGACCTCGACGTGCTGGACTGGCCGGAGCAGATAAAAACCATGCAGCGCAACTGGATCGGTCGATCCACGGGGGCGATGGCTCTGTTCTCCGCGGCTATCGCCAACGGCGAACGGGCCGGCTCGGAGATCGACATCGAGGTCTTCACCACCCGGCCCGACACACTGTTCGGCGCCACGTACCTGGTGCTGGCACCGGAGCACGACCTGGTCGACGACCTGGTCGCCGCGGCGTGGCCAGACACCGCCGACCCCCGTTGGACGTACGGCGCCGCGACACCGGCCGAGGCCGTCGCCGAGTACCGCCGCGCGATTGCCGCGAAGTCGGACCTCGAGCGCCAGGAAAGCAAGGAGAAGACGGGCGTCTTTTTGGGCAGCTACGCCGCCAATCCCGCCAACGGCAAACCGGTGCCGATCTTCATCGCCGACTACGTGCTGGCCGGGTACGGCACGGGGGCGATCATGGCGGTCCCGGGCCATGACCAGCGCGACTGGGACTTCGCCCACGAGTTCGGCCTGCCGATCGTGGAAGTGATTGCCGGCGGCGATATTTCACAGGCGGCACACGCGGGCGACGGCCTGCTGGTTAACTCCGGCTATCTCGATGGCATGGATGTGGCGGCTGCCAAGGAGGCCATCACCGCACGTTTGGAGGCCGAAGGCCGCGGCCGAGCACGGATCGAATTCAAGTTGCGAGACTGGCTTTTCGCCCGGCAGCGCTATTGGGGTGAGCCTTTCCCGATCGTCTACGACAGCGACGGACGCCCGCACGCGCTCGACGAGGCCGCGCTTCCGGTCGAGCTGCCCGATGTGCCCGACTACTCGCCGGTGCTGTTCGACCCGAACGACGCCGACAGCGAGCCGTCGCCGCCACTGGCCAAGGCGACGAAATGGGTGCACGTCGAGCTGGATCTGGGTGACGGTCTCAAGCCTTACACCCGCGACACCAACGTGATGCCGCAGTGGGCCGGGAGCTCGTGGTACGAACTGCGTTACACCGATCCACATAACTCAGAGCGGTTCTGCGCCAAGGAAAACGAGGCTTATTGGATGGGCCCGCGGCCGTCCGAGCACGCCCCGGATGATCCCGGCGGCGTCGACTTGTACGTCGGCGGCGCCGAACATGCGGTGCTGCACCTGCTGTATTCGAGGTTTTGGCACAAGGTGTTGTACGACCTGGGTCATGTCACTTCTCGTGAGCCATACCGCAGGCTGATCAACCAGGGATATATCCAGGCGTTCGCCTACACCGATTCTCGTGGTTCGTATGTACCGGCGGACGAGGTGATCGAACGCGATGGTGGCTTTTTCTATCCAGGGCCCGACGGTGAAATCGAAGTCTTCCAGGAATTCGGGAAAATCGGTAAGAGCCTGAAGAATTCGATATCGCCCGACGAGATCTGTGATGAATACGGTGCGGACACGCTGCGGGTGTATGAGATGTCGATGGGGCCGCTGGAGGCATCGCGACCCTGGGCTACCAAGGACGTCATCGGTGCCCATCGTTTCCTGCAGCGGGTGTGGCGGCTGGTGATCGACGAACAGACCGGAGAAACCAGGGTGGTCGACAAGGCCGACCAGCAAGCCTCGCGGCAATCGCTCGGTGCCGAGACGCTTCGATCGCTGCATCGCACCATCGCCGGAGTATCCGAAGACTATGTGGGACTGCGCAATAACACCGCTGCGGCGAAGCTGATCGAGTACACCAACCACCTCACCAAGGAGCACCGCGACTCCATGCCGCGCGCGGCGGTCGAGCCGCTGGTGCTGATGTTGGCGCCGCTGGCCCCGCACATGGCCGAAGAGCTGTGGCTGCGGCTGGGCCACACCACCTCGTTGGCGCACGGCCCGTTCCCCCAGGCCGATCCGACCTACCTGGTCGACGACACCGTCGAGTACCCGGTGCAGGTGAACGGCAAGGTGCGTGGACGAGTGGTGGTTGCCGCCAACGCCGATGATGACACGCTGAAAGCGGCGGCCGTCGCGGATGAAAAGGTCCAGGCGTTCTTGGCGGGTGCCACCCCCCGCAAGGTGATCGTGGTCCCGGGTCGGCTGGTCAATCTGGTCGTCTGAGAGCCGGCCGCAACACCACTTCGTGGACGTGACCGTCGGGTGGGGTAGCGAGCGCACTGGCCACTGCCGCCGCCACGGTTGCGGGTCTCAGGAAGTCGCCCGGGTCGTACTCGCCACCTTCAAACGCCACGAGTTCGCGTTGCATGGCGGAATCGGTACGGCCGGGATAGATCGTGGTCACCCGCAGGCCCGGCTCGTCGTCGCGCAGCGAGTCCGCAAAGGCGTGCAACGCGAACTTGCTGGCGGAGTAGGAGGCCATGCCCGGCGAAACCGTTCTCCCCGCACCGGAGTTGATGAACACCACCTGGCCACGGACGCTTCGCAGTGCCGGTAGCAGCGCCAGCGTAAGCTCCACTGCCCCAAAAACATTCACGGCGAAGGTGGCGCGCCACTCGTCGACGTTCGACTCGGCGACATGGCCCGGGATGGAAACCCCCGCGTTGTGCACAAGTACGTCGAGCTCGTCGACGACTTCGCAGGCGGCCGCGATCTCGTCGGCGTCGGTCAAGTCCAGTGGGAAGGTTGTGGCACCGAGCCGCTCCGCGACGGCGTCGAGCCGATCGGACGGCCGACCGGCCAGCAACAGGCTGTACGTTGTCGAAAGCGCTGTGGCGATGGCGGAACCTATGCCACCGCCGGCGCCGGTGATTAGTGCAGTTGGCATGTACTCCACTTTACGGAGCCGACCAGTTACGTTGAAAATAAAGCGCTTTCACGCCTGCTTGCGCGCCGGGGGCTCTCCAGCGGGGCCGGATGTCGGTTCACCAGATGCCAGGCGTTCCAGCGGTGCCAGCGCCTTCATCAGCGTGTTCAGGTCGGGTTCGGGGAGCTGGCTGAGCAAAGCGGCCAGGGCGGCGCGGCGGTTGGCCAGCGACTCGCCATGGACGGCCCGCCCTCGTGGCGTGATGTCCACCAGCACCGCCCGCAGGTCGGAAGGGTCGCGGGAACGTTTCACCAGCCCGATCTTCTCCAGCCTTCGAATCGCCACGGTGGTGGTGGGAGTTCTCACCCGCTCGTGCGCCGCCAGGTCGGTCATCCGAATGGGGCCCTGGTCGAGCAACGTGACCAGGATCGACAGCTGCGCCAGCGTCAAGTCCCCGGCCGCGGCCCCGCTTGGGTCCCCGCGGCGCAGAATCGAAAACAATTTGGATAGCGCACGGTGCAAACCTTCCGCAAGCTCAGTCACCTCTGCCGCGGTGGTTTCGCTGTCCGCCATAAGTCGGCAGTCTAACCCGATATTGGGTCCGTACAAGGTAGCTACCGCCGACTAGTTATCGACTGTTAAAGCACTTGGGATAGGAACCGCTGGAGGCGCTCGGTCTTCGCGGCCTCGAATATCTGCTCGGGAGGGCCGCATTCCAGGACCTTTCCGTGATCCATGAAAACGACGGTGTCGGATGCCGACCGGGCAAAGCCCATTTCGTGGGTGACGACCATCATGGTCATGCCGTCGGCGCCGAGGTCTTCGATCAATTGCAGAATTCCCTTGACCATTTCGGGATCCAGCGCCGAGGTCGCCTCATCGAAGAACATCACCTGCGGAACCATTGCCAGCGCGCGGGCGATCGCGACCCGTTGTTGTTGGCCACCGGACAGCGTGCCGGGGCGGTCACCGGCCTTGTGCTTCAGGCCAACTCGGTCCAAATGAGTAAGCGCGAGTTCCCGGGCCGCGTCCGCAGACAACCCCCGCAACTTGCGCGGTGCCAGCGCAACGTTTTTCAGCACACTGAGATGCGGGAACAGATTGAAATGCTGGAACACCATGCCGATGCGCTGGCGGAGCGCGTTCGGGTCGTCGCGCAACACCGACCGGCCGTCCAGCAGGATGTCGCCACTATCGGGCTCATGCAATCGGTTCAGGGTGCGCAGCAGCGTCGACTTACCCGACCCAGACGGACCAATGACCGCGACCGTGGTGCCCGCGGGGGCCTCGAAATCAACGCCGTTCAGCACTTTGTTTCCGCCAAGAGTCTGGTGAATGTCTTTGGCCGCCAGCGACACTGGTGCGCGCGCCGCGATGTCGGCGGTCACGTGATCTCCTGGCCGAACGTCGTCGCGATCATGTCGGCATGGTCTTCCGGGTGGGCAGCGCGACGGCCGCGGCGCAGTCGGATGTCGATGTAGTTCACGAAATGAGTTAACGGAATGGTCAATATCAGGTAGAACAGACCGGCCGCCACCAGCGGCGACAAGCTGCCGGTCTGCGCGTTCAAGTCCCGGCCCACCTGAAACAGCTCGCGCTCGTCGGCGACCAGGCCCAAGAAGTAGACCAGCGCGGAGGCCTTCAACAGCCCGATGGCCTGATTGACCAGTGCCGGCAGCACCCGCCTTATTCCCTGCGGCACAACCACCAGACGCATCGCGGTCGCATAGCTGAATCCGAGCGCACGGGAGGCTTCCAGTTGGCCGGTGTCGACGCTTTGGATGCCCGCGCGCAGAATCTCACCGATGTAGGCGGCGGCCATCAATCCCAATGCGGCGATGCCCAACGGGTAGGGATTCTTGTTGGTCAGCCCGCCTACCAACGGCCCGATGCCCATCCCGATGAGCAGGATGATCACCACCTCGGGAAGACCGCGGAAGATGTCGGTGTACACCCTCGCCGGCCAGCGCAGCCAGCGTGAATTCGAAATCCCGGCGATCGCCAG
>Ga0310915_10000859_pt1 | contig 15175 bp, 11 predicted proteins | sample GREbulkMGAN111_FD_202508 | JGI IMG/M metagenome (GOLD analysis project Ga0310915, IMG submission 202508) | Lab enrichment of tropical soil microbial communities from Luquillo Experimental Forest, Puerto Rico - GRE.bulkMG.AN111 | ecosystem: Environmental > Terrestrial > Soil > Tropical forest >...
AACTGCTGGCCCTGGCCCAGCCGAATGCCCGCTTCGTCGGCATCACCGGCACCAACGGCAAATCGACCACCACCACCCTGATCGCCCATATCCTGAAGAGCGCGGGCGCGGAAGTGGCGGTGGGCGGAAATCTGGGCACGCCTGCTCTCGATCTGCCTTTGCTGAACGACAACGGCATCTATGTGCTGGAGCTGTCGTCCTATCAGCTGGAGCTGTTGGACAAGGCCAGCTTCGATGTGGCGGTGATGCTGAACCTAACCCCCGACCATCTGTCGCGTCATGGCGGCATGGAAGGTTACTTCGCCGCCAAGGCCAGCCTGTTCCAGCGCCTGCGCAACAGCGGCACCGCCGTGGTAGGGGTCGACGACACCTACGGCCAGCGCCTTGCGGCCTCCCTCAAGAACGTGGTGCGCGTCTCGGTGCGCGAAAGCGTCGAAGGTGTGCAGGCTGCCGGCGGCATCATGACCGACCATGGCAAGACCGTACTGGACCTGACCCAGCTCCCCATCCTGCCGGGCCGCCATAACTGGCAGAATGTCTGCTGCGCCTATGCCGCCACCAAGGCGCTGGGTCTGGCGGTCGAAGACATCATCGCCGGTATCGAAAGCTATCCCGGTCTGGCCCATCGCCAGGAATGGGTCGCCACCATCGACGGCATCCGCTACGTCAATGACAGCAAGGCCACCAACGCCGACGCCGCCGAAAAGGCCATGCTCTGCTATCAGCACATCTACTGGATCATCGGCGGGCAGGCCAAGGAAGGCGGCATCGACAGCCTGGAACCGCTGTTCGGCCGCATCGCCAAAGCCTTCCTGATCGGCGAGGCAGCAAGCGCTTTCGCCCAGACTTTGGACGGCAAGGCGGTTTACGAGCAGTGCGGCACCCTTGAGGCCGCCGTCGCCAAGGCGCATCTGGCCGCCCTTGCCAATGGCCCCGCCGACGCCGTGGTGCTGCTGTCGCCGGCCTGCGCGTCCTGGGATCAGTTCAAGAGCTTCGAACATCGCGGCGAGGTCTTCCGCGATCTGGTCAACGCCCTGCCCGGCAAGAGGAGTGCCACGCCATGATCTCGCTGGGCCGTACCGACACCTCTGTGATTGGCCGCTGGTGGTGGACCGTGGACCGCTGGACCATGGCCGCCGTCGCCGCGATCATCGCCATCGGCATCCTGCTGATCATGGCCGCCAGCCCGGCGGTGGCCCAGCGCATCGGCGCCGAGCATTTCCACTTCATCCGCCGCCAGTTCATCTTCCTGCCGCCGGCGGTGCTGGTGATGTTCGCCATCTCGCTGCTGCCGCCGCTTTGGGTACGCCGCCTGGCCTGCCTGGGCTTCCTGGGCGCTATCGTATTGATGGCTGTGGTGTTGGTGGCGGGGCAAGAGATCAAGGGCGCCACCCGCTGGATCACCATTGCCGGCATCACCATCCAGCCGTCCGAATTCGCCAAGCCCACCTTCGCCGTGGCCGCCGCCTGGATGTTCTCGGAGCAGCGGGTGCAGGGCAATTTCCCCGGCAATCTGGTGGCGGTGGGGCTTTATATCCTGACCGCCGGCCTGCTGCTGCTGCAACCCGATGTCGGCATGACCATCGTGGTGTCGTCGGTGTTCTTCGTCGAGTTCTTCCTGGCCGGCCTGCCGATCCTGTCGGTGGTGATGCTGGCGATGATGGGCCTGGGCGGCCTGGTCGGCGCTTATTTCACCTTCGGCCATGTGCGCGCCCGCGTCGATCGTTTCCTTGATCCGGCAGCCGGCGGCGGCGACGGCTATCAGGTCACCACCGCCTTGCAGGCTTTCCATAACGGCGGCCTGTTCGGGCGCGGCCCCGGCGAAGGCCGCGTCAAGGAAGTGCTGCCCGACGCCCATACCGATTTCATCATGGCGGTGGCCGGCGAAGAGTTCGGGCTGATCCTGTGCCTGCTGGTGGTGGGACTGTTCGCCTTCGTGGTGCTGCGCGGCTTCGCCCGCATGATGAAGGAAGAGAATCTGTTCGTGCTGCTGGCCACCTCGGGCCTGCTGGTGCAGTTCGGCTTGCAGGCGGTGATCAACATGGCCTCGACCCTGCATTTGATGCCGACCAAGGGTATGACGCTGCCGTTCATCTCCTACGGCGGTTCCTCCATGCTGGCCCTGGCGCTGGGCATGGGCATGGTGCTGGCGCTGACCCGCAAACGCTATGGCGCGGAGGGCTGGCAATGAGCCACGAGTTGATCGTCCTCACTGCCGGCGGCACCGGCGGCCACGTTTTCCCGGCCGAGGCTTTGGCCGCCGAACTGCTGTCGCGCGGCTATGAGCTGGTGCTGATCACCGACAAGCGCGGTCAGGCCTATGGCGGCACCCTGGGGCAGATCACCACCCACCGCATCAGTGCCGGCGGCATTGCCGGACGCGGCATTGGGGCGCGGGTGCGCTCGGTGCTGGAGTTGGGCGCCGGTTTCCTTCAGGCCCGCTCGATCCTGTCCCGCCTGAAGCCGGTGGCGGTGGTCGGCTTCGGCGGCTACGCCTCGGTCCCGGCCATGCTGGCGGCTTCGACCCTGAAGATTCCCTCGGCCCTGCATGAGCAGAACGCCGTGCTGGGCCGCGCCAACCGTTTGCTGGCCGCCAAGGCCAGCCGCATCGCCACCTGCTACGGCGATGTGAAGAACCTTGCCCCGGCGCTGAAGAAGAAAGTGGCGCAGACCGGCATGCCGGTGCGTCCCGCCATCGTCGCCAGCAAGGACGCCGCTTATCCCGAGATCGGCGAGACCGGCCCCTTACGCCTGCTGGTGCTGGGCGGATCGCAGGGGGCGCGCATCCTGTCGGAAGTGGTGCCCGCCGCCCTGGCCCGCCTGCCCGACTCTCTGCGCAACCGCATCGAGATCAGCCAGCAATGCCGGCCCGAGGATCTGGAGACCGTGCGTGCCGCCTATGACGGCACCGGCATCAAGGCCGATCTGCAAAGCTTTTTCCAGGATGTGCCGGATCGTCTGGCCGCCGCCCATCTGGTGATCGCCCGTTCCGGCGCTTCCACCGTCGGCGAACTGACCGTGTTGGGCCGTCCCTCGATTCTGGTTCCCTATCCCCACGCCATCGACGACCACCAGACCGCCAACGCTCATGCGGTGGACGAGGCCGGCGGCGGCTGGCTGATCCCGCAGCCGGCCTTCACCCCCGACAGTCTGGCGGCGCGGCTGGAATCCCTGTTCTCCCTTCCCGGCAGCCTGACCAGGGCCGCCGCCTGCGCCAAGGCCACCGGAGTTCCCGACGCCGCCAAGCGCCTGGCCGATCTGGTTGCGTCGCTGGCTTCCAACAACGAGGTTGCGCCATGAGATCCCTGCCGCTGTCCATCGGCATCATCCACTTCGTCGGCATCGGCGGCATCGGCATGAGCGGCATCGCCGAGGTCATGCATAACCTTGGCTACAAGGTCCAGGGCTCGGACATCGCCGAGAACGCCAACGTCAAGCGCCTGCGCGGCCTCGGTCTGACCATCCATATCGGCCATGCCGCCGAAAATCTGGGCGAATCCCGCGCCGTGGTGATCAGTTCCGCCGTCAAGGCCGACAATCCGGAAGTGGTGGCCGCCCGCTCGCGCCTGATCCCGGTGGTGCGCCGCGCCGAGATGCTGGCCGAGCTGATGCGCCTGAAATACGCCATCTCGATCGGCGGCACCCACGGCAAGACCACCACCACCTCGATGATCGCCGCCATGCTGGACGCGGCCGCCTTTGACCCCACCGTCATCAATGGCGGCATCATCAACGCCTATGGCACCAACGCCCGTCTGGGCACCGGCGAATGGGCGGTGGTCGAGGCCGACGAGTCCGACGGCACCTTCATGAAGCTGCCTTCGACCATCGCCGTGGTCACTAACATCGACCCCGAGCATCTGGATTTCTACGGCACCTTCGACAAGGTCCGCGACGCCTTCCGCATCTTCGTCGAGAACATCCCGTTCTACGGCTTCGCCGCTCTCTGCCTGGATCATCCGGAAGTGCAGGCGCTGATCCCCAAGGTGCCCGACCGCAAGATCGTCACCTATGGCCTGAACCCCCAGGCCGATGTGCGCGCCGTCAATCTGGTGATCCAGCCCGGCGGCGCCAGCTATGACGTGGTGGTCACCGACCGCGCCTCGGGGGAGTCCCGCACCATCGCCGGCATCAAGCTGCCGATGTATGGCCAGCATAATGTGCAGAACTCGCTGGCCGCCGTGGTGGTCGCCACCCAATTGGGCTTCTCGGACGATGTGATCCGCAAGGCGCTGGCCACCTTCTCGGGCGTCAAGCGCCGCTTCACCAAGACCGGCGAAGCGAACGGCGTCACCTTCATCGACGATTACGGCCATCATCCGGTGGAAATCTCGGCCGTGCTGCGCGCCGCCCGCTCGGCCACCCATGGCAGCGTAATCGCTGTGGTGCAGCCGCACCGCTATAGCCGCCTGCAAAGCCTGTTCGAAGACTTCTGCACCTGCTTCAACGATGCCGACACTGTGATCGTCGCCGATGTCTATGCCGCCGGCGAGCAGCCGATCGAGGGCGTCAACCGCGACGCCCTGGTGCAGGGCCTGCAGGAGCGCGGCCATCGCAAGGTTCTGCCCCTGCCCTCGCCCGAGGCTCTGCCCGAACTGGTGCGCGAAGTCGCCAAGCCCGGCGATCTGGTGGTCTGCCTGGGCGCCGGCAACATCACTGCCTGGGCCCATGCCCTGCCGGGCCAACTGGGAGGCGCAGCCGAATGAGCCGCCACCCCGCCCTTGGACCGCATCTGATCGACCGGCTGCCCGCCGTGCGCGGACGGCTGACGGCGAATGCGTCTCTTTCCGGCATCACCTGGTTCCGCGTCGGCGGCCCGGCCGAGGTGCTGTTCAAGCCCGCCGATGCCGAAGACCTGGCCGCCTTCCTGGCCGCCAAGCCCGATGACGTGGCGGTGACCATGGTCGGTGTCGGCTCGAACCTGTTGGTCCGCGATGGCGGCGTGCCCGGCGTGGTGATCAAGCTGGGCGGCGACTTCGCCAAGATCGAGGAATTGGGCGATGCCCGCCTGAAGGTCGGCGGCGGCGCTCTGGACCTGACGGTTGCCACCCATGCCTGCGAGTTGGGCATCGGCGGGCTGGAGTTCCTGTCGGGCGTGCCGGGCACCATCGGCGGAGCCCTGCGCATGAATGCCGGAGCCTATGGCGGCGAGATGAAGGATGTGGTGGTCGAAGGCCGCGCCTTGTCGCCCGACGGCAAGCTGCATGACCTGAAGCTGGCCGATTACGGCTTTTCCTATCGCCATTGCGATCTGCCGGAAGGCTGGATCTTCCTCGACGCCCTGTTGCAGGGCCGCGCCGAAAGCCCGCAGCTGGTGGCCGAGCGCATGGCCGAAATCAAGTCCAAACGCGAAGAAAGCCAGCCCTTGCGCACCCGCACCGGCGGTTCCACCTTCGCCAATCCTCCCGGCCATAAGGCTTGGGAGCTGATCGACAAGGCCGGCTGCCGCGGCTTCTCCATCGGCGGGGCGCAGGTGTCCGAGAAGCATTGCAACTTCCTGATCAACACCGGCACGGCCACCGCCGCCGACATCGAAAATCTGGGCGAGGAGGTACGCCGCCGCGTGCTGGCCACCTCGGGCGTCGAACTTCACTGGGAAATCCGCCGGATCGGCGTGAGCAAGGACAGGAATTAAGCCATGAGCAAGCGTGTCGTCGTTCTGATGGGTGGGTTCTCGGCCGAGCGCGAAGTGTCCTTGCGCAGCGGCGCCGCCGTGGCGGGAGCCCTGGAAAAGGCTGGCTACGCCGTGGCCACCATGGATGTTCGCCGCGACCTGCGCACCCTGGTCGGCGGCCTGCTGGCGGCCCAGCCCTGGGTGGTGTTCAACGCCCTGCATGGCCGCTTCGGCGAAGACGGCTCGATCCAGGGCATCCTGGACATCATGAAGATCCCCTATACCCATTCCGGTCTGGCCGCCTCGGCCATGGCGATGGATAAGCCCACCGCCAAGAAGATGTTCGCCGCCGCCGGCATTCCGGTGGCCGAAGGCCGCGTGGTCCATAAGTCGGAAGTCTTCGCCGGCGACGTGCTGCCCCGCCCCTATGTGCTGAAGCCGTTGAACGAAGGATCCAGCGTCGGCGTCCATATCATCCAGGGTAACGCCGAGCGCCCGTCCAGCGATGCCGACTGGAGCTTTGGCGAATGGGTGCTGGCCGAGAAGTTCATCCCCGGCCGCGAGATCACCGCCGCCGTGATGGGCGACAAGCCGCTGGGCGTCACCGAGATCACCTCGGACCGGGGCTTCTATGACTACACCGCCAAATATGCCCCCGGCGGTTCGCGCCACATCGTTCCCGCCCCGCTGCCGCCCGAAGCTTTCGCCGAAGCGCAGCGTCTGGCCCTGGCCGCCCATAACGCCCTGGGCTGCCGTGGTGTTTCGCGCACCGACCTTCGCTATGACGACACCGACGGCGAAGGCAAGTTCTATGTCCTGGAGATCAACACCCAGCCCGGCATGACCGCCACTTCGCTTGTTCCCGAACAGGCCGAGGCGGCGGGCATCTCCTTCGTCGAGCTGGTGACCTGGATGGTGGAGAACGCCGCATGCGACGCCTGAACGACATCACCATTCAAGTAGACGACCGCTTCGGCACTCCGTCGGGCGGCCGTTTGCAGCAGCCTGCCCGCAGCCAGCCGCAGAAGCTGCGCCAGAATCCGCGCCATCGCGGCATTTCGCCCTATGCCTTGAAGCGGGCCCGCCGTCTGGCCTTCGGCGTCAGCCTGCTGGCGCTGATGGCCGGCGCTCCCACCTGGCTGGTGGTCAGCGGCAAGGGCGCACAGTGGACCGAAGCCGCCCGCACCAGCATGGTGGACGCCTCGGCCAAGGCCGGTTTCAAGCTGGAAGACATCTATGTCGAAGGCCGCCATCGCACCCCGCGCGAAGACCTGATCGCCGCCTTGCAGGTGCAGCGGGGCGATCCGATGTTCGGCATCGATCTGGCCGCCACCCGTCAGCGCCTGGAAGAAATTTCCTGGGTCAAGTCGGCCACCCTGGAGCGCCGCCTGCCGGGCGAGCTGCATGTGCTGCTGACCGAACGCGATCCCATCGCCATCTGGCAGAACCAGGGCCATTACTATCTGGTGGATAAGGAAGGTCTGGTGGTCGGCGATCAGGTCCAGGACTTCCCCGATCTGCCGCTGATCGTCGGCGAGGGCGCGCCTGACCATGCCGCCGCCCTGCTGGCGATGCTGGCTTCCGAGCCCGATCTGCAAAAGCGCGTCAAGGCCGCCCAGTGGGTGTCGGGTCGTCGCTGGAACCTGTCGTTCGACCGCGCCCAGGGCGGTGTCGATGTCCGCCTGCCGGAAGAGAACCCCACCGATTCCTGGCACGAGCTGGCGCAGATCGAGAAGGATCAGCAGGTTCTGGACCGCAAGATCACTCTGATCGACATGCGTCTGCCCGACCGTCTGGTGCTGCGCTCCTCGGGCGGCGCCGAGGAGAACTCGCCCGCCGTCGAGAAAGCCAAGCGCAACGCCAAGCCCGGCAAGGACGCCTGATATGTCCAAGACCAAGCCTCGCCACGGACTGATCGCCGCCCTTGATGTCGGCACCACCAAGGTCTGCTGCTTCATCGCCAAGGCTACGGACGACGGCTTGCGCGTGCTGGGCATCGGCCATCAGGTATCGCTGGGCATGCGCAACGGCGCGGTGGTGGATATGGAAGCCGCCGAGACCTCGATCCGCGCCGCCGTCGATGCCGCCGAGCAGATGGCCGAGGATCGCATCCGCGAGGTGGTGGTCAATGTCTCGGGCGGGCTGCCGGTCTCGAACAACATCACCGTCGAAGTCGCCGTCAATGGTCATGAAATCGGCGAGCAGGACATCCGCCGCATGCTGGAGCATGCCCGCCACCATGCCCAGCAGCAGGGCGACCGCGATCTGATCCATTCGATTCCGATCGGCTTCACCGTCGACGGCAACGAAGGCATTCGCGATCCGCGCGGCATGTTCGGCGAAAAGCTGGCGGTGACCACCCATCTGGTCAGCGCCACCCAGGGGCCGATCCGCAATCTCTCCACCGTGGTGCATCGCTGCCATCTGGATATCGAGGCCCGCGTGGTCTCGGGCTATGCCTCTGGCCTGGCCTGCCTGGTGGAAGACGAAAAGGAACTGGGCGTCACCTGCATCGATATGGGCGGCGGCACCACCACCATCGCCGTCTTTCAGGGCGGTCATCTGGTCTATACCGACACCATTCCGGTCGGCGGCGTGCATGTCACCAACGACATCGCCCGCGGCCTGTCCACGCCTTTGGTCCATGCCGAGCGCATGAAGACCCTTTACGGCAGCGCCCTGCCCTCTCCGTCCGACGACCGCGAGATCCTGAAGGTTCCGCTGGTGGGCGAGGACGAGGACGGCGCCACCAATCAGGTTCCCCGGTCCATGCTGGTCCAGATCATCCGCCCCCGGCTCGAAGAGACCTTCGAACTGGTGCGCAGCCACCTCGAAGCCGGCGGCTTCGACAAGCAGGCTGGCCGCCGGGTGGTTCTGACCGGCGGCGCCGCCACCATGCAGGGTGTGCGCGATCTCGCCGGAATGGTTCTTGATAAACAAATCCGCATCGGCAAGCCGGTGGGCATCGCAGGATTGCCCGAGGCGACGGCGGGCCCGGCTTTTTCCACCTGCGCCGGGCTTTTGCGCCATGCGGTGATCCATCAAGCGGAGGCCCCGGCAAAGGCCGCACGAACAACAGAGTCAGCCGGGAACGGGCCATTCGGACGATTTGGCTCGTGGTTAAGAAAAAACTTCTAGTGTCGAGACTCGGTTTGTGATTCAACGATTCAAATTGAGCGCGGAGGGTGTGTGATATGATTAACTTCCATCCTGGTTCTAACGACGAGTTAAAACCGCGTATCTCCGTCATCGGTGTTGGCGGAGCCGGCGGTAACGCCGTCAACAACATGATCCAGTCCCATCTGGAAGGCGTCGAGTTCATCGTCGCCAACACGGATGCTCAGGCGATGGCGCAGTCGCGCACCGATCGCCGTCTGCAGTTGGGCCTGACCACCACTCAGGGTCTGGGCGCTGGCGCCCGCCCCGATATCGGCCGTCTGGCTGCCGAGGAAAGCCTTGAGGAAGTCATGGCCGAGCTGACCGGCTCGAACATGGTCTTCATCACCGCCGGCATGGGCGGCGGCACCGGCACCGGCGCTGCTCCGGTCATCGCCCGCGCGGCCCGCGAGCATGGCATCCTGACCGTCGGCGTGGTGACCAAGCCCTTCAGCTTCGAAGGTCAGCACCGCATGCGTCTGGCCGAACAGGGCATCGACGAGCTGTCGCAATATGTCGACACCCTGATCATCATCCCGAACCAGAACCTGTTCCGTGTGGCGTCCGAGCGCACCACCTTCGCCGACGCCTTCAAAATGGCCGACGATGTGCTGTATGCCGGCGTGCGCGGCGTGACCGACCTGATGATCAAGCCCGGCCTGATCAACCTGGACTTCGCCGACATCCGCACCGTGATGGGCGAGATGGGCAAGGCCGTGATGGGCACTGGCGAGGCCGAGGGCGACAAGCGCGCCCTAGACGCCGCCGAGGCCGCCATCAACAACCCACTGCTGGAAGACCTGTCGATGAAGGGCGCGCGCGGCGTGCTGATCAACATCACCGGCGGCCTGGACATGACCCTGTTCGAGGCCGACGAAGCCGCGAACCGCATCCGCGACGAAGTCGATCCCGAAGCCAACATCATCTTCGGTTCGACCTTCGACGAGAACATGAGCGGCCGCATCCGCGTTTCGGTGGTCGCCACCGGGATAGACGCCGCCGAGCAGGTGATGCCGAAGCCGACCGTCATCTCGCTGATGGACCAGAAGCCGCAGGCCCGTCCCGCCACCGTCTCCAGCTTCCAGCCGAAGGCCGCCGCTCCGGCTGCCCCGACCCTGGCCGAGCGCGTGGCTTTCTCGGGTTCCGCCGCTGTCGCCCAGCCGCTGATGGCCGAGCCCGCCGCCGACTTCGAGCCGGTGGTCGCCCGCTCTGTCGATCTGGAAGACGAGCAGGCCCAGGCCGAGCCCGTCATGCAGGTCCGCGAGCCCGCTCCGGCTCCGGTCGCGGCTCCCGCTGCTCCGGTGATGCGTGCCGAGCCCTCGATGACCGTGCGCGCCGAGCCCGCCCAGGGCAGCCTGCGCATGGACGCTCCGGCCGCCCGTGCTCCCGAAGCCCGTGCGCCCGAGCATCAGGCCGAGATGGGCCAGGAAGTCCGTCGTCCCGCCGGGCTGTTCAACCGTCTGGCCGGTCACATCAAGCCGTCGGCCGCCACCCATGGCCATCCCGGCCATGCTCCGCAGATGCACAGCCCCGCCCAGCCCGCTCCCCAGCGCGCCGAGCCCGCCATGCATCAGCCGGCTGCCCACCGCCCGGTGGAAACCCAGGTGAATGCGGCGTCCACCCGCATCAGCCCGAACGACCGCCTGCAGACCTCCCGCTCGTCGGACGAGGACCTGCTGGAGATCCCGGCCTTCCTGCGTCGTCAGGCCAACTAAGCCTTACCGCAGGCATCACCTACGCGCTCAAAGGCGGCGGATGGAACCCTCCATCCGCCGCTTTTGCATTGCACTGTCGCATTGCAGCGAAGGGACCGATGCCAGAGGTTCGAATTCTCTTGGCGGGATCGAAAAAATCCATTTAATATCAATATATTACCTCACAACTCCGGCTGTAACATTCCGTAATATTGATTGATTTGCCCTGTGGACTCGCCACTGCTACATCTAGCAGCGTCAAAAACGGGTTCACCGCAAAGGCTTGTTACGATGTACGAAATCGACGTTGCTCCCGAGGCTCAAAAGATTGCCTCCGCCGTCCGCCCCACCGCTGGCGTCGTCAAGCAGCGAACCCTGAAGACTTCCATCTCCTGCGTCGGCGTCGGCCTGCATTCGGGCAACAAGGTCACCATGACCCTGCGCCCCGCCGAAGCCAACAGCGGCATCCACTTCCGCCGCACCGACATCGCCGGCGCCGGCGCCTTGATCCCCGCCCGTTGGGATGCCGTCAGCGACACCCGCCTGAACACCTGCATCGCCGACCAGAACGGCGTCGGTGTCCGCACCATCGAACATCTGATGGCCGCTCTGTCGGGCATGGGCATCGACAATGCCGAGATCGAGATCAACGGCCCGGAAGTGCCGGTGATGGACGGTTCGGCAGCTCCGTTCCTGTTCCTGATCGAATGCGCCGGCGTGGTCGAGCAGTCGGCTCCCCGCCGCGCCGTCAAGGTGCTGAAGCCGGTCGTCGTCCGCGACGGCAACAAGTCGGCCATGCTGGTTCCCGACAGCGGTTTCTCGGTGCATATGGAAATCGACTTCCCGGTGCCGACCATCGGCCGCCAGGAATGCCTGCTGGACCTGACCCCCGGCGCCTTTAAGGCCGATGTCAGCCGCGCCCGCACCTTCGGCTTCGAGCAGGAAGTGGCCGCCATGCGCGCCGCCGGCCTGGGCCGTGGCGGTTCGCTGGACAATGCCGTGGTGATCGCCAGCGATGGCCAGGGTGTGCTGAACGAAGAAGGCCTGCGCTATGACGACGAGTTCGTGCGCCACAAGGCCTTGGACGCAGTCGGCGACCTGTATCTGGCCGGCGGCCCGATCCTGGGCGCTTTCTCTGGTTGCCGCACCGGCCACGCCCTGAACAATACCCTGCTACGGGCTCTGTTCGCCGACTCCAGTGCTTGGACTTACGCTCCGGTGAGCCCCCAGGACACCGTCCGCCGCACCATCGAGCTGCCGATGACCACCAACCGGCTGATCGCCGCCAGCGCCTAAGCATTTCCTTTAAAATCCTACATACAGCCCTTAGCTCCCGACCAATCGGTCGGGAGCTATTTTTATGCCTGCGCCCTTTTCGGGGCAGTGTTACCATGCCGCCCCGACCGACTCTGGCGCTCAAGTTTTCCAATGCCTGATTTCCTGATCCTGATCGATGTGCTGAAACTGCTGCTGGCCGCCGTGGTGCTGGTGCCGATTGGTCGTCGCCTGGGCCTGCCATCGGTCTTGAGCTATCTGATCGCCGGCGTGGTGCTGGGGCCCTATACCCCCGGCCCGGTGGTCGATGCCGACACCACCCGCCCGCTGGCCGAGTTCGGCGTGGTGTTTCTGCTGTTCGCCATCGGCTTGGAGCTGTCTTTCAGCCGTCTGAAGGCCATGCGCAAACATATCTTTGGGCTAGGGCTGGCCCAGCTGGTCCTGACCGGCGCGGCAATCCTGGCCGCCGCCTTGGGGTTAGGACGAGGCGCATCGGCGGCGGTGATCATCGGCGGCACTCTGGCCCTGTCCTCTACCGCCACTGTCCTGACCCTGCTGGTCGAGCGGAACGAAGCCGTCAGCCATCATGGCCGCGCCACTGTCGCCGTCCTGATCTTCCAGGATCTGGCGGTGGTGCCGCTGCTGACGCTGCTGCCGCTGCTGGCGGGTGGCGGCCAGCATATCCTGCCGGCTTTGGGGCTGGCGGGCGCCAAGGCGGCAGCGGCGATCCTGCTGATTTTCCTGCTGGGACGGCTGGTGCTGCGCCCGGCCTATCGCTTCGTCGCCTCGGCCCATGCCCCCGAGGTCTTCAGCGCCGCCAATTTGCTGCTGGTGCTGTCTGTTGGCGTCGCCACCGCCCTGGCCGGCATGTCGATGGCGCTGGGCGCCTTCCTGGCCGGCTTGCTGCTGGCGGATTCGCCCTATCGCCATCAGGTTGAAAGCGACATCCAGCCCTTCCGCGGTCTGCTGCTTGGGCTGTTCTTTATGAATGTCGGCATGTCGATCGACCTGCCCTTCGCCGCCGACCATGCCGGGATCATCCTGTTGCTGACCGCCGCTTTGCTGGCCGGCAAAGCGCTGATCCTGCTTCCACTGTCCCGCCTGAGCGGATTGAAGAGCGAAGACGCCATCCGCGTCGCTTTGCTGCTGGCCCAGAGCGGCGAGTTCGCCTTCGTGGTGTTCGATCGCGCCATGGAGCTGAAGGTGGTCAACCATAGCGACGGGCAATGCCTGATGACGGTGGTGGCCCTGTCCATGGCCTTAACCCCGCTGCTGGCGGCGGCGGCCAACCGGCTGGTGCGCCATCGGCATAAACAGCAGGCGGCCAGCGGCGGATCACAAGGCGGGCATGAGGAGCTTTCCGGCCATGTGGTGATTGCCGGCTATGGTCGGGTCGGACGCACCATCGCTTCGGTCTTAAATGAAAGCGGCCTGACCTCGGTGGCTTTGGACAGCGACGCGGCCCTGGTGGTGGCGGCCCATGGCCGGGGCGAGGCGGTGTTCTATGGCGATGCCAGTCAGGACGCCATCTTGCAGGCGCTGGGCATCGAACAGGCGCGAGCCGCCGTGGTCACCGTCAACAATCCCCGGCTGGCGGAGCGAACCGTATCGGCCATCCGCCGTCTGGCGCCGCATCTGCCGGTGGTCGCCCGCGCCCATGATCTGGGACAGCAGGATCACCTGCTGAAGGCCGGAGCATCGGCGGTGATCCCCGAAACCGTCGAGACCAGCCTGCAGATGGCCGAGCGGCTGATGCGGCTGTCCGATCTGGCCGAACATGACATCGCCAGCCATCTGAACCGCCGTCGGACCAGCCTTTATGATCGCCCGGCCCGACAAGATGACAAATAGCCCCGCTTCCTTGTGGTGTCTTGACGCCACCGTGATATATTCGGCCCGGCCCATACCGTAACCAGAGCAGGTCATGCCCAGTCTTCGCCAAGCCCGCGCCGTTTTCCTCGCCTTCTTGCTGTCCGCTCCGCTTCTGGCCGGTTGCTCCGGCGACAAGGCCAAGGACGATTACAAGGAACGCCCGGTCGAAGACCTCTATAACGACGCCATGAACCTGCTGAGCCAGGAAGAATATCAGGGCGCCGCCAAGGCTTTCGACGAGGTGGACCGCCAGCATCCCTATTCGGTCTGGGCGACCAAGGCGCAGCTGATGGCGGCTTACGCCCAGTATCAGCGCAACAAGTTCGACGAGGCGATCATCGCGCTGGACCGCTTTATCCAGCTGCATCCCGGCCATAAAGACGTGGCCTATGCCTATTACATGAAGGCCCTTTGCTATTACGAGCAGATCGCCGACATCCAGCGCGACCAGAAGATCACCGATCAGGCGATGAAGGCGCTGCAAGAGGTGATGGACCGCTTCCCCACCAGCAAATATGCCCGCGACGCCAAGCTGAAGCTCGATCTGGCCCGCGACCATCTGGCCGGCAAAGAAATGGCCATCGGCCGTTATTACGAGAAGCAGGGACTGTATCTGGCCGCCGTCAATCGCTTCCGCAATGTGGTCGATAATTTCCAATCCACCACCCATGTGCCCGAAGCGCTGCACCGTCTGATCGAATGCTACGAGGCCTTGGGCCTGTCCGATGAAGCCAAGAAGACCGCCGCCGTGCTGGGCTACAACTATCCGGGCAGCGACTGGTATGGCGATTCTTATTCGCTGGTGACCGGCACCCCGACCGAGCAGAGCAAGAGCGAGGCCGGCTGGTACACCCATCTCTGGCCCTGGTAATCGAGGCAACATGCTCCTTGGCCTGTCGATCCGTGACGTCGTCCTTATCGACCGCCTCGACATCGCCTTCCAGCCCGGCCTGACCGTGCTGACCGGCGAGACGGGCGCCGGCAAGTCGATCCTGTTGGACTCGCTTGGGCTGGCGCTGGGGGCTCGCTCGGAAAGCGGGCTGGTGCGCCAGGGCGCCAACCAGCTGTCGGTGACCGCCGAATTCTCGCTTTCCGCCAACCATCCCGCCCTTGCCATTCTTGCCGAGCAGGAGATGGACCCCACCCAAGACTTGATGCTGCGCCGCGTGGTCAGCTCGGACGGCCGCTCCCGCGCCTTCGTCAATGACCAGCCTGTCAGCGTCGGCCTGCTGCGCCGCCTGGGCGACAGTCTGGTGGAAATCCACGGCCAGTTCGAAAGCCACGGCCTTCTTGACCCCACCACCCATCGCGCCGTGCTGGATGCCTCGGGCGGGCTGGATGTGGCTGCCGTGCGCAGCGCCCATGCCGCCTGGAAGACCGCCGCCAAGGCCAAGCGCGAGGCGGAAGAGGCGCTTGCCAAGGCCAAGACCGAGGAAGATTTCCTTCGCCATGCTGTCGAAGAACTGAACGCCCTGGCCCCCAGCCCCGGCGAGGAAAGCAGCCTGGCTGAAAAGCGCGCCGTGATGATGCATGGCGAGAAGCTGGTCGAAGGCATGAATTCCGC